>Ga0255765_1001815_pt1 | contig 25622 bp, 16 predicted proteins | sample 041ome_8_FD_179965 | JGI IMG/M metagenome (GOLD analysis project Ga0255765, IMG submission 179965) | Coastal salt marsh microbial communities from the Groves Creek Marsh, Skidaway Island, Georgia - 041407BS metaG (version 2) | ecosystem: Environmental > Aquatic > Marine > Intertidal zone > Salt...
CCCGTTACCATCTGGTTGGCGGTACGAGCACGGGACCTTGTTCACATCATAAACACAGACACACACACAAAGAACTCGTGACCGTAAATTTGAGAGAGAGAGAGAGAGAGAGAGAGAGAGAGAGACACACAACGCGCATACGCTTAAAATATCTCCAGAGAGAGAGACGAGAGAGAGAGAGACGTACAACGCGCGTAAGGCTTAAAATTTTATCTCCCTTTTCTCTCTCTCTCTTTCGTGTATTTTCAAAGATTCTTTTTTGCTCTTTTCTCTCGATCCCACTCGAACCTCTCGAGATCGGATTTCCCGATCACATTTCCCCAAACTATTACGCTCTCGCTCTTTCGAAAAGTGCACACACAAACTCCATAAAAAATGGCCTCCAGAATCTTAAAATCCGCGTTGCGAGCGTCCTCTCGCTCTCTCTCCTCCCCGATCAACTCTCACCAAACGACGAGAGGGTACAAAGTCGCCGTCCTGGGCGCCGCCGGCGGCATCGGCCAACCGTGCGGCCTCTTGATGAAGATGAACCCTTTGGTGACGGAACTCCGCTTGTACGATATCGCGGGGACGCCTGGGGTTGGCGCGGACGTGTCGCACATCAACACGAAGGCGCAAGTGAAAGGGTACTCGCAAGCGGACGACGGCGAGGACGGGTTGAAGAACGCGCTGAAGGATTGCGATTTGGTCATCATCCCGGCGGGTGTTCCTAGGAAGCCAGGGATGACGCGCGACGATTTGTTCAAGATCAACGCGGGGATCGTGAAAGGGTTAGTCGAAGCGTGCGCGGATAACTGCCCGAAAGCGATGTTGAACATCATTTCTAACCCGGTGAACTCGACGGTTCCGATTGCCGCGGAGACGTTGAAGCAAAAAGGTGTGTACGATAAGAAGAAGTTGTTTGGCGTGACGACGTTGGACGTCGTGCGAGCGAAGACTTTTTACGCGGAAAAGAAAGGGTTGGAGACGGCGAAGGTGGACGTGCCTGTGATTGGCGGCCACGCGGGAGTTACTATTTTGCCGTTGTTTAGCCAAGCGACGCCGAAAGCGGCGTTGACGGACGAAGAGATTGACGCGTTGACGAAGAGAACGCAAGACGGCGGGACGGAAGTCGTCGCGGCCAAGGCTGGTAAAGGTTCGGCGACGTTGAGTATGGCGTACGCCGGTGCGTTGTTTGGCGACGCGTGCTTGAGAGCGAAAAATGGTGAAGCTGGCGTTGTGGAGTGCACGTACGTTGAGTCGGACGTCGTCCCGGGGGTCGAATTTTTCGCCACCAAGGTGAGCTTGGGGAGAGAAGGCGTCGAGAAGATTCACGGTACCGGCGCGTTGACCGCGTACGAGCAAAAAGGTTTAGACGGCATGATGGAAGAGTTGAAAGGAAGCATCCAAAAAGGTTTGGACTTCGCCAAGGGCGCGTAAATTTACATGTGCATGTGAACCGGAAAACGTTAAACCAACCCCACTTTTATTATTATTACTATCAAATCTACCGCTAATATATACATAACTTCAAACTGTGCTACTTTTACTTGAGCCTACAACACGCTACGCCTAATGCTATGGCTAGAGCAGCTCTGACTGCTTTCCCAATCTTTTCTCTTCTCACCATCTCTCTCGTGCTCCCGTACACGTAAATCCTGTTGTACCGACTCGAGTCCACGCCTTTCCTCTCTCGTTTCCGCGAGTTCTCAAACGCGACTTCTTTCGTCAATCGTTTCGTCCAAAACTTGTCGTCGTCGTTCTCTGGAAGCTTAAACATGTAGCACACGATCTTGCACCGATCGCTCATTTTCTCTCGCAAAAGTTTCGCGATTTTTTCGTTTCCTTTCGGCAACAGGTACAAAAATATGTACTCCGCGCGACGCAAATCGTCCTCCGTAACGGTCAACGCGTCTTGTTCTCGAATTTCGATGCGGTTTTCGAGTTTACATTTTCTGACGTTATTCCGCGCGTTCGCCGCCGCGACCGGGTCGATTTCAATCCCAATTCCTCTCACGCGCTCGTTTTTTTGACACGAAGCGATTAATACTCGCGCGTCGTTGCACCCGATGTCGAAAACGACGACTTCTTTTTGTCGCCGGCTTTTGTCGTCGTCGGTGCGTCGATGCGTTTTAGACGACGACGACGACGACGACGACGACGACGACGGGAAAATAGCGTCGACGATGCGCTCGCACATCAACTGCGGCGTCGCCGAAATTGGACCGAGATAGTTTTCATGGCGCGAGGAGATTTCGCGAGAAGAAGAGGAGGAGGAGGAGGTAGGTTGCGCTGGCATGAGAACTTGAGAAAGTAAACTCTAGTTGTGAGGATGAAAAAATATCTTTTCCTTCTTTTAAAAACACTCTATCTATACGCTCGGGTAGATGGGCCACCCATCGTCGTCGTCGTCGTCGTCGTCGTCGTTCAACTAGCATCGTTCAGCTATCAGTACTCGAACCAGAGCGTCCAAAACACGTCTTCGATGTCGCCTAAATCGACAAACAACATGCACGATTCTTCCTCGTACCGCCAACCGCTGACGTCGTGTTTCTTCCCATTCGCCGCGCGACTCGTCGCGGAGACTTTCTTCGGCTTTTCGCTGCTGTAACACGCGAGTTGGCCGCAAGATTTGGATAAGAGGACCGTCGCGCGGTAACTTTTGCCGCTAATTTTCTCGAGCTTACAATTTTGGACGACGGCGTTGCCGTTCATCATTTTCGTGAGGCCAAAACAGGCGAAGCGGATGTTGGCGCGCTTGAGTTTCTTAATCAGCTGTTGGGTGGTTTTCTTTTCGGCGTTGTTAGTCTTTGCGCTTCCACTTTCGACGCTACTCTCCGTCATGGAAACTGGTGGTTTAGCTTTGACTGGTGACCTAATTTCAGGAGTAGCTGGTACAGACGTGTCCAAAGACGATAATCCTTCCTCATCGATGGATTCGTCTGGTGCGGAGCGTCTGGCACGAAAGGACTCAAACACGGGCGTGATGGTGAACACGTCCCAATCTTTGCGCGTTAAGGCGATTTCGGTCGCTTCGTGCAGACGCAAGACGTCGACATCGCCGGTTCGGTGCGAACGCACGGCAAACATTTGATCACCTATTGCATCCGGTCCGTTGTTATTATTCAGTCCGGATGAATCTTTTCTACTCGAGACTTCCTCGTCTTCCTGTTGACTATTATTACTACCGCCGTATTGGGAACGAAAGCCTTCGATATCTCGCGGTCGCACGCGCGCGGTCACCGCTTGGGTATCTTTACCGCCAAACGAGACGTACTGATTTACCTCTCGGGACCAACACGCGCCTTGAACGTTGAACGTTCCGACAATACCACCGACACTGTTTCTATTCCATATTTTCAACGCCGTCTTCCCATCTCGACACACGTCTTTGAACAAACAATCTCTCGTCGGGCGTCCGGGAAATTTCCCGCGTAAAATCGCCCCAGAGGGCATGACAAGCTGGCCTAAAACGTTAAAGTCGTGTTTATCCGGGTGATCGGAAACGTATATTGGGCATCCACCAACCGCTCTCGCGGCGGCGTGTAAACCTCCCGTACTCGAAGCCGATTGAAACATGTCCCAATCCGGGATGACAATCTCACCCATAAACATAGAGTTATAGGACACGTTGACAATGTGAACCGTGTGCGAAGCCTCGTTGGTCGGATAGAAATCGTCCGACACTCTCGCTAAGTTTGACATTTTGAAATTGTACAAGTTTTCCGTGGAATGGCACATGCAATTAATCAACCCATTGGTTGGAAAAAAATTCATGACGGATTTCTCTAGCGCTTCGTGTGTGTTTCTCGCAAACGCTGGACCTCCACCGTTTGGTCCGTTACCGTAACCTAACGCGCCAATAACGGCTTGGGCATCCACTTTGACACCGTCTACACCAGCCGCGGAGAGGTATTCGTGTAACTCGTTGTAAAAGTGTTGCATTTTCTCCGGCGCTGGGACGCCGACGCCGCACACAGTCAATGGATCCCACGCCTGCGAAGGCTCCACCGCTAACAACGACGGGTTATGCCTCGGATACTTCAGTTTCGCGCCAAATTCTCTCACGTTTTCTTCGTCCGGGTGCACCCCACCCCAATATCCAAGCAAAGCGTGCCAACAGTAGACGTAATCTACGTCGTACTTTTTCTTAATCGCTCGAACGACGTTGCCTAACCCGTCTATTTCGCCTCGTAGTTTGTTCTTTTCGTGTCCAGCTAAATCCATCTGCTGGTCCGCAGATCGCAACGAATCCAGCGAAGGTCTCGAATGCGAAAACTTTGGCGATCCCGGCGGGGACATTTTATCCAAAAAATCTAAACTACCCACCGTTTTTATCGCCTTTTGCATCTTTTTTCCGGCTTTGCCCGCCAACGTCGCTAAACTCCCAAACGGCGACCGTTTCCCGCTAAAGCTACCTCTCCGGAACCCGGTAAAGTTAGAAAACTTTTTATTCGCTCGAATAGAGACGACCCTGTGGTTGAAATACGACAACGACGCCGTCTTCATGGCTACGAATGCGTACAACACGTAATTAATCAAAATGCGGAGGGTGTGCCAAAACACGCCGTGCGCTCGCATGGCGTGTAATCTCCGCCAATAAAACGCGTAGAACCACGCGGCAAAATACCCAGGCGGCTTAACTGTCGGCGTCGTCAATGGAGCTTGCGCTTCGTCGTCGTCTTCGTCGCCGTCATCGATGTATTCGTCTTCTTCTATGTCTTCATCGTTTTTGCTCGGTTCCCGGCTGTTGTCGTTACTAGTTCCTGCCGATGTCCTACTATTTCTATACTCCTTATCTGGTTCTACGTTTTGCCACCCATCGTCGATGATCACAAATCTCGGAGGTGAATTTCCGTTTTGCAAACTCGTCAATCCTTTCCCGATCCGTTTCGGACTGACTTTCTCGTAAAACGCATCCCACGTGCACCATCCGAACACGTCCGCCACCGGCGGAGTCACCTTCTCCTCTCGCGGTCTGAAGCTTCCTTTTAAAGCCAAACTTGCCATTTTGATCGCCTTTTTCGACGCATCGTATGGGCTATTCGCCCACGATATGATTGCCACGTTATCAACGCCGTCTGCTTTCACTTCATCGCACGCGCTTTCGACGACGAGAAAAGACCCTCGCCTTTCCCACATCGGATGAAAGCCGGACAAAGTTGCTCTGAACTTATCTCCGGTTAGGGGCAAGATGCACACGTAACCCTCCCTCCCGTTCTCCCCGAGTTCTAACATCAAATACTGCGTCTCTGCGGGTAAATCCTTCCCTAAATCTCTGCCCCACGCCGGGGACATCCACCACAGTTTACATCTCGCCGTGCACACGAACGAACTCACCACCTCTTCCGTTATCGTGCTGAACTGCAACACGTGCCTACTTTGCGCGTCGTTCGGTGCATTCGTGGCCACTTTTCGCAAAATCTGCACCGACGGATCGCTCGATACGTGCGCTTGGTGCGACTTTGAAGCCATCGTGGACAACGAGAGCGATCCGCCGGAGAGTATCGGCCGAGAGTCCAACAACAGTTTTCCATTCGAGAACTCTATTTTCTTCGTCGTCGAGTTGTTGTTTGCGCTCATCGCGCGCGATATCTTTTCTCTCTCTCTCTTTCACCCTCGCTTACGAGCCACCCTCACGAATCGCCACAGAAATAAAACGCAATCGGACGTTCTTTTTATTTCGTCTCTCTTTCTTTCTCTCTCTCTCTCGCGCGCGTGTAAGTGTGCGTGTGTTCACGAATGAAGAAGAACCGGTTGGGGAAACTGCCTTGACGCCTTGACCCATGTTTAGGGTAGCAGAAATGGTTTGCTTTGTTTGTAAAATACGCGAAACAAACAAAGACAGAAGAAAAAGCACGCGCGCAAACGAACAAACAAACAAACAAACAAACAAACATGTTCTCCTCGATTTCGTTCAACAACAGGAAAGAGGAAGATCCGATGGAAACGATCGCTCGAGAGTTCGATCGCGAGGACGCGGTGGCAAAGTTAGAGAGAGAATGCGAAGCGTTGGAAGACATGGAGAAGAAGTATCAGGAAGAACTGAAGGAGAAGAAACTCGAAGAGGAAGAGAAGAAGAGTACTCTTGAGAAGGAGCTAAAGAAAGCAAAGGAGCGAGAGGAGGAGCTGAGACACCTCCAAGAGGAGATGGATCATCAGGAGACAGAAATCGTTCGGTTGAGAGAGGAGTTGAGGAGAGCGACGTTTGAGAATTTACGGAAGGAAGAGGAGAAGAGGAAAAACCGATTAAAATTATTAGGAGAGTACGAGGCTTTGGCGAGTCAAATGGAAGAGGTGAAAAAGTATCCGGAAGAGATTAAGAAGGAGGAAGAGAAGATGAATGAGGTGGAGGCAGAGTTGAAGAAGATGTGCGAGAGTAAATTCGGGGACGTAAAGATTGAAACGTTCGAGGATTTCGGTGAGGAGATAAACGCGCAGTTCGATCGAATCATCGCAAAAGAGAAAAACTTGCAGGAGAAAACTTTGTTGGCAGCGAACGAGCTTTTGACGAAAAAAGGCGGCGCTTTTGCGCACGACGTGAACGACAGAAAGAGAAAAGAACCTATGGAGAAAGAAGAAGAAGAAGAAAGAGAGGGAGAAGTTGAACCAGCCACGCCGGTTGGCGAGAATAAGCACGAGGCTTCATAGTTTTGCCGATGCAGCGAGAAAAGGAAAGGAGTGAGACACAAACTTTAAAGAATATTGTTTTACTGATCATTTTTGAACATACAATTACAAATACACTGTTATAATGATGAAAGCCCATCCATGCAAAGCGACCGGGAAGAGGGGATTATTGATCTATTCTACCTATTTTTCTCTCCCGCGCCCCAAAAATACTAAAATTATTGCTTTCATTTTTATTGGTCAGGTTCTTGACCTTGTTGATACACGCGAAACGAGTTGGTTTCGAAACCTTTCTGCGCGACGTCGTCAGAACCATCACTACCACTGGAGCCTTGATTCTTATTACCTCCGGGTCGGTTTTGGTTTCTACTGCCGCTTCCGCTTCCACTTCCACTACCTCCGTTGTTATTGTTTCGGCGGGTAGCTCTCCCACCACTGACTTGCGCCGTAACCTTCTCCGCAGCGACGACAGCTGCCGCTCGTCGTGAGCGTCTTCCAGTCGTCGTCGTTGTTGTCGTCGTCGTCGTTGTCGCGTTTGTGATGGTATCTTTGTTACTGATGTTACCATCTTCCTTATTTTCACCATCTTCCGTGGCCTTATCGGAATCCGGACTTTGCTGTTTCTTGGCGACCGCGAGTTCAATCTCTTTCGGGACTTGAGGAACAGTCGTTGTTCGCGTCGCTGCAATCGTCTTCGCCGTTTTCCCTGCATCAGTAGCCGTTGTTGTCGTTTGTCCCGCCGCCTGAGCCTTTTCAGTCGTCCTCGGTTCGACGTCGGCGTTCTTCTTTTGCTCCGCGGCGGCATCAGCCATAGCTGCTAAACTCCCATTTCCAGCTTCATACTTAGCAGCACCTGCGGCGTACGCGTTGTTGTTTTGTAGTTGCTGTTGCGCCATCGCCATGTTACCCATTTGGTGGTGCTGAAGAAACTGTGCGAATGCATTCGGATCTTGCATCGCCGCCAACGCCGCCATTTGTGCGTTCCAATACTGCATCTGTTGATGTTGTTGAACCGCAGCCATCACGGCGCTATCACTACCGTTATTATTATTACTATTGTTATTGTTCGCTGCCGTCGTCGTCGGTCTCACGTAACCAGAGAATGCAGACTGCGAATTCGGCTTGAGTGTACTTGCTGCCTTCGCATCTTCGGAAACATCAGAATTCTTTGTTTTATCCGTCGTCGCGGTTGTCGTCGGTTTAGCTTCTTCCGCTTTAATTTTATTGTTCTTAGTATTATTCGCGTTAGTCGTCGTCGTCGTCGTCGTCGTCGTCGTCGTTGGTTTTACTTCATTGTTGTTATTCATAGTCGCAAAGTTCGGCATGAACCCACCAATGCCGTTGCTGTTTGCAGCGACAGCCGCCATATTCGGCATGCCCGGTAGACCTCCACCAAAGTTCATCGCGGTAAACATAGGATTCGCCGCCATGAGCGCTTGCAACTGCGACAACGGATTCGGAACTTCTTGTTGCATGGCGAGATGCGCGAGAAGCGGATTTGCCGTCGTATCATTGTTGTTTGCTCCATTCTTATTTTGTTGTTGTTGTTGTTGCAGTAACTGTTGCATCTGCATCTCTTGAATCATCCTGTTGCGAACCATTTCGGATGTGGCGTTCATGAGCGCCTGCGCCGCCGACGCGGACGCGTGCTGCTCAACCGCCGCAGCGTCAATCAAAGCGTCGTTCATCGTTTGCCCTTTTTTATTCACGAACGAACCGGATGGTAACGTACCCCGCATCTGTTTCTCGGTCAACGAACTTTGTTTTCTCGGGTACGGATGCGTCGGTTTCCGTTTCGGTCTCGCCGGGGGAATATCCGAAGCTGTAGTCTTCCCTCCCGTGGACATGCTCGACGTTCTCTTAATCACCGCCGGCTTATCTCCACTCGCTAAGTTATTCAATAGCTCTGCTTCGTCTAGTTCCTTTGAATTTCCCGTCACTTCGTCCTTATTCTTCTTTCCTATCAGCGCTTGAATCAACAACTTGGAATTATTATTCCCGCTCAACTTCTTTGCCGTCTCGGCGTCCTTCGCATTCTCTATCGTCGTACCTTCGCCGCTCGTATCCGTCGCTCCATCTTCCATATTCCCGCCACCTCTGGTAACGTCCGAAAGTTGATCCGCCTCTAAATTCTTCTGATGTTCCTTCTGTAACTTTGCGAAAAATTTTTGCGCGTGGCTTCGAATCTGCACCGCCGTTTTCGTCCCAATGTGCTCCTCGATTTTCCTCCACGCGCGTCCGTGTAACTTCAACGCCTCCACGAATCGCTCGTGCTCTTGTTCCGTCCACCGTTCGCGCTGTTTCGTGATCGTGTACGGTTTTCTCACTTTGACGGTTTGCCCGTTCACCGTGTGATGCGTCGGAGCTACCACCGTTTGCGCCGCTTGATGAGCTGTGAGGTGATGATGCAAGCCCCCATTCGTCGCCGTCGTCGGATAGCCGAGGTGGGGCAAAAAAGTCGGTGCCCCCGTGGCACCAACGGCGACGCTTTTTTGAACATTATTTGCCGTTGCGGTGACATTCGTGCCTCCTCCTCCGGCGCACAAGTTGTTCATCGCACCTCCCGCGCCATTCACGACCGGCTGCCCGTGGAGATTATAATTCACGAACGGAAACTGCGTCACGAAGTTGTTCGCGACGTTCGCGTTGTTTTGATTATTTTGTGGAAGATTGCGCGCGTTGTTTTGATTTTGTTGCTGCTGGCCTCCTGCCGCTGCGCCTCTTGCGGCGAGCATTTGGGCCATGAGCGCGTACTGTTGTTGTTGACTCGAATCGCCCATGGTTGGTGTTCGATTTCGCAGATTCGAGTCCGATGGTATATAAATAACGCTCTCGAGAGCTTCGGTGCGTCCTTCGCGGTTCGCGTGAGCGCTCGTTGATGTGTGAGCGTTACGACACGACGCGCGAATTTTTTGTCCGGTGCTCTTTTAGGTTAACCTACGACGCTTTTTGAATCGAAAAATCGAAAAAAAATCAAAAAAGCGCTCTCGAGAAAATCTGAAAAGACCAAAAAACGCCGCTTTTTGGATAAAAAAAAAAGAATAATAAGGGGTCCTCTTTAAAGGGCGAGCCGAGAACCGACCAGAGCACACACAGGCAGACAGACAGACAGACACACACACACACACGCCGCGCTCTCGCCAACGCGCGCGCGAGCTGTTCTTTCGTGTGCGCGTGCGCGCGTGTGTTTTTCTCCTCCTTCGTTTCGAAAACCAGAAAAACTTTTCGCGCGCTTTGTGTGGTTTTTTTTTTCCCTTTTTTCTCTCTCTTTCGTTTGTATTTTGGAGAAAAAGAGGCACTTTTCGCAATTTCCCCAAACGTCGAGAGATTCCAAGTAGATGATGATATTTCGGCGTCTCGAGGACCTTTTTTTTTCTTCTTCGGGGGCCTCCCAGAACCTCAGATTTTTCTTCTCACCTGTTCGTCATTTTTTGCCTTTTGCTTCTCTCTGCTTGCTGTTTTTGTCCACATCAGACACCAAAGAAGACAAAGTAATCAATAAAGATGGAGATGAAACTCGACATCGACGACGTCAGGTACGCTTCTTCTTCTTCTTCTTCGTCGTCGTTTGCTGTCGCGCGCGATGATGATGCGGTTTTTGTCGTGAGCGACGAAGAGTATCGACGCGCGGTCGTCGGTGCTTTGGTGGCTGGAAAAGAAAAATCGGCATCACCGTTTTGGGAACGCGTGGAAACGCTTTTGGAGAAGGCGAAAACGACGAGGCTGTTACCGCTGGAGACGAGAGCGTTGGTTGGTGCGCTCAGAGAGAATAACGGGATGGAGGCGCTTTTTTGTGGCGTCCCGTCGTCGTCGTCGTCGTCGTCGTCGTCGTCGTCGTCGATGATGATTTCGATGGTTGAAAATGTGTTTGAGAGTTCCAACCCAACGGTTGCTGGTGAGTTGTTTACGATGCGAGAGATATTTCGAGGAGGAGTCGACGTAGAAGAAGAAGAAGAAGAAGAAGAACGAGACGATGATGAAGACAAAACGCTGTCGCGAAAAACGATGGAGTTTTGGGAAGCGGCGGTGAGTAGGATAGAGTTTGAATACGCGAGGAAGAAAGGTGTTGTCGGCGTCGGCGAGCTCGACAGAATGGAAGCCGCCGCGAGGCGCGTACGAACGCGGTACAACAATTTTCTTTCACGGTACGTCTACGCGTTAGACGCGAAATACAGAGAGGATAAAGAAAACAGAACATCAGTCGAAGCGATGGATAATTTAAAGTTACGAGTGTCGCTTTTAAAAGACGCGGTGATGAAACGCAAAGAGGGCGAGGCGTCGAGAATTTTTAGTAAAAAGTTTGCGTTGGAAGCGAAACATTTACTCGTGGAGTTGAAGATGCCTTCACCGGAAGCGGTGAAGCTGTATCAGTTCTTGTTAGCGAAAGTAGAGAGCAGAGATGTCGCGAGGCGCGAATAGAATTTAGCAGATGCGCATAGAATTAGTTAGATGTTGAAATCTTAATAGTCGACTTTGGGCAAAATACGTAATGTACAAAAATTTTCAAGTCATTCTTCTTCTCATTTCGACGGAGATGATGTTTCTCGGTACTCGGACGATTCCAGCGTGACCGTGTTTGTTTTCCCGAAAATGACAACTTCAGCGCGAACCACACCGTCTTCTAGCCGTTCGACGACGTTTCCGTGAAAGCCTTTGAACGGTCCGTTAAATATTTCTAAATCGTACGTCTTTTTCTTTTCTTTCTTTTGTTCCTCTTCGGTTGGATTCTCCGCTCTCAACTCTGCGACCCGTTCAGTGCGTTTCTTCATCTTCACGCCGTAAATGTTCGTCTCTTCTTCCTCTTTCTTCGATAAATCCATTTCGCTCATCAGCTCTTTAATTTTTGCATCGTATTCAGCTCTGGAAACGATCGTCGGCGCCGACGCTCGGATTAAACTTTCAAACAATCCGGGGTCAATCGGTTCGGCGATTTCGCGTCTCGTCGCCTCTCGTTTACCGAAACTCGTCGTCCCACCCGTCGCTAAGCCTTGGACAAAGTACTCGCCCTCTAAACTTCGAATGGTGTCTTGCGACATGTTTGCAATTTTCGCGAGAATGAACCCAGGTTGTATCGGTTCCCCCTCGACAATCAGTTGTCGAATTTCTAAATCCGTTCGCCCGAACGTCTCTTCTTCGGCTAAAACAAACCCCGGAGGAGGTTTTCGCGGACACCACACGTCTATCACTCCGGGAACGTTCAAACAGTTCGCCATCGCTGCATTTTCTCGCATTTCTGAACACTCAATCGTGTACCACATCGCTTCACTCGAAGACGAAGCGTTACTCTGTCCTCCCGATACCGATCCTTTCGCCTTCTCGCTCGTCGACGCGTTTACGAACGAGTTCAACAAATGGTCTCTCGCGTACGACCGCTTTCGCTCCGTCATCTCCTCCCCTTGAAACGTTTCTTTCAAAACGTTCTCCACGCTTGCCGAATTCGCCACGGTAAACTCCGCGTCTTCAACACCCGGGGCGGAACTTTGCGCCGCCGAAGCCATCCTCCTCGCCGTCGTCGGCATCCTCCCACTTCGCAACCTCCTCCTCTCCCGTCGTTCGTTCAACTGTTTCGTCAGATCCTCTTTCTTCTCCTCTTCTTCTTTTTTCCTCATTTTATACATCTTCAAGGGATCCTTCCCGTCTTGTTCGTCCACTCTCGCCCGCGCCAGTCGTTCCGCAAGGTCGATTTTCTTCCCCGGCGACTGTGGCACTTTCAACGCTTTCAACGCTTCCTTCACCTCGGTCGCTTTCATCGCCGTCGCGTTCGCGAGAAACTCCTCGTACGTCTTCGTTTTCGCTTCCTCTTTTTCTCCTCCTTCGGCACTCTCATCCTCCGCGCTGCTCGCCGCCACCCGCACCGACGACCCTCTTCTCTTCGTCGTCCCATTCTTCGCCGCCACGACGACGACGACTTCAGCGGAAGGGAAAACGACACCTTTGACGTTTTCAGACGCTTTCGTCGAAACCGCCGCCGTCGGCGTCGCGACGGAAGAAGAGCGACGACGAGAAGGCGAAGAACTTTTCCTGCCGCCGCCGAAAAACGAACGCGCCGTCGTTGTCGTCAAAGTCGACGTCGTCGTCCCCATGTTGTTGTTGTTGTTGGTTTTGTTGTTCGCAACTCTCGTTTTTTTTTTTGCGTTTTTTATCTTTTTGTGGGGTAACTTGTTGTTTAGGGTTTTCGATTTTGGAACAAAAATTTTGTCCCCAACGAGTACACGCACGACCCACATTGTAAAGGTCGCGCGGATATACGCACGAGAGAGGTCCACAGACGCATCGAGAGAGAGAGAGAGAGAGAGAGAGAGAGAAAGAAAGGTCGCTGATATATATACATACACATCACAAAACGCGCGTTTAAAAGAAAGGAGAGAGCGTTCAGAAACACGCACGCACGATTAGAAGAGTAATGGCTCCGAGCAACTACGACGACGACGACGACAAGTACAACAAACCAGCGCCGAAAGGAGGACGGAAACCGCTTCCGGTTCCTAAATTCACCGCGCAAACTCCCCAGGCGAAAAAGAGATCGAACGATGACAAGATGACGACAAAGTCCGCGCACAGCTCGCCGAACGACCGCATCGTGGGAAGAGGCGGAGGATTGAATGGAAACAACGGCGAGTTTAATTCCGATCGGTTAGCTGCGAAGCTTGATTTTCTCTCCGCTCGAGTGAACTTTGAAGGCGAGGAGGAGACGCAATCGAAAGTCCACAACGCGTTGGACCGGTTGGCGTTTGCTACGCAAGTGCACAACACGGCGGACGCGTTCGGGCAAGCGCTGACAGATGCGAAGGATGAAGTCGGAGAGTACGCGATGAAAGCGGCGGAGACGATGGCGAGGTTTCAAGCGACGCAGTACGCGGCGAAGTGGATGCCTCTGGAAACGAACGTGAACTTGAAGCCGACGTACGTGAAGGTACCGGTGAGTACGGTGGAGCGGTTGAAATTTTACGAGGATGAAAACGTGCGGCAGATTGTCGCGCAACATTTGATCGAGAAAGAGACGATTTTAGCCGAGAACGCGGGGTTGAGAAGTTTAGTGCCTGGTTTGCAAGACGAGGTATCCTCGGAGGCGGTGGCGAATATTCGGGAGACGGAAGACGGCGTCAATCGCGCGTTGTTGTTAGCCGCGGTGGAGGAGATTGCAAAATTGAAGACGAGAGTGACGGTGTTGGAAGGCGAGGCGGCGAAACATCGAGTCACTTCCGCCGGGTTTGGGTTGATTGGAGTGAACAGCGAACATTCTGGGGAAATCGCCGAGCACGCGAGGAAATTGACGACAGAATTAGCGAGAGTGGAGGAAGATAACGGCAGACAGAAGTGGTTAATCGGCGAGAAGGATAAGGAGATTGAATCGATTAAATCAAAGTTCACGGATACGTATCAATATTCGTTAGAGGAAAGATTACAGGAAAGCACGGAAGCGTTGGAAGTTGCGGCGAACTTACAAGGAGAGCAGTTGCAATATTTAGAAGACCACGCGTTGAAAGTGCTGGCGGAAAAGAACGAAAAGTTGGACGATTTGGTGTACCAGTTGGAAACGATGGCGTCGCACCGAGCGCAAACGAGAGAACATTTGATAGCGTTTTTGGAACGAAACGACGAGACAGTGGTGTCTATTTTGTGTTCGTTGGCTGGATTTTCGAGCAAAAGAACGAAAGAGATTGTCGAAAACCGACGCTCTCGGTCGTTGACTGGGAAATTGGCGTGGTTAGGGAAGAACTTAAAGCCGGTGAGTAGCGCTTTGTCCAACGCGTTGATGGCGTGCGCGTCGCCGCCTGGAGGGATACCTCGCGAAGGCGACGCGATAGCAGGCGCGGCGACTGCGAGCACGAGCAATGGTGGAGACTCCGCGAATGTAGCAGCAGAGAAAACCAAAGAAACAGACACGAAAACGAATAGCGATAGCAAAGATGAAGAAGAGAAGAAAGGCGACGGGGCAACGACGACGGACGGAGACGGAGACGGAGGAGAAGCGAAAAAAGAAGAACAAAACGAAACGGCAATAAAAGTTCCCGAACGCTCTCGCTCGCGTCCAAAACCAAAAAGTCCTCGCCACGGTAAAAACGACACCGGTTTCCACGGTTTCGACGACCCGGAAGCTGCCGCGAAAGAGGCGAAAAGGAGAGCCAAAGAACGCGCCGCGCTACCGGCGCCGAAACTCATCGGTCGCGCCGCCGAAAGAGAAGCCGAGAAGGCGCGCGAAAGAGAGAAAAGCGGCTTCGGCGGCTTCGGCGAGGAAAGCTCCGACTCCGATTCCGATCAGTAGAGAGAAAGAGAGAGAGAGAGTTTTATGCTCTTGCATATTTATGTCATCGCGCGATGCCGTTTTGTTATATATATCGTAATGCGTTAAAAAATCTAGAACAACCACCTAACTCTTCGTCTTCGTCTTCGTCTTCTCCTCTTCTTTCCCGCTGCCGCCAACACCATCTTCACCATCACCACCACCACTCTCGCCCTCTCCGTCCCCACCGTCCATCTCACCGTAATACTCGGGATCTCTCAGCATGCACTCCCTCAGTTTCGCCGTTTGCTCGAAACATTTCGCCACGAAATCTTCCTCCTTCTCCTTCGCCGCGTCCACGCACTTCTCCCAACCGATGAATTCATTCTTGCACGACCCGCCTTTCATGTACGCGCAAAATCCGCACGTTTCCTCTTCTTCCTCTTCTTTTTCTTCGTTCTTCTGCTCCTCTTCCTCTTCTTTCTCTCTCGTCATCGCGGTTTCTTCTCGTCTCTCTCTCTCTCTCTATGCGTGTCTTTGTGTGTGCGTTAATCTATGTCTCTATGATGCTATTTGTTTATTATAAAAACGCGTGTTTCTTGTGCAGAAGTGTTTCCCTAACGACTGAAAAGTTGGGGAAAAGTATCACCTTTCACCTCATTAATCAAAGCGCGCTTCGAAACTCTCTCTCAATCTCTCGGTTCCGAGTGCGAGAGGAGACGACAGAAGAAGAAAGGCGCGGGTCGTTTGGTGGCGTTCGGTGCGCCGGTTCTCTCGTCGTCGCGCTCGTTTTTAGAGAGAGAAGATGGCGAAGAAATCTCAAGCGTCGTCCTCCGCCTCCTCGTGGGCGACGGACACCGCCGTCGATCTGCTCAACGCGTTCAAACTGCTCTCCGCGAACGAGACGAACAAAAAGCTTCAAAAACTGAAAGAAGTCGAGGAGTTGTTTCAGAGTTCGAACAAAGAGAAGCAAAGAGAGATGCTCTCGGCGATTTTACGTCCGGCGTTTGAGTGCGTTTTGACGGAGACCGATCCGAAGATTCGAAAATTCGGTTGCGAATTGGCTGAACGGATGTGCGTTTTGATCGCGGAGAACATGTCGTCTTCGACGAACGAGACGCAGTTGGAAGAGAGCGGCGGTCACTTCGCGTGCGCGTTGGAGAGTTTGATGGTTTTAGCGGTGGATGGAGCGCATCCTGCGGTGCAGAAGAGAGCCGTGGCGGCGAGCTTGAACGCGTTTAGAGAAGTTTTGGTCAACTGCGCTATCGAAGGCGCGAACGTCGATCCGATTGCAATCGGGGAGGAAGAAGAAGAAGATAAGAAGAAAAAGAAGAAAGAGCAACGTCAACATTCGAACATCGCGTTGATGTGGAAGAAAGCGTTGGAGGTGGCGCACGCGATAAGTGCGAACGTTTCCGACGAAACGATCAACGACGGCGTGCGAATGCAATCGGCAAAGTTTTGCGAGAGCGCGTGTTTACTGTTGGCCGGCGTCGGTTGGGGAGCCTCAGTCGTCAAGCCGACGCACAAGTTGCTGAAACTCGATGAACTAGGGAAGTTGTCTGACGAAAAAAGGGACGCGTTAGGAAAAGGGTTGAAATTAGCCATCGAGAAAGGTGCGAAACCGTGCGGGCCGTTTACGTTGACGTTGGTCGGAGCGTTGGGGACGGTGTGCGTAAAATCGGAGAGGCACGCGGTTGAGTCGCTGCAGGCGTTGGTAAACGCGTCGTCGACTTTAAACAAACGATTTAAAGCAGCCGAGGAGGATGGTAGTGGTGGTAACGCTATTTCAGCGTCGGCGAAGGCGTCGGCGTCTAAAGCGTTCGCGCAAACGTTCACAGAAATTGCGAAGAAGGCACCTTCGTTTGCAATTTCTGGAGAGTTGAAAGATGGATTAGCTTCAGCGTGTAGAGAATTAGGCGCGTCCGCGGCGTTTGAACAAGCAATGCGACAGAGAGAGCGAGAAAGAGGGAAGAGTGCGCTGTTGAAGAACGCGGCGGGCGGTTCCTCAATTCGAGGAGGAAGCGGTATTAAGAGAGAACGATCGGAGGACGCTTCGTTAGCGCCGTTAACGGCGGGTGGGGATGACGGTGGCATGAAAAGAGCGCGCTTACGCGCACCACCGCCACCGCCGCCGCTACAACAGCAACAGTTTCAGCTTGGCTACCATCAGCAACAACAACAACAGCCGTATTATCAGCAACAACCACCGGTACATTATGGAGGCGCAGGGATGTCGATGATGCAACAACCGCACCACATCGTAGGCGCTCCTGTTGGACACGGTGTTCCACCGCCGCCGCCTCCGGCACCTTTACACCCGAGAACTGATCCAGGGATTTTGCAGCAAGTTTTAGCAACTTTAGAACAACTCGCGGCGTCAGATTTGAACACGTTGCAAAATTTTGTCACGCAGTTAGGTACGACGTCGCCAGCCGCCTTGGCGGACGCGGTGCTTTTGTTCTTTAAAAACCCGGCAACTACGTTGAATCAAGCCGTTTTGGCGATGAATTTCGCGCCGGCACAAGGTGCACTCGCGCCCACGGCGCCTTCGTCGCTTGAAAATGCTCAACAACAAGACTTGGGCACCGGGGCGATTCTTTCCGCCATCGCACGCGTAGAGAAGCTTTCGAAAAATGCAAATCGTAAATTCGCGTTGGATTGTGCCAAACGCATACGAGCGTACGGAGCATTACGAGCCGATGGCGACGCCAAGGCGAATTCACTGAGTCGTATTCGATTAGCGCTCATAGCACGATTAGCCTGCGCTGATGCGATTCCAGACGGTAGCGGTAAAAATACAAAGAACGACGACGAGGACGATGGCAACGAGAAGAATCCGAACCAACCACCCATGGCGAGCGAAACGAAAGTTGGAGTTTTGAAACCGACGGATGGAAATCTCAGAATAGCGTCCCACGTTGCGGATGCACCGATGATTGCTCGTTCGATTCTGTTTCCGGTGGACGATGAGAACGCGCCTCTGGAGAGAGACGGCGTTCAATCGTGCGCGAGATGGTTGGCCGCGTTGCACGCCGCGGAGCTCGCGCAGAGTTTAGGTGTGTCATCTACGAAAGCGGAGAACAACAGTAAAAAAAAGATGAAAAAAGAAGAAGGAAACGAGAATGGCTTTCATTATTACTCCATGGGCGTGCGCAAAGATGATGCCATTCGCGCCGTCATGCGCATTCTCGCCTCCGATCCTCGAGCCAGAAGACACGAAATTTCCGAAAAAAGGCTCACGGGTGAAAAGAAACTCCTCTCGAAAATTCTATGCGAAATCCCATTTGATATCCCGAACAAAGCCTGGGATGCGCTGCGCGAGATGCTCGGGATGAGCGGCATCGACGAGTACGACGTTTCTCGAGACGAGGCGTTTAGCGTCGAATCGAACAAGAACGATGATTCTGTTGTAAATCTAGCGTTGCACGTGTTGAGGGACTTGTGCGTCGACCGACCGCCGGCACGAGCAGACGCGTTGGCGATTCTCTTAGAATGCGCGACGAACACAGACGCGAACGCGGACGAACGCACGAGAGCGAAAGCTATTCGCCTCGTGGCGAATCGATTACACCAACAGCACACCGCTGAGGCAGATGCGAGTACCACCGCAGTAAAAACAACGAACGAAGTTGAACAGTACGCCATCAAATCGGCAACTGAGAATGGTCGCGTTATTGGTGCGACTCAGTTACAGTTAGCCAACGAAGTCATCGAGGCGCGCGCGATCGAAAAGAACGAAGCAGAAGCCATCAAAGGTATGACTACTGAAATTGAAGACGCGGTAGAGCAGGAAGAGGAAGAGGAACATCGGGAGAGAGAAGAACGAGAGAAAGAAGAGGAAACGTCCGACCCGTACGCGAGCGCGAAAAAGATTGCCGTGGCACCTTCTTTGCTTTTGTGCGCGTTGACTGCGAAAAACCCTTCTTTACTTCCAAACGTTTTCGCAGCGTATGAAGCGCTTCCGCCAGAGCTTCGCGAAGGATTGCATGGCCCGGTGGCTGGCTTAGCTCGGCGATTGGGCCCGTCTTCTCCCGATATTGTTCGCGCCATCGCATCTTCTTCCATCGAATCAAGACCGTTGATACTGTACATCATCCAAGCGCTCGCGAAAGCCTCCGCACCGGCACCGTTGCCGAGAGCGCTCGTCAACGCGTGCGAAACGCTCGCTGTTGAATCGGCCAAAAAAGATTCGAATTTATCCGACGCCTACACGGAAGTTGCGCTGGTTTTCGGGTCGATCGAAAAAGATAAAGCGAAAGAATTGCTTCCGAAACTGGTGGACGTGCCCTCTCCGTCGGCGTTTGTATGCGCCGTCGCGAGTTTGCAAAACTCCAACCTGGAAGCTCGGGCGTCCGCCACGGACATTCTCGTCGCGTTGCACGAACTCGACATTCGCACCACCGATACGACCGGAGGCAACGACGATGCGAAGAAGAAGAACAGCTCGGGTGTCTCCCTCAAATCTTTGGTCGATGTGTGCAACACCTGCTTCTCGGCCGACGCCACGGATTATTTCACCTCCTCCGCGGTTGCCTCGGCGCTTTCGCACATGGTCGACCGAACGCCTCTCCCGAAGCTCTTCATGCGCACCGCCATGCTCGCAGAAACCGCGCACCCATCGCTGAAAGAGTTCTCCCTCGAGCTTCTCGAAAAACTCGCCAAGCGAAAAGTCTGGATGATGGACCGCGGCGTTTGGGAAGGCTTCGCTCGGAGCGTCAAAAAAGCCGCGCCGAGGTCCTTCCCGGTCTTGGCGACGTTGCCCGCCGACAAGACGAAAGAAATTTTAGACAAGTTTGGAAAAAATTTGCGCGCGCCGCTGAAAGCGTACGCGGAAGCGACCGGGGCGAAGAACTTGTTGGAAGCTTTAGAAGAATGAATGAGATAGAGAAGGTGCGCAGAGTCGAAGCGGTGAACGCGCCGCCTTTTCTCTCTCAGTCTCTCTTTCTCGTTTCTTGTAAATTTTAGCGTTGCGTGTTGTAAAACTTTTTTTTATCCAAAGCAGCACATTTTTAGACGCATCGTCCGCATCATTGAAACGAGCTCACGCGCGATTATGATGATCTCGCACTCGTCGTCATCGCTCGTCGTTCAGTGCAGCGCGGTTTGTCGCGCCGGGAGGAAGAGTTCTCTCGTTTCGTCGACGTCGAAGAAAGTCGTTCGCGGAGGAGAGAGAATGGAAACGAAACGTCATCATCGTCGCGCCGTTCCTCCTTGTTCTTCTTCTTCAGCGGCGACGGGAACGACGGAAACGACGACGACGACGAGCGCCGTCAAATTATCGAAAGCAGACATTAAAATGGAACTCATCAAACTCGGCGCGAAGACCGATCGCGGGCAGCTTTTGTTTCCGCAAAAGGCGTACGCGCCGATGGACGATTACAACAGAAAGCACAGAGAGAAAATAAAACTACTGGTGGAGAGTTTGATCGAAGAAGGAGACGGGAATGGCATCGTCGGGAAGAAGGAGCTTCTGAATGGCTCGTGGGAGTGCGTGCTGGCCACGAAGCAGATTTTCCGATCGTCGCCGTTCTTCATGGCGATTCAAGACTCGTTCGGCGACGCGATGTTTGGCGACTCGAAGAGTTCCGAGGTGTTCTTCAGGTTGCACGACCTCCAAGTGATGAGTTGGGGCGCGTCGACCGTAGGGAGAGTCGCGCAGAGAATAAACGTGGAGAAGAAAACTCTCGAATCAGATTTCGATACCATCTTGTTTCGCTCCACGGTTATTCCCATTCTCGGTTGGTTTAAGCTCTTGCCGACGTTCGGCGGGCGAGTCGTTTCCTTCGCCGAAAACGTAGAGGTGGAAGAAACGACCGGTCGCGTCGACTTGGAGCTCATGAAAACGAGAGTCGAGAGAACGGAAGGCATTCCAGAACCGCCCTTATTCTTACCGTGGTTCTTAGACCGAGACTATCCGGTGAATAAAGTGTGGAAAATGCTCCCGTGGAACAAAGGTAAGGCGCCTCTCGCGACTACATTCGTAAAATACGTGGACGAAGATTTTAGAGTCATGGCGGATAGAGACGGAGAGTGCTTCGTGTACGTGAAAGTGTTCGAGTAGACGACTCGAAGAGCTGCTTTTGAAAAGTAAAGAGATTTTTTTATACTAGCTCCCCTGTAAATTTTGTGTAAAGTGTATGTATCGACGGTGTTTAACTACGAAGCGCGTTCGCGCTCTCTCCGTATTCTATCATTCTTTTCTTCTCCTTTCTTCTCTCTCGGGAAATCGAATTCGCGTCAAAACGCCGTCACGCACGAAAGAAAAAGAAACACGCGACCGCGCGATACAAATAAGCGAAACCGATATGTCAGAACTCGCTGGCGCGGATCGATTCAACATAAATTCCCAACTCGAAGCGTTGCAAACTCGGTACGTCGGTACCGGTCACGCGGACACGTCGAAATACGAGTGGATCGTCAATCAACATCGCGACTCGCTGGCGCAGTACGTGGGGAAACATTCCATGCTCCAATACTTCGCGCTGGCGGAGAACGAGTCCACGAGCAGAGTCGCGTACGAGATGAAACAGAAGATGCTTTTGCCGTGCGGGTTACCGCCGCCGCCGGCGGAGGACGACGACGACGACGACGCGTAGATTGGGTTCGGAGCAGGAAAAGAAGAGTCAGAAAGAGAGAATGCGAAAGAGCTTCATCAGGTCAGGGAACAAACAGTCGATCTCGGACGCGCGCGTGTACAATAATAAAATAGCCTGTTTAGAATTTTATTTAGATGAAGTTGATACGTAGAGTAGATATAGCGCGATGAATCATTTCGGAGATTTTAGTGTAAAACGTCACATTTCAAAAACGCGTTGCGTGTATATGCCTAGATTTGCAACTCTCGTTCATTCTTTCCTCCTTTCTTTCTTCGTTCTCTCGCCTCTTCTCGATGTTCCCGCATTCGCGAAAACTTTTTTGGAGGCGCATCGAGGCATCTCAAACCTCGTTTACGCGGAAATGTATTTATCGCGCAATCTTTCGTCTTCGTTGAAGAAGCGCTCGTGTCTTCGCGTTCGAGTGCACGAAACGCCGCCCAAGATTAAGCTGGTGCAAATCATGAGAAACGCAACGACGGCAACTACCAACGCCGGAACCGCGAGGCGTTCCAACTCGTCCTTGGTGACGGACTTGTCGTCCTCGGCTTTCAAAGCAGCAACGGTAGCTTCGTAGTCGGCTTTGAGCTTTGCAAAGTCGGCGACGAGTTGCTCTCGCTCGACGTCCGCCCAACGTTTACGTTTGACGGAGAGAACGTGCGTGCCCATACCGGTGCCCGCCAAGGTGGAGAGTTCGTGGACAAACACGGTCGAAGTGGCAGCGAATTTCAACTGCGCGAGACCAGCAACGCCTTTAGCGATGATTGCAGCCGGGACAGCGTTGGCTCCAAAATCCGGAAGCATCGCTTGACCTTCGGTGGATAAGACCATTTCCGCGAACGCTTTGACGGCTGGGCCAGAGCGACCTAAGGAGGTCAAATCCTTTCGAATGAACATGTACGAAAACGCGGTGATTGGCCACGTTTTTTCGCCGGGCAAATCGAGCAAAGACAAATTGTCGTTATCCCAATCGCCGTCGGCGTTTGGAATAGACGACATGATTTGCGTCACGGCGGAACCAATGTCCGCGTCCGCAGCCGTCAAGTAGTTGCCGTCTTTATTTTGCAAGGCAACTTCGGCGAGCCCCAACGCTTGTCCGTGACCAGATTCGATGTAACCGATGGAATATTCAGTGTCGCTGATGGTGTCAGAAACGCCACCAGAACCTTCCGCGGCGACCGTGTCCGAAGGCCAAAATGGTGCCTTCGTCGGAACTGTCGGGTTCGAGCTGTCCGCGTTACCACTGCCAACACCGATGTCCCAATCACTCGGGCACACCTTGTAAAGATATTGAGAGATTAACGACGTCGAAGAAGAACCGTAAATGCGTCGAACGACGGTAATTTCTTTACCCGCAGGCGGCGCAAAACCAGGATTGGAATCCAAAATGTCCGCGTGGTCCCAGGTTTTAATTTTTCGGGTGAAAATCTTCGCCAAAACGCACGGTTTCAAATCCAACGCTTTGCCATCCGGAACGCCCGGAACGTTGTGAAAGAAGGAAATCGCGCCGAGTTGGAACGGAATCGTCACGAATCCTTTGCCGCGAGTGTTCAATTCGGTGTAATCTTCCGTAGGGACGACGATATCGCCAGAGCCAAAGTGCGAATACGACTCGTAATCGTTATCAGCGCCGACAAACTCTTTAATGCCGGTACCCGACCCGACCGCGCGGTAGGTCATTGACAAGTGGATTCTCGAACGTTCTTCCAAAGTGTCCATGAGTTTCCAAAAGAATTTCGACGGGTTGGTCGTTCCAGAACCATGGACGGGAATAGATTCCATCGATTGCAAGTTTGCCACCGAAGACTTTAACACGTCAACTTGGGAAACGAGCAATTCACGCTCGTAGTCGCCGTACGATTTTCGCTTACCAGAAAATACGTATTCGCCCATACCAACAGTTGCTTGCGTAGCTGAAGCCAATTCAAAGGTCCAAGACGTCAAGCTCGAAAACTTTGAGTTTACTTGAGATATCATCGACGTCGTGGTCGCGCTGTCGAGCGCGTAAAACAAAAAGTCTGGAACCATGGCTTGACCTTCGGGGGACAAACAATACAACATGAATGATTTGACGAGATTGCCAACTTGGCCCGTGAGGGACGTTTTAGCGTAAAAGTACGTAAACGCAGTGATCGGCCACACATCTTCACCGTCCAAGTTGATCAAAGACACCGCGCTCCAGTCGGCATCGATGGCTGGTAAAGCACCAAACTCCGTCGCCGCTTTGGGAATGTCCGCCTCTTTCGAAGTCAACTTTTGGCCATTACGGTTCGTCAAGGAAATCTCTTGAAACCCGAGCTCGTGACCGTGACCAGCGTCGATGTACCCGATCGAATATTGGTTCGCAGCGATTGCGTTTGCCACGTTACCGCTTCCTTGCTGAGGCAACGCGTACGTCGCATCCACGGGGAACAAAGTGGCGTCGGTTTTGGCGCCCCCCGTCCACACGGAGGAACAGCCCTCGGACAAATAACTCGTAATCCCGAACGTCGAACTCGACCCGTCCGATCGATGGATGATCGTAATCGGCTGACCAGCAGGCACGGATAAGTTCGGATTTTCCGCAACAATAGTCGCATCATCCCAGGTCGTGATTTGTCTTAAAAAGATCTTCGCCAACGTGCACGCGGACAAGTTCAATCGACCGCCGACGCCCAAGTCGTCCGCAGCGACGTTGTGAAAGAAACTCACCGCACCGAGCTGAAACGGCACTTGCACGACAGTACCACTCGCAAAAGTAGCGTACTGTGCAGCGGTTAACGGAATATCCGCGGAGCCAAAGTCCGAAACGTCTCCGATGAACTCGGTTTGCCCCGTCCCAGACCCGACGGCTCGATACGTCATTCGCACCGGCGTTCCCGCTCGCTCTTCCAAAATATCCATAGCTTTCCAGAAGTACTTGGACGGATTGGTCGTACCAGAACCGTGCATTTCAATCGTCGACGCGGTGTCGGACGAAAAAGACGCCGCGGAGACCGCGCGTATGAAAACAAAAAGGCACGAGAGGAGGAAGAAAAGCATGGACTTCTTGCTCTCCACCGCCGCCGGCGCCGTCACGTGCATCATCGTATATAAAAAAAATGCGTCACGTTATGAAAGAAAGACTCCGTGTGACTCTAACAAAAATAAGCTACTATCGTACAAAAACAATGTGCGTGCTGCTAGAGTAGAATCGCGTCTTTTTTTTTGTTGGTGCGCGCGTGTAATCGCTCGTGTGTAAAGTTGTTGTCCTCTGTGTAAGATCTCCCGAACGATATAGTTTAGGTCTATTCAGAAAGGGCAACGCTTTTTGTGAGGAAAATGCACAAAAAATTGAAAATAAAACGTAAAATGTTACATCTGAACATCTCACATGTCTCTCTCTCTTTCTTGCTTTCGCGCTGCTCGTTCACGCAATAGGCGCGCGCGTCTTTTCTTGTTCTACTCCTTTCTGTCTTTTCTTCTTCTTCTTCTTCTTCTTCTTCTTCTCTGGTCACGCGACGCCGTCTCTCGGGATGCCTCCGTCCCTGTAATATTTCCCTCCGTAATCCGCCTCGTCTCGCAACGCGTACGCTCTTCGCTCCAAATCTCTCGCATCGTCTCGCAACTCCTTCGCTCGACTTTCCAGCTCTCTCGTTCTTTGACGACGGTGTCGTTCGATGCGTTTTCTCGCCGCGTCGGCGGCTTCTTCCAACGCGATGGCGTCTTCTCGGAGAGAGGCCGCTTTCGCTTCCAAGTGCGCCGGTTTATTCTCCGCGTTGTCCCCGTGCTCTTCCGCGGAGATTTCCTCCTCCAGAAACTCGCGCTGCTTTCGCTCGAACGCGTCTTCGTCTTCCTCGCCTCTCTTCGCTTCGTTTCTCATCTTCTTCTCCTCGTTCTTCTCGTCGGAAGCCGAGGCAGAGGCAGAGAAAAACGAGGAGGAGGTGCGAAGCACGGGGAACGCCGTTGGGGCAGAAGAAGAAGACGAAGAAGAAAAAAAGATCCTCTTCCCGAAAAGCAGAGCGCCGCGTCGAAGCATCTCTCTCTCTCTCTCTCACACACACACACACACACACTCCTCGAGTCGACGTAATCTCGCTTCGTCTTCTTCTTCTTCTTCTTCTTCTTCTTCTTCTTCTGTTTTTCTTTCGTATCTAACGAAGTATACTCTCGAATGAGACATGCGAGTGAGATTACTTTTTGATGAGAGACGAACGACCGTTTTTTTTTTGTTG
>Ga0255765_1001829_pt1 | contig 25507 bp, 27 predicted proteins | sample 041ome_8_FD_179965 | JGI IMG/M metagenome (GOLD analysis project Ga0255765, IMG submission 179965) | Coastal salt marsh microbial communities from the Groves Creek Marsh, Skidaway Island, Georgia - 041407BS metaG (version 2) | ecosystem: Environmental > Aquatic > Marine > Intertidal zone > Salt...
TCTGGATACAGAGGCATACGGCATCAATGCTGGAACGCTTTCACTGATTTTGGCTATAGAAGGTGTTCGTCAGTAATCTAAAAGAAGTATCAGGGGTAATCTTTTTTATCTATACACTTTTGCTTTTCTGGTATCACTTTCTCTGGTCTTTAAGGTGTTTTTTTCAAGGCCGGGAAAGTGGTCCACCAGTCGCGAACAAGCAATACCAAGTGGCAAGTGTATTGCCTATTTCTTTATAACCTTTTCCAGAATTTCTTCTATCGCTGGTTCCTGGCCGGCGTCTTTTAAAGACTTTTGTCGTTCATACACTTGCGCTGCGGCATCAAAAAATTCTCGGGGCAGTCCTGCGGCTTCCATTGTCGCTGCAATTTCTTTCATTTCACCGCTAAAGCGCCATGCTTTTCTGGCGACCTGACGAATACGTGCCTGGCTTTTTTCGGTAAAGCCGGGGGTGTAAATTGCCCACTGTTTTTCCAGAGCATCTCTGACACCCATGGTCTCTGCAGTAGCGAGAATCGCTGTATGCAGCGCAGCGGTGCCTTTGCTATTGGCAGCAAAACACATTTTCAGACCAGAGGCTTTACCAATTTCGGGCCCTAATACACTGGTCTCCAGAGGGCCCCTGCTAAAACAGGAGGCAACTTTGTCGGCACTATTCCCGCACAGATATAGCCAGGTCGTACCATGTTGTGTCGCAGGCATGCCGATAATTCCGCCATCCACAAATTCAATACCGGCATTTGCCATTGAAGCAGCGATAGTCTTGACGGTTGTCGGGGCAATGGCATTCACATCGGCGTAAATGCCCTGATAATTACAGGCAATGACCTCGTCCGCCACGCTCATGGCAGCGTGGGGAGGGCACACGGAAATCAGAATTTCACAGGTATTGCAGAGCGCCTCAAGGGTATCCAGAGAATGGATGCCAAGATCATTGGCACGTTCATTACTAGCTCGGCTTCTGCCGGCTGAGCACCAGTAGACATTCATTTCGGAATTGAGTGCTGTTGCGGCAAGGGAAATGCCCATTTCCCCTGGATGTAGTATGCCGATGGAGGTTGTCATGACGCTTATTCTGTTACCAGGCTGCCCTGGTTGTAAAGGGCGCAAAGAAACTTCAGGCAGTCTTCGTTGCGCTGAAATTTTCTCAAATCCAGTGCTCTTCCTTGTGCACTTTGCAATTCATCATTGAGTGCCGCCAGTTTGTCACTAACGTGCGGAATAAAAAGAGACTCGCCATTGACGAAAAAATACAGGGCACCCGCATGATGATGGCAGGCAAAACGAGTAGCGGGGTGAGGCATTAACTGGCGCCCTTTTTGTAACATGACAGCCATTTTTTCCGGAGTGATTTCCTGTTCGGGTGGATCAAATAGTTCTGCCAGTCGGGGTTCTGTCATCAGTCGACCAAAACTGTGTATTAACAGGTCTGGATTGGCAAGGGCATCGTGCATCAGGGTTTTGACCTGTTGCAAGGCGCTGCTGCTGATATTGCCGGGCTGCTGCTGAGGATCAATGTCTGTATCCCGATAGCGACTATCCGCACTCAGTGTTTCTTCTGCCTGCAGGCTGACTGCAGACAGTAGTTCGGTGACGTCCGGCGCCCTGAAACCGATGGAGTAGCAAAGCCCTGGTTCTATTGCCGTTCCCCAGTGCGACAAGCCTGCTGGAATATACAATATATCGCCCGGGTGAAGTTCTTCGCTATGCTGCACGGAGAAGTTTTCCAGGATTTTCAGCCCGGAATCAGTATTAACCGGACTGCTGCTATCGCATGTTTCGCCTATTTGCCATTGCCGAATTCCCTGTCCCTGAACCAGGAACACGTCGTAATAATCAAAGTGCGGGCCAACACTGCCATTGGCTACTGCATAGCTGATCATGACGTCATCCAGGCGCCAGGAAGGAATGAAACTGACTTCCCGCAGCAGACGTTTTATTTCGGGCAGCCAGTGATCCACTGATTGCACCAGCAGGGTCCAGTCATGCTCCGGGAGAAAGGTAAAGTCGCGTTCTGAAAAAGGGCCTTGTTTCAACTGCCAGGAATTGTTACTACTGAAGACCAGGCGAGATTCCACTTCTTCTTCGCAGGCCAGTCCGGCCAGCTCTTCGGGACTTAGAAAGTCGGTGAAATGAGGCAGGGCGCTCTTAATCAGTAAAGGTTTCTTTTGCCAGTATTCGGAAAGAAAAACATTGATATCGATACTGTCATGGCGGTCAAAGAGCATCAGATTTGTTTTGCCTGGGCGGCCGCATTACCCAGGTAGGTTTCAGGTCTCAGTTGTTTCAGTTCTTCGCGCACAGCCTCTGGTAATTCCAGGGTATCAAGGAAATCAGCCAGTATCTCAGGTGTAATTGACTGGCCTCTGGTCAAGGCTTTGAGTTTTTCATAGGGCTCCTCAATACCGTAGCGTCGCATGACGGTCTGAATGGCTTCCGCCAGAACTTCCCAGCTGTTATCCAGGTCGGCCAGCATTTTGGCTTCATCAATCAATAATTTGCCGATTCCTTTCAGGGAAGCCTGATAGGCGATAATGCTATGGGCCAGGCCTACACCAATAGTCCTTAGCACTGTGGAATCGGTAAGATCACGCTGCCATCGGGAGATAGGCAGCTTCTGGGCCAGATGTTGCATCAGGGCATTGGCAACACCCAGATTGCCCTCGGAATTTTCAAAATCAATGGGGTTGACCTTGTGGGGCATGGTTGAAGAGCCCACTTCCCCGGCGACGGTTTGCTGGCGGAAATAACCCAGTGAAATATAGCCCCATAGATCCCTGTCGAAATCGATGAGGATGGTATTGAAGCGGCACACGCCATCAAAATACTCGGCGATATAATCGTGCGGTTCGATCTGGGTAGTGTAGGCATTCCAGGTCAGCCCCAGCTCCGTAACAAATTGCCTGGCATTGGCCTGCCAGTCTATTTCAGGATAGGAGGTAATGTGGGCATTATAATTACCGACGGCGCCGTTAATTTTGCCGAGGAATTCAGTTTTTTCAATAAGCTTGATCTGTCTTTGCAAGCGGGCAACGGTATTGGCAAATTCTTTTCCCATGGTGCTGGGAGTCGCAGTCTGGCCGTGGGTGCGAGAGAGCAGGGGAGTATCGGCATAGTCATGGGCTTTCTCTCGAATGGCTGCAACAATCTCGTTCATCATGGGCACAACTACTACCTCCATGCTCTCCTTGAGCATTAAGGCATAGGCCAGATTATTGATGTCCTCAGAAGTACAGGCAAAATGGACAAACTCCATTATCTCGGCCAGTTCTTTCCGGCTTGCCAGTTTTTCTTTCAGGTAATATTCCACTGCCTTGACGTCATGATTTGTGACTGCTTCCTTGCTCTTTACCAGGGCAGCTTCATTTTCATCAAAGTTGCTGATCAGTTCTTCCAGGAAGTTATTGGCAGCGGGGGATAGTGGCGGGACTTCTTCAAGGCCAGAATTACTGGCGAGCCTTTGAAGCCAGCGGATCTCCACTATTACCCGGTATCGTATCAGGCCATATTCACTAAAATAGGGTTGCAGGGAGCTGGTTTTGCTGTGGTAGCGGCCATCAACAGGGGAAATGGCGTTGAGTGAAGTCAAAATCATAGGAGATATGCTGTTGCTAGTCTAAAAGCCGCATTATATGTGAAAACAAACCTGAATAGCAGGTTCCCAGTCTCAATAAACCTGATTATTTGATGCTTTCATGCAATAGTATTAAGTTGTGTATATGCTTGACATATTATTGGCGGCTTCTATACTTTGAGAAGTAATCTCTAAGGGGCGTGAATATAGCGGTACCAGCTATCAAAAAACACTCTGATAGTTGCATTATTCGGTCAATTTCCGGTCACCGGGATTTCGCGCTCAGGTGGCAAGCGACAGGAGGTAAGTCATGGGAACCAAGGCAAAATTATTTATCAATGGCCGAAGCCAGGCCGTGCGCATACCCAAGGAGCTGGCGTTCAGCGGGATTGACGCGGTTAATGTGGAAAAACAGGGCAATGCCATTATTCTTACGCCGGCCAGAAAGACCTGGGAATCCTTTGCCGATTTGAAACCTGCCGATGAGGATTTCATGGTAATCAGGCCGCGTCTGGTGAAATCATGATTATTATGATGTCTTCAGATCTGTGTCGGTTTATTATCAGGGATCAGCCGTCAGAATTGTTAAGTCGTCTGCAGCAGTGGTCTGTTAACGGGGACGAAGTGGTTATCTCCGCGATTACCTATGCGGAATTAATTGCCGGTGCATTGCTCACCCATAGCCGTTCTGATCATGTCGCCCTGGTTCAGGAATTTTGTGAGCGTCTTGAAGATGTTGTGCCCTGGAACAGGGCTGCGGTGGACAGTTATACCACTATTCAATTACAGGCAATGCATGAGGGAAAATCCCTGAATATGAATGATGCCATGGTAGCGGCTCATGCCTTGAGCCTGAATGCCAGGCTTCTGGCTCATAATAATAACGCTTTTGCCGCCATCCCTGGTCTGGACCTGGAAACCATATCTGATTAATACGCTCTCAAGGAGGGTAGGCGTTAGTGTATTTCATGCACCTTATTCATCAGTAATAACAGGTTTCGCTCAATTTTTTTCCGACCAATCAATAAATGCCAACGGCGTCCTTCCGACTGGTGCCAGAGCACTGCCGAACGAATCCCGCTGAGCAACACAGCACGAATCTTATCCGCCAACTCTTGATTCTTCAGGAAATTGGCTTCACCTGTTACCTGTATGCGAAACGGTAAAGTGCTTAAAGTATCCCTGTACAGAGCTGAAAGTTCCCGAATCAGATCCGGATTAGCCAGATCGGGATCGTCCAGCGACAGGTGTGGGGTATTTTCAAGACGTTGGCCCAATTCAGTGGGCATTTCTTTTTTGGCTGACAATTTTCGCTCAAGATGCAATAGACCAAGAAAGTAACGTAATACATCCGGGGATTTCAGCGAGCCTTGTTCATTTCTGACGATTTCCTGAAGCACCTGCATGCCCAGGTTTAATCGGCTCACCGAGCCATAGACTTCTTCAGCGGTTACGGGCTTGGTAATGAATAAACTTCGGATCATGGTATTCAGCTTGTCCTGTCCCACCATGCCATGCTGGGCAAGTTGTTTGACCAAATAGGCAGACTGGGCAACACCGGAAAGGGCAAGACACTGTCGCATTTTCTTTTCCATGGCCGGGTTACAGGTGTCCGCTTGTTGTTAGGAGAAATATTCTTCGATGACTGCGCCACCGAGGCATTGTTCGTTCTGGTAAAAGACGATTGATTGACCGGGGGTGACTGCGCGTTGACGCTGATCGAACGTTACCACAATACGACCATCGACTTCTTCAACCCTGCAGTCCTGGTCTGGCTGACGGTAACGAATCTTTGCAGTGCAGATAAGTGGAAGCTCTGGTGCTGAATTCACCCAGTCTGGGCTGGCGCACATGAGAGCAGTTGAAAACAGCAGGGGGTGATCATTGCCCTGAACCACAATCAGAACATTGCGCTTGATATCTTTTGCAGCGACATACCAGGGTGACTCTGGCATATCTTTCCGCCCACCAATACCCAGACCCTGGCGTTGTCCCAGAGTATGAAACATCAGTCCGCTGTGCTGGCCCTGAATCTCGCCTTCTGGTGTTTCGATATTTCCTGGCTGGGCGGGAATATAATTTTCCAGAAAATCCTTAAAGCGTCTTTCTCCAATAAAACAAATGCCGGTGCTGTCTTTTTTGTCATGGGTAACAAGTCCATGCTGTTCTGCCAGGTTTCTTACTTCCTGTTTTTCCAGTTCGCCAACAGGAAACAGGGTGCGGGAAATCTGTTCTGCCTTGACGGCACACAGGAAATAACTTTGATCCTTGTTTGCATCAAGGCCTTTAAGCAGGAATGTGCCCTCAGCGGACTGTTTTTTTCTCACATAATGACCGGTGGCGATCAGGTCGGCACCGAGCATGGTGGCATATTCAAGGAAAGCCTTGAACTTGATTTCACGGTTACACAAAATGTCGGGGTTGGGAGTGCGACCGGCCTTGTATTCTTTCAGGAAATGTTCAAATACATTGTCCCAGTATTCGGCGGCGAAGTTTGCACTATGAAGTTTTATCCCTAGCTTTTCACAAACTGCGCTGGCATCAGCTAAATCCTCTTTTGCTGTGCAGTATTCGGTACCATCGTCTTCATCCCAATTCTTCATGAACAGGCCTTCGACCTGATAACCCTGTTGCATTAGCAAAAGCGCCGCAACGGAAGAATCAACACCTCCAGACATACCTACAATAACTTTTTCTTTGCTTGTGCCAGTCATGATGAGAACTTACTTTTTATATAAAGTGCTGGATAACGTCCAGTGGCATTCGTTGTCCGCCCAGATAATCCTCTATAGCTTTGCCCACGAGCGGGCTGCGAGGGGCGAAGTTGTCTGAGAAAATAGTCTCTGTGCCGAGCCAGTGTGCAGCGATAATACCCTCGTCCAGAGGCAGGGTCGCATCATGGCTGTCAGGGGTCGCTATAAAGCAATGCCTGACATAGGTTAAACCGTTAGGCGCCTTGTAGACATAATTGCCAAGAAAGGCGGTCAGAGTCACATGCCAGGCCGTTTCTTCCAGGGTTTCACGTATTGCCGCCGTAAACAGGGTCTCACCTTCATCGAGATGCCCGGCGGGCTGGTTAAAAACGGTGCAGCCGTTATCTATCTCTTCAACCATCAGAAACTTTCCGTCCTGTTCAACAACGGTGGCAACGGTACTGTGAGCGGTCCAGATCATGTGCAGAGCCAATAATTCAATGAGAAATGCAAAAAGGAGGCATCCTATCTTAATTAGCCCGGGTGATAAATACGCGTGACAGTTAAAGGGGCTTACCTGCGAGCAATAAGATAAGGATTTTCCCTTCATTAATGGCAGGTGAACATGGATAATTGCCTTTCTCTACTAACCAGTACAGAGTAAACGGAAATAATACGGTTATGTCTAAGCTAACTCATCTCGATGACAGGGGACAGGCGCAGATGGTTGACGTCGGTGCCAAGGATGTCACCGAGCGCAGCGCTACCGCTGAAGCCATCATTGCACTGCAACCTGAAACACTGAAGCTCATTGTCGAGGGAGGGCATAAGAAGGGCGATGTTTTTGCCGTTGCCCGTATAGCGGGGATTCAGGCAGCAAAAAAATGTTCAGACCTGATTCCTCTTTGTCATCCTCTGATGTTGAGCTCTGTAAATGTGGAGCTGCAGGCCGATGAAGATAAAAGTGAAGTAAGAGTACTTGCCACCTGCAAGCTCGCCGGACAGACCGGAGTGGAAATGGAAGCATTGACAGCGGCCTCAGTCGCCGCGTTAACGGTTTATGATATGTGTAAGGCAGTAGATCGCGGTATGGTTGTGCGGAGTTTGCAGCTGCTCGAAAAATCAGGTGGCAAGTCTGGCCTCTACAAGCGCGACAGCTGAAGGAAAACGTTGATGATTGCCGTACATTTTTTTGCCAGTATTCGCGAAGCTCTTGGAGTTGAGCATAAAACCTTTGATTTGCCGAAGGATGTTGAAACGGTTGAACAGTTGATTACTTTTCTGGCCCAACAACATGGGGACACCTGGTCTGAAATTCTCGGCAAGGGATCAGTGATGGTTGCCGTGAATCATGAAATGGCAGAGCGTTCCGCGCGCCTGCAAGCCGGTGATGAAGTCGCATTCTTTCCACCTGTAACCGGAGGCTGATAAGGGCTAATGAAAATTTCCATACAGCAGAATGATTTTGATATTGCCGAAGAATCCCGATTACTGCGTGAGAGCAATTCAAATACCGGTGCCATTGTTACCTTTAGCGGTCTGGTCAGGGATCTGGATAATGAACGCAACGTTGAGTCGTTAATTCTTGAACATTATCCAGGGATGACCGAATCCAGTCTTGAAAAAATTATTGCCCAGGCGCAAAGCCGCTGGTCAATACTTGATGTAACTGTGATACATCGTATTGGTGAGCTCCAGGCTGGTGAGCAGATAGTATTTGTTGCGGTAGCAAGTTTGCATCGGGGCGAGGCATTTTCCGCCTGCGAGTTCATCATGGACTTTCTAAAAACACGAGCGCCGTTCTGGAAAAAATGTCGTGACGAGAATGGTGAAAGCTGGGTAGAAGCGAAAACTACTGATGTGGATGCCAGCGCCCGCTGGTAAATCTTTACAGGCTCGACAATAGTTCTGCTGTGACCTCTATTTTTTGGTATTTCCCTGGTTCCACTTGCTGAATATCCCAAGGGCCGATCCTGCTACGTATAAGCCTTAGGGTGGGAAAGCCAACTGCTGCCGTCATCCTTCTAACCTGCCTGTTACGTCCTTCCTTGATGGTTAACTCGATCCAGCTGGTCGAAATGGTTTTCCGCTCTCTGATTGGTGGGTTTCTTGGCCACAACACGGGTTCTGAAATTACTTTGCATTGGGCTGGCATAGTCATGCCATCCTTGAGTTGTAGACCTTGACGTAATTTTTCCAGCGCCGGCTCATCAATGTTTCCTTCTACTTGAGCAAGATAGGTTTTGGGCATCTTGTGTGCCGGGTCACTAATTTTATTTTGCAGTACGCCGTCGTCAGTAAGTAGCAAAAGACCCTCCGAATCACGGTCCAGACGGCCGGCCGGATAGACCTTTTTAAGTGCTATAAAATCCTTGAGCGTTTGACGCCCACTGTCGTCAGTAAACTGGCTTAGCACATCGTAGGGTTTATTAAACAACAGTAGCAAAGACATAATACTTTTTTAGACCAGCAGGCCTTGATTAAGCGAACGGGGGTGTGATTATAGATGAAAGCGGGAGACAGCACCGGGTAAGGGGAGATTGCCGCCCAATGGCTTGTAATATTTGCATCAAAAGATAGCCGAATGTAGAGCTGAACTGACGGCTGCTTTCTGAGGATATTGTGAAAAAAACAGACAGGAAATCTCCAGAAAACTCGCGTTTCCCAGGCAATAAAAAAACATCAGAGCATAAGCAATTACCCGCAATCAATCTTCCCCGGTAAATTTGAGAGTCGGGAATCGACAAGCGTTACAAAGTGTTGAACCTGGCAGGGACTCTGCCATTAATGAATAGAGCAGGACACGATCAAAAGTTTTCGTGGCCATTTTGTATTTTATGCTATCTATTCAAGTGTCCCATCCTGTCAGGATGGTGTTTACCCTTCACTTTGTTCAGCATCATCAGCGTCTTGAACTTCCGCATTGTTCGCAGTGCCAGCTACAGCTGCTCCCTCGGCTACCTCACCAGTAGGAACAATGTTGGCCGCATGCAAACCTTTTGGACCTTCAACAACATCAAATGAAACTGTTTGACCTGCTTTTAATGTTTTATAGCCTTCCATGGTTATTGACGAATAATGAGCGAACAAATCGTCGCCACCATCATCAGGAAGAATAAAACCAAACCCCTTGGCATTATTAAACCACTTTACTTGACCGGTACTCATCTCCGTAAACCCCTTCATTAATTCGGTATTCAGAATTCGTTCATATTCCGGTATCGAAAAAAATGTATAAACCCTTTTTTTTTCCTTGTCAAATGTATTTGCCTTTTCAGCAGCTCTAAAGCCGGACTGGGCCAAGCTTATCTTTACCTTAACGACTGCAAGATTATTTGTCAGTCAGGGTCTATGAGGCATCATTATCATGTTATATTAGTTTCACCTGCCGGGTTCCCGAGCGCGGGTTCCAGCCTTGATTGTGAGTTGAATATACACGCACAAGAAAAACGGTTAATGATCAGAAAATGGTAATGAATTCTTTTGTTGGAAACCCCGGGTCGAAAACAGCAGGTACAAAACATAACCAACACAGGAATTTGAAAAACCAGATTAACTTTTACGAAGTCTGATCAGGAAGGTTCAACGTACTGATATACATGCACACAGGTATACAAGAATCCAGGATTATTGATGGATATTGCAATAAGTACTTATGAAAGATAAATCCAACAGTGAAAATTTAAATACTGATTATTGATATAAAAACAAAAGACTTTAAAAAAACAGCAATGAATAAAAATTACCCACTAATTATTAAATACCATGGCGACGATCCTTCTGATGATGACCCGCAGCGCAGTGGTGGTCTTAGAGAGGCGCTGGCACCTGAAGAAGTTAAAATCAAGCCGCCGCCTCTATACCGGGTGATCCTTTTAAATGATGATTACACACCAATGGAGTTTGTAGTGGCAGTGCTGAAGAAGTTTTTTGGCATGAATATAGAAACAGCCACCCGTGTTATGCTGAAAGTGCATACAGAAGGAAAGGGAGTATGTGGAGTTTTTCCACGAGAGATTGCTGAAACCAAAGCCGTTCAGGTAAATGATTTTGCGCGCGAAGCGGAACACCCGCTGTTATGTGACATTGAAGTAGACGATTGATTTGCCACGATTAACCCCGATATAAAGATTACTGATACGCGAGAATAAGTAACCACCATGTTTAGTAAAGAATTTGAAAACACCCTGAATATTGCTGCCAGTACAGCCCGTAGCAAGCTGCATGAGTTCATTACAGTAGAGCATTTGCTGCTAGCACTGCTGGATGATCCATCAGCCCGGGAAATACTGATAGCCTGCAATGCAGACCTGGAATCATTACGTCTTGATCTGTTTGAATATGTAGACACCCAAATTCCGATTATCGCGGAGCCGGAAATCAATCCTGAAGTGGATCAGACGCTGGGTTTTCAGCGTGTTATACAGCGTGCAGTTTTTCATGTGCAGTCATCCGGCAAGCGCGAAGTAACCGGAGGCAATGTATTGGTGGCTATTTTTGGCGAAAAGGAAAGCCAGGCGGTTTATTTTCTGAGAAAGCAGGGCGTATCCCGCGGTGATGTGGTGAACTATATTACTCATGGCACGCCAAGGGCCCCCGGTCTTGGTGATGGCGACGAAGGTGGACTGGATTCTCCGGCTGCCACTGAAGATGGCGAAAAAGCGCCTTCGCCACTGGAAAGTTTTGCCACCAATCTCAATGAGGAGGCCAAGGCCGGGCGCATTGATCCATTAATTGGCCGTGATAAGGAAATTACGCGACTGGTTCAGGTCCTGTCTCGACGCCGCAAGAACAACCCGTTGTTTGTTGGTGAGGCGGGTGTAGGCAAAACGGCTCTTGCAGAAGGTCTGGCGAAACATATTGTCGAGGGTAATGTTCCCGATGTGTTGCAGGGCAGTGTTATTTACTCTCTTGATATGGGCGCTTTGCTGGCTGGTACAAAGTACCGGGGTGATTTTGAAAAACGATTCAAGGCACTGCTTGCTGACCTGGCTACAAAAGAGCATGCCATCCTGTTTATCGATGAAATTCATACCATTATAGGTGCCGGTGCAGCTTCTGGTGGCGTCATGGATGCCTCGAACCTGCTCAAACCGATTCTGGCATCGGGTAAGTTGCGCTGTGTCGGTTCCACCACCTATAACGAATACCGGGGTATTTTTGAAAAGGATCGTGCTCTTTCCCGGCGCTTTCAGAAAATTGATATTGAAGAACCGGATGTTGATACCACTTACCAGATTCTGAAGGGGCTGAAATCCCGATACGAAGAGCATCATAACCTGCGCTTTACCGATAAGGCCCTGAAAGCTGCTTCTGAAATGGCAGACCGTTATATCAATGATCGTTTTATGCCGGATAAGGCCATTGATGTGATTGATGAAGCCGGTGCCTATCAGCGGCTGCAGCCTGAAAGCAAACGCAAGAAAATCATACAGGTGGGAGATATTGAAAGGGTTATTGCCCAGATTGCACGTATTCCGCCAAAAAATGTTTCGTCCTCTGACAAGACCTTGCTCAAGGATCTTGAGAAGAACCTCAAGATGGTTGTGTTTGGACAGGATCCTGCGATCGAAACTCTTGCCTCCTCGATCAAGTTATCCCGTGCCGGCTTGAAAGAAGGTGAAAAGCCTATAGGTTCCTATCTGCTCGCCGGCCCAACCGGTGTCGGCAAGACTGAAGTCACGCGCCAGCTTGCAAAGATTCTTGGTGTCGAGCTTGTGCGTTTTGATATGTCTGAATACATGGAACGTCATACTGTTTCCAGGCTTATCGGCGCCCCTCCCGGATATGTCGGCTTTGATCAGGGCGGTCTGCTAACTGAAGAAGTAGCCAAGAACCCCCACTGTGTTTTGCTGCTGGATGAAATTGAAAAGGCGCATCCGGATGTATTCAACCTGTTACTTCAGGTAATGGATCATGGAACCCTGACCGACAACAATGGTCGCAAGGCGGATTTCCGCAATGTCATTCTGATCATGACTACCAATGCCGGTGCCCAGGAAATGAGCCGGGCTTCTATCGGATTCACACAGCAGGATCATACTTCTGATGGCTCCGAAGTTATCAAGCGTATGTTCACGCCAGAATTCAGAAATCGTCTGGATTCAATTATCCAGTTTCAGCCTCTGGATGCAGAAATTATTCGTACGGTTGTCGACAAGTTTCTGGTGGAGCTTCAGGTGCAGTTGGATGATAAAAAGGTCACTTTGCATGTGGATGAGGATGCTATCGACTGGTTTGTCGCCAACGGTTATGACAAGGCCATGGGTGCACGCCCGATGCTGAGGCTGGTCCAGAACATGATCAAGAAGCCCCTTGCGGAAGATATTCTATTTGGAAAACTGACCAATGGTGGCGACGTGAACGTGTCTGTGGCGGACAATGATATCAGTCTGCTTATTGAGTCTACAGATGCAAGAAAGTCTGACAAGGATACGCCAAAGGAAGAAGCCGACGCCTGATTTAGCGTTAGAAAAGGATTTTTAACAGATCTGAAACGGTGGTGCTGGAAACAGCGCCGCCGTTTTTTTAGCGGGCGCGGTAGGTAATTCTGCCCTTGCTTAAATCGTAGGGTGTCAGTTCTACAGTGACCTTGTCACCGGTGAGAATGCGGATGTAGTTTTTGCGCATTTTTCCGGAAATATGGGCGGTCACCACATGACCGTTTTCCAGCTTAACGCGAAACATTGTGTTGGGAAGCGTGTCTATGACTTCGCCTTCCATTTCTATCTGGTCTTCTTTTGCCATTAATTCCTCGGTACTAGTATTGAAAGCGGGGCATTTTGCACGAAACAGCAAGAAGTCACAAGTCACAAGTCACAAGTCACAAGTAAAATTGCGACGACTGCAGTTTTTCATGTCTTATTGAAACTTGAGACTTTGAACTATGTGAGCTTTATCCAGCGTTGATTGAGCAACAGTTCGATGGGGCGATACTGGAGTTTATAATTCATCTTTTCGCAATCACGAATCCAGTAGCCCAGATAGACATAAGGCAGGGCACGACGCCTGGCTTCCTCGATTTGCCAGAGAATGGCGTAATTACCCAGAGAGCGTTTCTGTTCATTGATGTCGTAATAAGTGTAGACCGCAGAGAGGCCGTTGCTGAGTAAATCAGTAATCATAACTGCCAGTAATTTATCACCGGCACTGACGCGGTAGAACAGGGTGGATTCGCAGCGTTTTACCAGGAATGATTCAAACTGCTCCCGGCTGGCAGGATACATGTCGCCATCACTGTGTCTGTTGTTGATGTAGGTCTCATACATCTCGTAGTATTCGTCAGTGGAAATATCGTCGACCACTGAAACCGTCACGTCTTCATTGCGTCTCAAAATTCGACGATAGCGTTTGTTGGGGCTAAAACGATCGACAACCACGCGACTGGCCACACAGTGCTGGCAATTCGAACAATGAGGGCGATACATATGTGCACCACTGCGACGAAAGCCTATTTCTGAAAGATGGGTATGAAATTCGGTTGAGACCGGGTATTCAGGATCAATAAACAGCGTGCGAGCTTCTTCCCCGGGCAGGTAACTGCAGGGATGACTTTGGGTAGTGAACAGCTTTATGTCTTTCAGCGAGCTCATGGCTGAAGATTTATTCCTGATTAGTTAGTACAGGGCCATCCTGCAGAGAAGAGAATGATACTTGGTAATACAGAGAGCTATTGTAAAGGCCAGTGGGCTTTATTGCGACCATAATCAGCACTCTGAGGAAGCATGATAATGAAGTCCTTGCGCGGGACTTCCCTGGCGCCAAAACTTGCCAGAAACTCACTGCTCACCTGGCAGTCAATCAGCTGATAGCCAAGGCGGCCAAGTTTTTGCACCGTACTGGCAAAAGCAATTTTTGAGGCATTGTCCTGATGGCTGAACATGGATTCGCCAAAAAACACCTCGCCGATGGCCAGACCGTATAAACCGCCAACCAGCTTACCGTCATCCCATGCCTCTACGGAGTGGGCAACACCCATTTTATGAAGGGTGCAATAGGCATCAATCATGTCCATGGTGATCCAGGTACCGCTGGAATAGGGTCGTCGACCGGCACAGGCAAGCATAACGTCACGGAATGCCCGGTCAGAGCTGAGCTCCAGCGTTGATTTCTTCATGGCTCGCGCCAGACTGCGGCTGATATGGAGTTCTTCGGGGAACAGCACCATGCGTGGATCCGGGGCCCACCAGAGTATGGGCTGGTCTTCTTCATACCAGGGAAAGATCCCTTTGCTGTATGCTTCGATCAACCTTTCGGGGGCTAGACTGCCTCCCGCTGCCAGAAGCCCATTGGGCTCCTGCAGGGCAGATTTCGTATCCGGAAAAACGAAGTCAGAGTCGTTTAGCCAGGGTAGGGAGGACATTATCAGGTTTGCTCAGGGCTTAGGCAGACAGGGAGTCGAGATACTTTTCAGCGTCCAGCGCAGCCATGCAGCCAAAACCTGCAGAGGTAACGGCCTGGCGGTAGATGTGGTCGGCTACGTCGCCGGCAGCAAAAACCCCCTCGACGCTGGTTTGCGTGGCATTCCCGCTGATTCCTGAGTGAATTTTGACATAGCCGTTTTCCATCTCCAGCTGGCCTGCAAAAATTTCGGTATTGGGCTTATGACCTACCGCGATGAATACCGCGCTTAAATCAATTTCCTGGGTGCTGTCATTCTGGGTGCTTTTGATACGCATGCCGGTGACTTCGCCGTCTTCGCCCAGGACTTCATCCAGAACATGGTTCCACATGATGGTGACATTGCCATTGGCTTCTTTTTCAAACAGTTTGTCCTGCAGAATCTTTTCCGAGCGCAGGCTGTCACGTCGATGAACCAGTACCACCTCACTGGCTATATTTGACAGGTACAGCGCCTCCTCGACGGCGGTATTTCCCCCGCCGATGACGGCAACCTTGTGGTTTTTGTAGAAAAAGCCATCACAGGTAGCACAGGCGCTGACGCCGCTACCCATGTATTTCTCTTCGGATTCCAGACCCAGATATTGCGCAGACGCACCAGTAGCAATAATCAGGGAGTCGCAGGTGTACTCGCCCATGCTGCCTTTCAGGTGAAACGGACGCTGGCTCAGATCGGTCTTTTCAATATGATCAAAAATTATATTAGTTTCAAAGCGTTCTGCATGCTTCTTCATCCTTTCCATTAAGTCTGGGCCCTGTAACCCTCCCACATCACCGGGCCAGTTATCCACATCTGTAGTGGTCGTCAATTGACCCCCTTGCTGCATGCCGGTAATCATGACCGGGTTGAGATTGGCGCGGGCGGCATAAACCGCTGCTGTGTAGCCGGCAGGCCCGGAACCAAGGATGACAAGGCGATGGTGTTGTACTTCGGTCATGGAGCAATACTTCCTGGATTGTTGTTATGTTATGGATGGTTGTTATTTAGTCTTGTCCAAGCCGCTGGATGACTGACGGGCACTGTATGTCAGTCGACGTAGACTAATGTTGTTTGCTTTTAGTAGCAAATCGGGTCAAAAGCCCGTTTTTTCAAGGTGGCCTATGTTATCAGAAAAAAGACAATTTAAATAAACGCTATCCCTTATATGGGTAATTTATTATCATACACCCCCAACATATGGGTTAAACACCCCACACGAGGAGTGTCACACCATGGTATTCTTGACGCAGTAGTTTATTGACTGTGATGCAAGAGAGCCAGCTTCCTCACGTGAGGAGAAATTTACCTGAACTTAAGTGATCTAAACAACTAACAAAGGAATATCAGGAAAGCTGTCTTTGGCTGACTTTCCGAATGCTTTGGCCAAAAAAAATACGAAAACACCTCCCGTTGAGGAGCATGCTGTCACTCTCAAAGCGCTTTTTCTAAAAGAGGGGCTGATGATCTTTTTTCTGGCGCTGGGACTTTATCTGTTTCTGGCGATCAGCTCCTATTCGCCGCTTGATCCAGGCTGGTCGCGCACTGGCGACGACAGCAATATTAATAATAGTGTCGGGCGCACAGGTGCCTGGATCTCCGATGTGCTGCTACTTTTGTTTGGTTATCTCGCCTATCTCTTTCCGCTGTTACTGGCTTATCGGGCCCTGGTCATCTTTCGCCACCGAAAGGAAGCCCGTCCCTTTTCCTGGGAGCTGATTGCCCTGCGCGGGGCCGGTGTCATTCTTACTCTGCTGGGAGCCGCGACGCTGGCGACCATGCATTTTGATACGCCACTCCCCAATTCAGCAGGGGGACTGCTGGGCAACGGGATTGCCAGTGTGGCGCTGCCATCGTTTGACCTTACCGGCAGTACCCTGATTTTCCTTACCATGTTGATTCTCGGCATTACACTGGCCACTGGTCTGTCCTGGCTGGCACTGGTGGATAACACTGGCAAATTCTGCCTGCAGGCCTGGGAGGCTGCTTTAGAACGCTGGCAGCACTGGAAAGAAGGTCAGCGTGAGAAGGCCGAAGCCCAGAGAGCTATCAGCAAGCGCAAGGAAGCTCTGGACCACTTCATTGAAAAGGATAAGAAACGCAAACCCATCGAGATTGCTCCTGTGCGCGCGTCTCCGAAGCAGCCCAGTAAGCGGGTGCAGAAGGAAAAACAGGGCAAATTATTTGAATCAACCTCGGTGGGTGATCTACCAGCGATTTCTCTGCTTGATGAGTGGGATGATAACCAGCAGGTTGGCTATTCGAAGGAAGCGCTGGAAGCCATGTCAAAGCTGCTGGAAATAAAGCTTAAGGATTTCGGTATTGAAATCAATGTCGAGGCCATCAATCCGGGGCCGGTAATTACCCGTTTCGAGGTGCAACCGGCGCCTGGCGTGAAAGTTAGCCGCATTACCAATCTGGTTAAAGACCTTGCAAGATCGCTGGCAGTAACCAGTGTGCGTGTAGTGGAAGTAATTGCCGGCAAGACCGTGATTGGTATCGAAATTCCCAATGAGCAGAAAGAACTTATTCAATTGGGCCAGGTGTTGTCTTCCCCGGAATTTGATAATGCTAAGTCGCCGATCAGCATTGCTCTGGGACATGATATCGGTGGCAATCCGGTTGTCGTAGATCTGGCCAAGATGCCCCATTTGCTGGTAGCGGGCACCACCGGTTCTGGTAAATCGGTGGGCGTGAATGCAATGATTCTCAGCATCCTGTTCAAGTCCAGTCCCAAGGAAGTGCGTTTGCTGATGATCGATCCGAAGATGCTTGAGCTGTCGGTTTACGATGGTATTCCCCATTTGCTGACCCCGGTCATCACTGATATGAAAGATGCTGCTAACGGCTTGCGCTGGTCAGTGGCGGAAATGGAGCGTCGTTACAAACTGATGTCTGCGATGGGCGTGCGTAACCTGGCCGGTTTTAACAAGAAAGTGGCGGATGCGATTGCCGCCGGTGAGCCGCTTCAGGATCCACTTTGGAAACCCGATCCGCTTAGCGTTGTTGAGGTTGAAGATCAGGTGCCGGAAGACCTGGAAGAACTACCCCAGATTGTGGTCATCGTTGACGAGCTTGCCGACATGATGATGGTGGTAGGCAAGAAGGTGGAAGAACTCATTGCCAGGATTGCACAGAAGGCGAGAGCAGCCGGTATTCACCTGATTCTGGCCACCCAGCGGCCCTCGGTTGATGTCTTGACCGGCCTGATCAAGGCCAATATTCCCACGCGTCTTTCCTTTATGGTGCAAAGCAAGGTGGATTCGCGCACCATTCTCGGTGAGGGTGGTGCGGAGCAATTGCTGGGACACGGTGATATGCTGTTCCTGCCGCCAGGTGAGGGCATGCCACAACGTGTTCACGGTGCCTTTGTCTCCGATGAAGAGGTACACAGAGTGGTAGCTGCGTGGAAAAAACGCGGATCACCAAATTATATTGAAAGCATTACTTCAGATTCATCCGGTGACGGCGTTCCTGGCCTTTCTTCAAATGGAAGTGAAGGCGAAGGGAACTCTGAGGAGGATGATGCACTCTATGATGAAGCGGTTCGCTTTGTTTGTGAGTCGCGCAAGGCATCCATTTCTGCCGTGCAACGCAAGCTGCGCATCGGCTATAACCGGGCTGCGCGCATGATCGAAGCCATGGAGATGGCCGGTGTCGTATCGGAGATGGGGAGCAATGGCAGCAGGGAAGTTATTGCACCACCAGCTCCTAGAGATTAGCAATATAATCAATTAGTTATATTCTCTACTTAGAGTAAAATGTTATTCTGGAAAAGGCCATTTTTTACATATGATTACGTCCGGGTATACACATATATTCCTGATGCTGGCAGCATTCTGCCTGTCATCGGGATTCGTTATTGCCCAGGATGACAGCGCCAATGCCGATCTTGACGCCGCCAATGCTCTGGCAGCGATTCTACAGGAGACGCAAACCCTGGAGGCTCAGGTCGAAGTGCTGACACTGGATCAGTATGGCCGTGAAATCCAGGGGTCTGTTGCCCGCCTGATCATGGAGAAGCCCCATAAAGTGAGCTGGGAAATTGTGGCTCCCTACCAGGAATTGATGCTCACAGACGGTATCCGCATCTGGCGTTACGAACATGACCTGGAACAGGTGAGTATTGATGCCTTCAATAACGATATCAGCCGCACACCGGTCTTACTGCTTAATGGTGAAGCAGCCGCTATTGCTGACTCCTACCACATTGCCTCTGCTGCCATGGACTATGGCAGTGTGCAGCGCTATATCCTGACCCCGAAAGCCGCCGACAGCCTGTTTGAGCGTCTTAGCCTGTCCTTTGTTGATAGCACCCTGACTGAAATGCAGTTTGAAGACAGTCTGGGGCAGAAAACCAGTCTCACTTTCAGCAATGTGCGTGCTAATGAGGTCATTGATCCTGCTGTTTTTATTTTCCAGATGCCAAGCGATGTTGATGATCTGGAAGTTATTGATAATACCGGCTTTTAGCCTGCTACAGCCTTGAGCCTCCCTCTGTTTCAGCAAGATGACAGCTACCAGCCACTGGCAGCAGCCATGCGTCCACGCACGATCGCTGAGTTTGCCGGACAGGACCATATTATTGCGCCGGGTAAACCACTTTATGAAGCGGTTGCCTCTGGTATTCCCCATTCCATGATTCTCTGGGGACCACCTGGAACCGGTAAAACTACACTGGCCAGAATAATTGCCAGTGCCTGTGATGCTCACCTGGAATCAATCTCCGCGGTTTTGAGTGGCGTGAAAGAAATTCGTGAGGCAATTGAGCAGGCGAAACAGGAGCGCGATATGCGCGGTCGTCGTACTATCCTTTTTGTGGATGAAGTGCATCGTTTTAACAAAAGCCAGCAGGATGCCTTTTTGCCTCATATTGAAGAGGGGACCGTTACCTTTATCGGCGCCACCACAGAGAATCCTTCCTTTGAACTGAACAATGCCCTGTTATCCAGAGCGCGGGTTTATGTGCTGAAAAGCCTGGATGATGCCGCGCTGGTCAATATTCTGGAAACGGCACTGGCAGATGAGGCAAGGGGATTAGGCAACCTGCCGATAGCCTTGAGCGATGAGCAAAAAAACCTGATTGCCAGTGCTGCAGATGGTGATGCCCGGCGAGTGTTAAATCTGCTGGAAGTTGCTCAGGATCTGTTTGATGAAGATGAGCAGGGGCAACTTGGCCTGAGTGATGATGCTCTGGCGCAATTGTTACAGGGTAACAGCAAGCGTTTTGACAAGGGTGGTGACTCCTTTTACGAGCAGATATCAGTTCTCCACAAGGCAGTGCGGGGTTCGGCACCGGATGCGGCGCTGTATTGGTTATGCCGCATGCTTGATGGCGGCTGCGATGCCTTGTATATCGCGCGGCGTGTGGTCCGCATGGCCAGTGAGGATATTGGTAATGCTGATCCAAGGGGCTTGCAACTGGCATTAAACGCCTGGGATGTACAGCAGCGTCTTGGCAGTCCGGAAGGTGAACTGGCGATAGCACAGGCGCTGGTGTTTCTGGCCTGCGCCCCGAAAAGTAATGCGGTGTACAGCGCTTTCAATCAGGCTATGGGAACAGTAAAGGCAACGCCTGCCTTTGATGTGCCGGTTCATGTGCGTAATGCGCCAACTCAACTGATGAAAAATCTGGATTACGGTCGTGAGTATCGTTATGCCCATGATGAACCCGGCGCATATGCCGCGGGTGAAAACTATTTCCCCGAGGAATTAAAAGACAGTCGATTTTATTTTCCCACTGACCGGGGACTTGAAGATAAAATAAGAGAAAAGCTCGATTATTTTCGTAGTCTTGATGAGGCCAGTGGGGATAAACGCTATGAGTGATAAACTACAACACAGGTACATTCAATGACCTATCTGGCAGTTGCATGCGGTGGCGCCATTGGTGCCATGTCCCGTTACTGGGTATATAACGCCTTTCTCAAGGCCAGCGAAAGCAAATTCCCCTGGGCTACCCTGACAGTCAATATCGCAGGTTCATTCCTCATTGGCATTGCATTTGTTTTGATTACCGAGCGCAGTGAAGTAGGACCGGAAATGCGTGGTCTGGTTACCGTGGGTTTTCTTGGTGCCTTCACGACGTTCTCCACCTTTTCCATGGACACCATAGGTCTGCTGGAGCAGGGTCAAATCTCCTCTGCAATTACCTATGTGCTCAGTAGCGTGTTGGTCTGTATAATTGCCGCCGGGCTTGGCCTGATGTTTTCGAGAGTATTTTTTTAAATTCATTCTTGAATACCAATAATCTATAAACCCGAAATTTTTAATCGCTTAATTACAAACTGGAAGTCAAATGCTAGATCCGAAGTGGGTTCGTACGGAGCCTGAAACTGTTGCCGGCTTGCTGCAAAAGAAGGGCTATTCCCTTGATGTTGAAAAAGTCAAAATGCTGGAACAACAACGCAAGAGCCTGCAGGTAGAGACCGAAACTCTGCAGAATGAACGTAATATCCGTTCCAAAATTATTGGCAAGGCCAAGGCGGCAGGGGAAGACATTGCGCCATTGCTGGCGGAAGTGGAAAACCTGAAGAGCGATCTTGAATCCCGTAAACAGGCACTGGATACGCTTACCGAGGAGTTCGATGACCTGTTGCACGGGATTCCCAATATCCCTGCAGACGCAGTACCAGCAGGCACCACTGAAGAGGATAATCAGGAGATACGTCGTTGGGGTGAGCCCCGGCAGTTTGATTTTGAGCCGAAAGATCATGTTGAGCTGAGTGAGACGTCCGGCGGTCTGGATTTTGAAACCGCCGTAAAGATTACCGGTTCCCGTTTCGTAGTGATGAAAGGGGAAGTGGCGAAACTGCATCGTGCCCTGGTGCAGTTCATGCTGGACACGCATACCGGTGAGCATGGTTATACCGAGGTTAATGTCCCCAATATGGTCAATGGGGATTCCGCTTATGGCACAGGCCAGTTACCGAAGTTCGGAGAAGATCTATTCAAACTGACCGACGAACGTGGCTTTTACCTGATTCCCACGGCTGAAGTGCCGGTAACCAATTTTGTCCGTGACGAGATTGTTGATGGCAATTTATTGCCTATGAAATTTGCCTGTCATTCTTTATGTTTTCGTAGTGAGGCCGGTAGTTACGGCAGAGATACCCGGGGCATGATACGCCAGCACCAGTTTGAAAAAGTGGAGTTGGTGCAATTGGTAAAACCCGAAGACTCAAAGGCGGCCCATGAAGAACTGACACTCAATGCCGAAGCTATTCTGCAGAAGCTCGGACTGCCATATCGCACTGTTGTGTTGTGCGGTGGCGACCTCGGCTTTTCGGCAGAACTCACCTATGATCTTGAAGTCTGGTTGCCCGGTCAGGATGCCTATCGGGAAATTTCATCCTGCAGTAATTTTGGTGACTTCCAGGCCCGGCGGATGCAGGCGCGCTGGCGTAATCCGGAAACCGGTAAACCAGAACTCATTCACACCATTAATGGTTCTGGACTGGCGGTAGGACGAACCCTGATCGCCGTGCTGGAGAATTATCAAAATGCAGATGGCAGTATCACGGTACCTGATGTATTGCGGTCCTATATGGGTGGTATTGATTCCATTCTGAAGTCATCAGTCCAAACCTGACCGCCGAACACAACACAAAGCAATGGATTATCTGCCAATTATGTTGCGTCTCCAGGACCGAAAGGTTCTGGTGGTCGGTGGTGGGCAGGTTGCCACACGCAAGGTAGCCATGCTACTGCGTGCCGGGGCCAGCGTGCGCCTGGTAGCAGACACGGTGGACCCTGCACTGGCGCAGACGCTCAGCGAACCTCCCCATGAGGTGCTGCAAAAACGTTTTCAACCTGAACACGTTGACGGCGTCACACTGGTCGTCGCCGCTACCAATAACAATGAAGTTAATCTGCAGGTCTGCGAACAGTCACGGGAACGTGGTGTGCCTGTTAATGTGGTGGATAATCCTGCGCTGTGTGACTTTATTTTCCCTTCTATTGTTGATCGATCCCCGGTGATTGTTGCTGTTTCCAGTGGAGGTAAATCACCGGTACTGGCACGTCTGCTTCGCTCTCGTCTGGAAACCTATATTCCTTCCGGCTTTGGCAATCTTGCTGATTTACTTGGTAACTATCGTGAGAAAGTGAAAAAGATTATTCCTGCCATGAGTCAGCGAATGCGCTTCTGGGAGTCGGTGATGAGCGGGCCGGTTGCCGAGCAAATGATGTCGGGGAAGAAAGACAGGGCCGTACAGTTACTGGATGCTGCACTGGACCAGGCTGATCATATTGTCACTGCTGGCGAAGTCTATCTGGTGGGGGCGGGGCCGGGTGATCCTGATCTGTTGACATTTCGCGCCCTGCGCCTCATGCAGCAGGCGGATGTGGTGTTATTTGACCGGCTGGTCTCGGAAGAAATACTCAATATGACGCGTCAGGACGCAGAAAAAATTCATGTGGGCAAACAGCGCAAACAACACACTATGGCGCAGCAGGATATCAGCAAGTTGCTGGTGAGTTTGGCGCAAGAGGGTAAAAGGGTGTTACGCCTGAAGGGCGGCGATCCTTTTATCTTTGGACGTGGTGGCGAGGAAATCGAGGAACTGGCTGCGGCAGGCATTCCGTTTCAGGTGGTTCCGGGTATTACGGCCGCTTCCGGTTGTGCTGCCTATGCCGGAATTCCATTGACCCATCGTGATTATTCACAGTCGGTGCGCTTCGTTACCGGGCATTTAAAAAATGAAACCTGTGACCTTGACTGGAAAAACCTGGCGGAAGAAGCCGAACAGACCCTGGTGTTCTATATGGGGCTGGTAAGCCTGTCCATCATCTGCCAGGAGCTGATCAATTATGGTATGCCTGCAGACAAACCAATAGCGTTAATCCAGCAGGGCACGACGCCTTTGCAGAAAGTGTTTGTCGGTACGCTGGCAACCTTGCCCGCTATCATCGCCAGTGAAGAAGTGCAGGCGCCAACCCTCATCATCGTTGGTGATGTAGTGCGCCTGCATAACAAACTGGCCTGGCAATAGGAAGTTGGAAGTCACAAGTTGCAAGTCACAAGCTGCCGTAGGTCGGATAAGGCCGCAGGCCGCCATCCGACATGAGGCCATGAGGTCACGTTATCCTGCATCCGAGTTTGCACTTTAGCTACAGGCCGTGCTTACCTATAATAGGCACTTAAACCGATATTGCATTATTATCAAAATGACTAAACCCCTGGTTCGCGAAGCCACTCCCGCAGACACGCCGCAGATTCTTCACTTCATTAATGAACTGGCCATTTATGAAAAGCTGGCTCATGAAGTGAAAACCAATGCCGCCATGCTTCACGACACGTTGTTTGGTAACGATGCAAAAGCGTTTTGTCTGATTTGCGAGATTGATGGTCAGGCCGTGGGTTTCGCCATTTATTTTTTCAACTATTCCACCTGGCTGGGGAAGTACGGTATCTATCTGGAAGATCTGTATGTGTCTCCCGAGCAAAGAGGCAAGGGAGCCGGCAAGGCGCTGCTTATTCATATTGCAAAAATCGCAACCAGCAATAACTGCGGTCGTTTTGAATGGAGTGTGCTGGACTGGAATACTCCCTCTATAGAATTTTATAAATCCCTTGGCGCGCGTGAGATGAGTGAGTGGCGAATCTGCCGGGTTGATGGCGACGCCTTGCAGGCTTTGGCGGAAAAAGAATGAGGGTTACAAGTTGCTGGTCACAAGTCACAAGTCACAAGTTACAAGTTATAAGTTTCAAAAGCAGGATTAATACAGGTAAATAAGGTTATGAATTTTTTAGAGTATGCGGCAAAGATAAAAGCTCTCGGTCGTGAGATCAATCCGGAAACCTTGAAGGCTACCCGTGACATTATTGAACCACTGATAGACAGCTCCATGCTGGACGGCATAAAAGTTACGCGCGATTTGCAGTACGGTGAAAATGACCGGCATCGCCTGGATGTGTTTACCGATGAAGGTAGTAAGGAAATTAAACCGGTATTACTGTTCGTCCATGGTGGTGGCTTTATCGCTGGCGATAAACATACCGAGGGCAGCCCGTTTTATTCCAACATTGGGGCATGGGCGGTAAAAAACGGTTTTACCGGTGTCAATATGACCTATCGTCTGGCACCCGCGAATCCCTGGCCTGCCGGGATTGAAGATATTCGCGCGGCCGTGGAATTTATCCAAAAAAATGGCAAGGACTATGGTCTTGATGCAGACAGGATTTTTTTAATGGGACAGTCCGCTGGCGGCGCGCATGCGGCAGGCTATATTGCACATCCTGAAATTTATGATGCTGCTGATCATGGACTTGCCGGCGCTATTTTGTTGTCAGGTGTCTATGACTTTGAAGCCATGCCTACCACGCCAATGGAAGTGGCATATATGGGTGATGATGAGCTTTTATATGAAGAACGCTCTGCACTGAAAGGCATGGTCAAGGCTGGTGTGCCGTTGCTCGTTACCATGGCTGAATATGATCCGGCTAAATTTCAGGCGCAAACCATTCAGTTCCTCAGCAAGTGGTGGTACTCCTGTAAAGATGAGGAAACATTGCCCAGGCATATTTTTTTGCTGGGGCAGAATCATCTGTCGGCAGCGCTTTATCTGGGCCTGCAAGATGACCAGTTGGCGCCACAACTCAAACGTTTCATCGAAGAGTATAGCTAAGAGTGAGAAGCAAGGGGCTGTTAACTCTTGTATCTTAAGACTCGTAACTTGTGACATTTTGTAATGATCTATATCGCCCCCAATATTCGTCTGAGTGACCATGAGGTAGAATTCAATGCCACGCTGGCTCAGGGTCCTGGCGGACAGAATGTCAACAAGGTCAATACTGCCATTCAACTACGTTTCGATATAAACACCTCGTCCTTACCGCGGGAAGTAAAACAGCGACTATTG
>Ga0255765_1001831_pt1 | contig 25487 bp, 21 predicted proteins | sample 041ome_8_FD_179965 | JGI IMG/M metagenome (GOLD analysis project Ga0255765, IMG submission 179965) | Coastal salt marsh microbial communities from the Groves Creek Marsh, Skidaway Island, Georgia - 041407BS metaG (version 2) | ecosystem: Environmental > Aquatic > Marine > Intertidal zone > Salt...
TAATCTTAGCAGTATGATGCAGCAAGATTATTTTGTATCAAACTAATGTCATATACTTTCCTCCCTAAAAATGACGTAAAAAGTAGGTAAAGGGGTAGTGCATTGTCATACTACCCCTTACTTTTTGAGAGAAAATACAACCCTAAATAAGACCCACCAGCTCCTCTTGCGACCCTCTACAGCACTTCTATTCATATCTCCACCCTCTAACACCCTCTCAGTGACTCTCTATGAGTCAGCAATCGGCATTCTAAACCCCTTCTTTTGATAACATCAGATACCCCAGCCAATTAATCATCAGTCTGTCTAAGGTTAAGCCTTTGAACAGGTGAACTAAGGTCATCTAAAAGGCATCTAAAGAAACGACAACAACACTCAATAACAACAACAATAAGAGGGTCTTTAAGGGTATTTTTTAAGTCATGTTTGTCGTAACCCACTGGGGGGGTCAAAAGACGACAGGAGTCAGACTTGGTCTGGTATAACACAGTATAATAAATGTGCCTGTTGACAGTGACTCACAGATACCTAACTATCTGTAAAAGCTTACATTGAGGTACAGCTTGGAGCATGGGTACAGTAAAGAACATTCTCTGCCAGCACCATTCTCCCCTCAACTTAATCTGTATCTCATTGAAATGTAAGCATATTGTATGTTTGCAGGAGATGAGTGATGTACAAAGTGATTTTAATCAAAACAATCTTATTAATCTCTCTGTTTTTAGGTTCAATTTCGGTTTCACATGCAGACCATACCCCTAAAAAAATGATGCGGAATTTCATTGCTTTCTCGATGTTAGGTCAGACGGGTAAATTAGGCCAATTTAACGTAAATGTAGCTAAGTTTGGAGAATTGAGAAAAAATGAAGCCTCCCAAGTTTCTAGCAATAAATATGATGAGTTTCTTGCGGACCAAAATAATCTTGCTGCGATTGTAATGAAAAGGGGCAAAATAGTCTATGAACGCTATAACAGTCCTATAAACATGACGACACCAATGTTGGGTATGTCGATGAGCAAAACAGCAATTAGTGCGTCTCTTGGTACTTTGTTCTGTAAAAAAGAATTATCAAATTTAGATGATGTAACTTCAATCCACTCTGAGTTTCTTAGAACCACACCTTATTCTAACGTTACAATTAGAAATATCCTTCAAATGAATAGCGGGGTAAGTCCAATTGGACGTTCGGACGAAAAAAGGTTTAACCAGAAATCACGGGGTATGCAAAAATTTGAGGGTGAAGCTAGTGTAAGAGAGGCACTTGGTTTTTACAAAAACGCTGCTCGTGAACAAGGGTCACAGTTCAACTATCACTCTTCCGATTCTTTGGCTTTATCTGTTTTAGTTGAAGAAATAGCTGAAATGCCATTAAGCAAGTTCTTCTATGAAAATGTTTACAGTAACTTCGGACAAAACAATTACATGCATTGGACAAGTGATGCTTCTGGCACTACAGCAGCATTTTCTGACTTGGTGATGACGGCAAGAGATTGGGCTAACTTTGGACAGTTTTTAATGACCCAAAAGCTAAATAAGACTTGTTTGGGAGAGTTTTTCAATGAAGGTGTGCGAGTAGCTGTCGATACTGGTAAATCAAACAAGTCAAAATACGGTTATCAGTCATGGGTATTCGATGTAAACAACACTCCCACCCTGGTTTTACAAGGTCATGGTGGCCAATTCATGGTTCTAGACGAACAAAATGAGACTATCCTTCTAATTTTATCTAAGAATGAAAATTATCAAAAAGGAAATCTTTTCAAAGATATTGCTAATTTTGCAGAGCGTTTGAACTAAGGTAAAAGTAAACTTAAAAGGATATTTTGAAGCTGTTCAATATTATACCCATCTCCATAGTTCTGACTAACGGATTGCTTTCTCCATCCACCTATTTGGTCAATCATATCCGATGGACAGTTAACTGCTCTTAATCTGTCTCGCATTGAATGTCTGTGACCCCTCCTATAATCCGGTCCGGATTCAAGTTAGTAAATTCGCTAATGATGTCCGGAGATAGGAGTAAATATCATAGCCAAGAAACGCCGAAAGGCAGAAGAAATAATTCGCTTGTTAAAGCTGACCGATGTGCTGATATCACAGGGCCGCAGCATATCGGAGGTATGCCGTGAGATCGGCGTGTTGGACGCGACCTATTACAAATGGCGCAAAGAATACGGCGGCATGGGTATGGATCAGGCTCGGCGGCTGAAGGAGTTGGAGCTAGAGAATAAGCGTCTGCGCCGTGCTGTGTCAGATTTAACCTTGGATAATCAGCCGATAACGGCAGCGAATTCACCGCCAAAATCCTGTGAAAATGGCTGCATGACCTCGGCGTGAAGACCTCTTATATTAACCTCAGTAGCCCCCATTCCTCTGTCGGATACAGACCGCTAGCGCCCGCCTTTTCATCCGTGTGCCGCGCCGGCCCCGCTACGCTACGTCCGTCCCGGCACACGGATGAAAAGGCGGAGATAACTGAAACAAGACACTAACTTAAAACCAGACCAAAGATTGGGGGTTGACCATAGTCAATGCTGCGGAGTTTGATTTTCTTAATATAGCAGAGGACATATTTCTACCAAATAAGATAGCGATTTTAGACGCTTTTATCGGTGATTGATTGAACAAAATTTGAAAAGTTAAGGGCCTCCAATTGGAGGCCCTATTTTGTAAATTAAAATGGTTTATTTGCTTGTGTTCATAGTGAACATAAAAATTTGACCACCTGCATCACCGCCATTCTTTTCGACATCACCACTCGATTCCGGTCGAGCCTGAACTACCCCAATATAGGTTTGTTCTGCTGTACTGATTTCTCCACGAATATCCTGCCGTGCGGTGCCCTTTAACTCCTCCATTGAATAGAAAGACCCATCATCTTTCTTTTTAATCAAAGCAGTTACAGGCCATGAACCTGAAAATTCAGTCGTGCCCGGCTTCGTGAAAGCACTCCCCAGTGCAGACACACCAGCTTCATATCGCGAACTGTATTTACCACCTGAAATTGCGAGCAAATGTGCATCTTTGACATTCATTTCATTATCAATTGTCAGCACATATTTACGCTCGCCGAAATCATTACCTGAATCTTCGTCAACAATCAGATAGTCACCATCGCTTGTTTTTGCCCAATATAGTCCGTCAGGTGCAACCATCTTAGCAACATTCTTTTCCATGTGAATTGAAGCATCACCATCCTTAGTTTTGCCTTCGCCGCCAAGCTTTAGTGTTAATGCACCATCCACTGCTGCAACTGAACGTTTCACAGACACATCAAGGAAAGCAGGAAGCTCACCATTAGCTTCTCTCAAAGCCCCAGCAAGATTGCCAAGGTCAAAAGCAAGTAATCCACCTTCGTCAGTCATGTTCTGGAAATAACGTGCAGCCCCTGATGGGTCTGCAGCTGGATGTTCTGTTTTGGTATCACCGTTGAAAAAGGCGTAGCCATTTGGCTGCTCATCTTCATTTTCCCACAACATCATCTCAGTATCTTGAACAGCTAGTGGCTTATCAAAGCCTGACCACTGAAAAGATGTAGGGTAGAAACGACCGTCAAATTCGTTTGGTGCAGCTGCATCCTTCATGTAGTCGTCAACCATTTTTGCGTCAAGCTTCACTTCAATACCGAGGTCTAAAAATACTTCAGGCGTAAGTGCCAGGCCATAAATTTTGCCATGTAACAGCCCGTTGCGTGCAAGAAAAGCGTCACGTTCATTGGCCGTTGCATAGTTGATTTCACTACCATCTGCGAGGCGGTCTTTCATACCAACATAGATGCGGTTTGGCGCAGGTTCTTGGCCGTGGTTATAGCCAGCTGCTACAATAACTACATAATTTTTATGGCCTGAATTAATCGGCATTAGCTTTTCATAACCTGTTTGACCAAGCGCTGGGACTGTGTAAGCAGTGCGATTTGCTATATCCACAACAACACTTGCAAGGCCAAGAGTGGCTGAAGAATCAGATTTGCCAGCTGGGAACATTCTACCGATTTCCCATTCTTCAGCTGTCAGCCATACATCATCTGCAAAACCGATGCCATCACCATATTTATTAGCTTGCTCATACCAAGCACCACAGAAGCTTTGGAAGAAATAATCTGCTTCACTCAAACGGAAATCAGGCTTGAATTGAACCAATGTACCATCAGGACGCGTTTGGTTGCCCCATTTGCCTGATAGATAGGATGGATCATGTGATGGTGCAGAGACGATTTCACCAAAACCATTATAGACAGTATCAAAAAGTTTACCTGAACCCTTGACCATACTTTCTGCCGAATTATCATTTTTCATGAAATCAGCAAATTTTGCTCTGTCGTAATCAATAGTGTGGATGTGTGAGCCAGTAAAAGTTACACCGTTTTTCATTTGCCATGGATAAGTCTCAGGCTTTGGCGCGCTTCCCATTGTAGCATAAGATTCACTTTGATAAACAACGCGAACTGTTTCGTCATCTGCAAGCATAGCTGCTTGACCATCTGGGTAACCGGTAAGTGGCAGTCCTGAGTTAGCATCCACTTCACCGACGGTTGCAATCGCCTTAAACGCTGCAAAAGGAAAGTTTGTATTACCACTTTCACCATCCTTTAATTCAGCGGTTGCAAGGCCAGCCTCTGGAATTAATGCTGAAGTAGAACCTATGGTTTTGAGAGAAGAATGCCCTCCAGCTAGAGCTACAGTAAGGGTAGCGGTTGAGATGAAGGTAGTCGCAAGAAACGAAATTAATAGTCTAGACGTCATTGTTTAATTCCTTATATTTGAGATAATCGATGACCTCTTTTGCTCCTCCTTTGTAAAATTAATTTGTCATTTATGTTAAAGTTTTGTGAATTAAAATAAAGAAAGCAAAATTCGAAAATAAGCAAAAATACTCTTCACTAATAACCCCAAAAAAGACCCACCGGCTCCTCTTGCGACCCTCTACAGCACTCTACATATCACCACCCTCTAACACCCCTCAGTGACTCTAATGGCATCCCGAGGGAGGGATACTTAGAAAAAGTTATTGAGGGGGCAAAAAGTTTTAGTCTAGATCGTGAGTGGATAGACCAATTGAATAGCTGGGTAAAACGTTAGTTTGCTTTTTTCAAAAAACTAGATAACGCGCATTATAACTTTACATAATTTAGGTGCAAGTAACGGCGGTTACATGCTCCCGCAACAAAAAATTACACATTATTACAATAAATTAGCCACTTCAGTTTTGAGGTGGCTTTTTGCGTTCTAAATTATTGCCGCGTTCATTGCCATGTTTAAATTGTCAGTGAACCCATTTCCATGTTCCGAGGACCACAGTCTAAGCACAAAGGACTGTGCTCCAATTGCCGCTTTCCGAGAGCCGCAGATCATGGGCCCTAGATCATTGATACGGGTTGCTTGAGATGTTTGTTGGGTCTGGATCAAGTTGGCTTTAAGAGTTTTGTTTATTTTAGAACTGCTTGTGCAAGGAGTATTTGCACAATCTATCGAGAGACAAAAAGTTATTCTTGTAGTTTGTCATTTCTTGGCAGATGACAATCGCCGTTGCGCTGCTAGACGGAACGGGGCGTTAGGGGCGCCAAAGCCATTATAATCGTCGCGTCGCTCAACAAACTCAAAAAATAGTCCATTGCCAAAAACTGTGCTGTAGAAATGCAGAAAACTGCCAGTCTCATCTTCGTCATAGAGGACATGCAGAGCTTTTATCCTATTAATGAAGTCATTTGGTAAGTCAAACCGCGCGGCAAGGTCGGCATAATAATTCTCGGTCTGTGGCAGAATGGAAAAGCCGTGCTGGTGAAGATGTTCAGCCAATTCTACCGCATTATTTACTGCAAAAGCCAGATGCTGAACCGTTGCGCCAGCCCCATCGGACATGAATCTATGGGCGCTCGTGCGCTGGCCCTCACTGCCATTTAGAGTGAGGTGGAAGCCTCCATCTCGACTCGTTACTGCTTGGCTCCGGATAATGCCTTCTGGATCGATGACGTCAACCATGGGAGATTTCACCATAGAAAAAATGCTAGTGTAGAATTGAGTCCAGCTCAGCATTTCATCAAATTTCATTGTCTGGGCGATATGGTCGATACTATGCACACCTTTTTTGTTTATTGGGTCGCTGAAAGTGGTTTCAAAGTCAGAGCCCCAGATATTCATGGTGGGGTCGAGAAAACGGATCAAGCACTTTGCAACGCCACGGACAGTTGGTATGTTCTGCTCACTATCATTGTGCGGCATAGCAACGGATTCCGCGCCTAGCGCTACCGCCCGCTTCAGTGCCGCACCTGCGTCAGGTGTAGCAAAGGCAATTTCGCTCACAACTGCCCCATGTTCGTTTGCCAAAGCAAATGATCTGCCAGCTGGATCGGAATTCAACAGAATATTTACAGTCCCGTTCTGGAACCGTGTCACTAGTTTTGATTTATGTGTTGCAGTCTTTACCATCCCCACTTTTGTTAGAACTGACTCGATACCACTCAAGTCATCGGGCTTGCATGCCAGCTCGACATACTGAACACCCTTTACATTGACGCGTTCTGGCAACACGGGCAATGACGTTGGGGTTTGCTTAGACCGGCGGCGAAGATCATCCATCAGATTTATCAGTGATCGATGCCCGTCACGGGCCACCATTTCGGCGTCGCTGCGCCTAAACTCATCATTGAAGATTTCTAGCGACAGTGGCCCATCATATCCGGTGGCATGAAGAGCGTCCATAAACCCCTGTAGATCGAGATCGCCTTCTCCGGGCATGTTTCGGAAGTGGCGCGACCAGTATAGAAGGTCCATCTCAATGGCTGGCGCATCAGCGAGCTGTGCAAAAAAAATTCTGTCACCAGGAATGGTTCGAATACTGTCTGGGTCAATTTTACGGCCAAGCGTGTGGAAACTGTCCAGAATCAGACCAACATTCTTATGGTTGGCGCGTCGGACCACTTCCCAGGCATCACGGTGGTCATTTATGAACCGCCCCCAAGCAAGGGCCTCATACCCAACCCGGACACCATAACTGTTTGCGATCTCGCCAAGTTCTTGGAAGTCATCGGCGCAGCGATCGATTCCACCAAGTCCAGCCGGATGTGCAGACGAGCAGACCAGCATCAGGTCGGTTCCAAGTTCACACATCAGCTCGAATTTATGGCGTGCACGCGAAAAGGCGCGCTGTCTCAGGGGGCCCTTAGGCAGGCCTTCAAAGTCCCGGAACGGCTGGAACAAAGTGATTTCTAGCCCGTGATCAGATACCATCCTGCGGACGTCCGAGGGGCGAAGGTCAAAACTGATAAAGTCTTGTTCAAAAATCTCAATGCCGTCAAAACCAGCTTTGGCAATTGCAGCAAGTTTTTCAGAAAGGTCACCAGCAATCGAAACTGTGGCCGTCGATGTTTTCATTTGTTTGTCTCCATTCTATCGCCAGACATCAGCGCTTGTCGCAACGCTTGTTCATCCCTCACCTGACGTCCCGTAAAGAGATGAAATGCATCTACCCCCTGAAAGAAAAACAGTTCGAACCCCGAGATAAATTTGGCTCCTCTTGATTTTGCCAGTACGGAGAAAGGAGTGTCCACCGGAGTATAAACTGCGTCGAAAACCCAGCCGCATGTTTCTGGAAAGTTATTCTCTGGCAGGGGAAGCCCCCCGTAGCCTGACATTCCTGCCGGTGTACAATTGATCACAGCATCACAGCCCTGCAGCTGGCCAATGCTACTAACGCATGCTCTGCCTTTAGAAAGGCTGTTCAGGTGGTTGCAAAGGGAGCTAGCCTGTTTGTCATTCTTATCGACAATCCTGAGCCGGCTTGCGCCAAGTTCTAGCAATGCAAATGCAATCGCCCTGCCGACACCACCAGCCCCAATCAAAGCAACCTCACCGGGAAGATCTTTTCCCCTTTCCGTGACATAGGCCTTTTTAAAACCAGAATAATCCGTGTTGTAGCCAATAATGCCGGATGAAACGAACCGCAATGTGTTTACCGCCCCAAGGTTTCGTGTGGCGTTATCCTCAATCATAGCCTGCTCAAAGGCGCGCTGCTTGAATGGAAGTGTAACATTGACCCCCGACAAGCCCAAATTCCGCACATGTGTGAGGCACTCCTCGAAATCAAGGCCTTGGCGAGATGGAATGATAAGGTCATAGGAAATCTCAATATTGAGCTGGGACGCTGCAAGACGATGTAGAGCCGGCGCCCAAGACTCGGAAATGTTATCTCCAATTAAACCTAGCCTTATTTGGTCCATTTTATTCCTCTAAAACCCTTGTCTAGTCTTTCTAAATTGACACCCACGACCCTTTGGCCGCATTAGACTGGACGGCTGCCTCAATAAAACGCACACCCTTTACGCCTTCGCTGACTTTAGGATATCCCAACCATTCATCTGGTATCTCTAGGCCGTCGCGCCGCGCGCCAACCGCGAGGGCAAATTCGGTGTAGAGGTTAGCCCAGGCCTCTATCAGCCCTTCCGGGAAGCCTCTGCCGTTCCGTACAAACCTTTCTGTTCGAGGGGATAATCCGTGACCATGCCCGCGAGTTAAAATCTGGTCAGGCTGTCCGAATATATTGAGCCCGAGACGGTCACAGTCTTCCATGTCCCACTCTAGTCCACCAAGACTACCGAATATACGCAAGCGCAGCCCGCCGCGATTGCCTGGGGCTTGACGTGTTGCCATGAGCGTCCCAGGCACGCCGCCGTCATATTTAACCGTCATGAAGGCAGTATCCTCAAGCGGTTTGGGCGCACCGCATACATGAAAATCCGCGCGTAGGCTGGTTATCGCCAGACCGCTGACGAACTGGGCGAGATGGGCGGCATGGGTTCCGATATCCCCAACGCAGCTTGTCGGCCCGGAAATTTTTGGATCGAGGCGCCATTTTACGTGTGGTGCCTCAGCTGCATTATCTGGCGTCATCCAATCCTGCATGAACTCAACATGGATTTGGTTAATCCGACCAAGGATGCCTGAGGCGACAATTTCACGAGCCTGACGGATCATCGGATAGCAGGACATGGTGTAGCAGACGGCAAAGGCCAATCCCTTTTCTCTCGCAAGTTTCTCTAGATGTTCAGCCTCGGTGAGATCATTTGTAAGTGGCTTGTCGCAAATGACATCAATGCCAGCCTCTAAAAAAGCCTTCGCAGCTGCATAATGTGCGTGGTTCGGTGTTGTGATCATTACCGCGTCGATACTTTCCTCCCGAGTGGCTTCTGCAGCTGCCATTGCCTGAAAATTGGCGTAAGATCGGTCAGCAGCAATATTCCACTCTTCACCACACAGCTGCGCCTTGCTCGGGTCAGATGAAAATGCGCCGGCGATAATATCCCAGCGGTCAGTCATACGAGCTGCCATTGCCTGTGTCTGGGAAATCCGCCCACCTCCTACAATACCTAGTCTTAGTCGGCGGGACTGGCGGGGAAATGGTCCGTTGAAATCAAAACTGCTGGGAAGAATGGTCATCGTGGGTTTCCTATATCTGTGGCGGTGATATACCGTCGGGTAGCATTTCGACCGCCATGAAAATCGATGGTGTGATGGTTTCATACTGATGCCAGGGATATTTGCCCTGGTCATCATACATCGGCCGGTGTGTGGACCCAGGCGCCATCGGCTCCTCAAGATAGAGGGTGTCTATATCGCGTTCACGGCACTGTTGCATCTTGCCAAATCCAACAATCTGCGTGTGCACCTCTCGGAACCCTGGAACTGGGCAGAAGGAGTGGTCACGGTGAAGCCCGACATTCAGCGGCACTGTTGCAGAATGGTACATCGTCACCCCGAACTGACCAATCCAGATTTTAGGAGACATATAATGGCTGATGCCACGAAGCCGTTCTTCGCCACGCACCTCAAAGGCTGAAGGCCATGTCTGGCGCACCTTTTCCATAAGGGTGGCCTCGTCAGGATGGTTATCGAACCGTTCGACAAGAATGGCATGCTCAACAGTCTCGATTTGCGTATCCCGTAGTATGACAGACTGTAGGCTCCCAAGCGTCTGTTCGTGAATGCGAATGGGGTTATTTGAGAGGTTCAGGACAATTGTGCGGCGAGTGATGGTCAGGTTGGCCTCGTCACTGATCATTGACACGGAAAAGAACGGTTCAGCTATATCAAGATTTTGGATGGTCATTTTATTTAGCCTGGAAAGGTTTCTGAAAGGGGAGGGGGAATAATGCAGTCGCTGACAATATCGACAAAGCCACCCTGCTTCGGTGATGCCTCAATAGCCAGCATGACCTCGAGGACATGCTGTGCAAGCTCGCCACTGGCACGTGGTGCTCGGCCATGATTCAGCGCATGGGCCATTTCCAGTAGTCCGAGTCCACGGCTGTTGTCATTGAAGCCATGAGTGTTTTCTGCTTCAAACCAGGTATTAGGCCTGTCCGTTGGGCGAGGCTGGAACTCCCACCGGCTCGTCTCTCGGGTGCGATACCAGACAGGACCATGAAAATTATTTGCACCATGCACCGGGTCTGGGTCCGGAATGCAGATCGTTCCGTTAGTGCCATAAATCTCTAAGCGCGGGGTTTCGCTATCCCATATATCGAAACTGATGGTCATGTTGCCAATGGCACCTGAGGCAAACTCCATCATCGACAAGGAGTGGGTATTAACTTCGACATTCATCCATTCCCCGTGCCGAGGGCCATTTTCAATTTGCCGCTTGTCGAAAGACCTGGTTGCCATGCCACTGACCCGCCTGATTGGCCCCATTAGGAAAACCATAGCAGTTAGGTAATAGGGGCCAAGATCCAGCAGCGGCCCGCCGCCAGACTGATAGTAGAAATCAGGATTAGGATTATGCCGTTCTACACCATGCGTTCCGACATGTGCCATGCACCCGATCGTTGTCCCAATAACGCCATTGTCGATGAGTTTGCGGACTGTCTGCCAGCGCCCGCCAAGAAAAGTGTCGGGAGCATTTCCAACCATCAGTCCCTTGGTGGTGGCAAGATCGAGGATGCGTTGCCCGTCTTGAAGAGTAGTCGCGAACGGCTTTTCCGAATAGACGTGTTTGCCGGCCGCCAGTGCGGCCATGCTCACCTCTGCATGAACCGTAGGAATTGTTAGGTTGAGGATACAGTCGATGCTATTATCGGCGATGATTTCCTCGGGGCTGGCGACCTTTGGGATTTTATATTGAACAGCCTTTTGGCGACTTTCCTCGAGATCAAGGCTTCCACAAGCGACTATGCTGATCTCAGGGAATGCCGAGCAGGTCTGCAGATAGATGTCGCTAATCCGGCCGGTGCCGATTAGTCCTACATTCAGCAGTGGGAAGGGCGTGCGATCCTGTAAAACAGATATTTTGTTGGAATCTGAAATATTCATCGGCTTAGTATCCTAAGCTGCGTGGCAGCCACAGCACCAGATCGGGGAGCAATATCATAGCCAGCAATGCGATCAGCAATACAGCCAGAAAAGCCCAGATCTCACGAATGATCTCTGTCAGTGGAATTTTAGTCACCGCGCTGATGACAAAAAGCAGAATGCCGTATGGCGGCGTAATTAGTCCGATCATGGAGTTCACCACAATCAGCACCCCGAAATGAACCAGGTCAATCCCCATCGCGTTGCAGGTCGGGATAAACAGCGGCACAATCACCAGAATGATAACAGTGGCATCAAGGACACAGCCCAGAAACAGGATCAGAATATTCACCAGAAACAGGAAAATAAGCGGGCTAATGTCGGCCCCCGCCAGAAGTGTTGAAATTGTTTGCGGAATATTTTCCTGGATCACCACATAGGTCAGGATCATCGAGGCGCCGATCACAAGACCAACTGAGGCGGCCGATCGCGCACTCTCGACAAACACCTCATAGAGGGTTCTTAATTTTAATGCGCGATACAGGCCGGCCGCCACGATCAATGCATAGAGGGCGGCCACGGCAGCAGCTTCGGTCGGTGTAGTGACGCCAGAATAGATGCCGGTTAGCAGTATGACTGGCATCAGCAGGGCGGGAGCCGCTTGGGCTGTAACACGGGGCAAGTCTCGGATCGGCACAGCCTCCTCCTGACCAAAATCACGGCGGCGCGATATCCAGGTGTTCATACCCATCAGGACACCTCCCATCACTAGTCCTGGTATAATTCCTGCCAAAAACAGGCTACCGATCGAGGCGTTTGAGACAAGCGCATACAGCACCATTGGGATAGAGGGCGGAATGATCGGGCCAATGGTTGCCGTTGCCGCAGTAATCGCCGCCGCATAGCCGCGCGTATAGTGTCCACTCTTGACCATCATGTCGATGATAATTTTACCGATGCCGGCGGCATCGGCCACCGCAGAGCCTGACATGCCAGAAAAAATCAGGCTGGCCACGACGTTGACATGACCAAGACCACCCCTAAACCGGCCGACCAGTGCGACACAGAAATGCAGCAGCCTGTCGGAAATCGAGCCGGCATTCATGATATTGGCGGATACGATGAAAAGTGGTACCGCCAAAAGCAGAAACCCATCGAACAACCTCTGGACCATAGTTTCACCGGCGATGGCGATGTCCTGACCGGCAACACCCAGATAGACAACTACCCCGACGATGATGGAATAGGCGACCGGCGTACCAATAGCGGCAGTGCCGAACAGGGCGAGAAGACCAAGGATCAGCTCAAGGCTCACGATACGTCCTCCCCATCCTTGCCACCTGCTACCTGTACGCGGTTGGCGTCCTTAGATAGCAGTGAAGTCCTGGCAAGCATGAAGCCGCGCCAAAAATAGCGCAATGTGATCACAATCATCAGCATGATATAGGGCGCAAACAGCCATTTGATCGGGATCTTGTCACCGGTTATGGGAATGCGCAGCGTCTGGATCTTTTTCAGCTCCATCAAACGACTCCCAAAAATTGCATCCCAGGTTGGGACGAGAGAATAGAGCATAGCTGCGACCATGATTAACGCTGTTGCCATGGTGAGGTAGCGTTGCCAAGATCGCGATAGCGCCTGCAAAAAGACGTCAAAGGCAACATGGTCGCTTTCACGGACAAAGAACGCACTGCCGAAGAATATGAGCCAGACCCACAGGAGCGAAATCAGATTTACCGTCCAGCCGATCGGTTCAAGTGCCATCATCCAGTCATGGATAGGATGTATTGGCATTAGCCAGGCGATTTTTGGTGCGTAACGGGTAAAAATTTGTAACAGGAAAGTGATAAAAATCGTCGCCAGTACCGCGGCGGCGATAAATTCTGCAACGCGGGTGATCTGTTTAAGGGTTCTCTTAAACATTTGTGCCTCCCGCGTTGCTTCAAGTCAGTTTAATTGCCCAGAGCGTTGATCTTTTCCAGCACACCTTCAGGCCAGCTGGCGGCGAACTCGCTACCAACATACTGGCCCTGAACGTGGGTGCGGAAAGCATCTAGATCGGGTGTGTAGATTTCAACGCCGTTGCTGCGAATAAAGTCAGCGAGGCTGTTTTCTTTATCAAGCTGCTTTAAGCGACCATAGGCGGCAGCGGCATCCGCAGCGCGCTGAACGGTCATCTTTTGGTCTGCTGACAGGCTGTCCCAGGTCTCCTTTGAGAAGGCAATGTAGTTCAGGTCGACAAGGTGCGATGTCAGGGCAATCTGCTTAGTTACCTCGTAGAACTTAGCATCTACAACGGTTGGCAATGGGTTGTCCTGGCCGTCAACGGCACCTGAAGACAGAGCGGTGTAGACTTCGGTAAATGCCATTGGGGTTGGTGCTGCGCCAAGAGCTTTACCAAGGAACTGCCAGGCGTCGGTACCGGGCATTCGCAGGTTTACACCCGCCAGATCCGCTGGGGTCATGACATTCTTTTCGTCACGCGAGAAACGCAGGTTGACGTGGCGACGGCCAAGGTACATGACCGACAGCAACTTCACACCAAGCTCGTCTTCCACCTTCTTTTTGAACGGTTCCATCAGAGGGTCGTTGAAGACGCGAACCTGATGGGCTGCATCCTGATGGACGTAGCCGGTTGCGAAAATCGAGAACTCAGGGAAGAACTGAGCCAGTTCTTGTGCCGAAGCAATCGACATGGTCAGGTTACCACGGCTGATAGCATCGAGCTCAGTACCCTGTGCGAACATGGAACCATTATAGCCGGGTTTGTAATCAGCAAAGCCTGCTACCATGGGCGCGAATACCTCGGCCATTGCGACCGAACGCTGGTCAGTTTCGGAGCCGGAAGTTGCAAGAGTAAAGGTCATGTCTCCTGCTGTGGCAGGCGCCACAATTCCAGCAAACATGCCGAGCGCAACAAGCGCGGACATGGCCGTACGACGGTTTATTTTGTTGAACATCATTATTTCCTCCATATGGTTAATGATAAAACGCCTCTCACAGCGCTAGGTTGGTTATATTTAGCTTGTTTGCTTCATCATTTTCAGAATTCCGCGAGGAATCTGCCAACTTTTGAAGGCTGTTTTTATCAGCCAGTTGGATTGTTTGGCCGGTTTTCGCGGCAATCTGGATTGCTTCGATTACAGCCAGGGTACGCAAGCCTTCGCACCCGGAAACTTGTGGAGTGGTTTCACCACGAATTACGCTGGCGAAATGATCAATTTGATTGATTAGTGGGTCAGATCGATCACAATCAATAATGTTGGCCGATATTGGTGACCACCAGTCGCGTTCCTGATCATGGGTCCAGAGTGCAAGGTCAGGGATCGACAATGATCCTTGTGTACCACCAATCTGGTAGGCACTTTGGTTGGTGAATGGATATACTGGGTATTCACGCGAGGTGAACTCCCAGCTCCATGGAGCGACGATGCTGTCGGATACTGAAACTGTGCCGATGCCACCATTGCCGAAGATAAATAGCGCCGCCGCCACATCTTCATTATCATATCCTCTCGAGGATGGGTTTGCCTGCGCCTGAACTTGAGTGATTTCGCCGCAAAGGTGCCTGATTAGATCAATATCATGGACAAGATTAACTGATACTGGGCCGGCGCCTTCGAACTTTCGCCAGGGCGCTATGTCAAAATAGCTATCTGGCTTATAAAACCAACATGTTGCGTGGACGGATTTAACCTCACCGATTTGGCCCTCACTTATCATTTTATGTGCCTTCCGGATAATTGGATTGAAGCGACGGTGATGTCCGACTAGGACCGGCACATTGGCTGCCTCTGCATGCTTTACCAATGCCTCACCTTCGGCCAGATTTTTTGCAAGCGGCTTTTCAATAAGAACAGGTATGCCGGCATCAACGCATAGCCAACCCTGTTCTACATGAAGTGTTGTTGGTGTTGCCAGTATGATGCCATCCGGCTGGACAGCCTCTATTAGTTCATCAAGCGCGTCGAAATGAGGTAAATCGTTAGCTGATGCATACTTCTTGCTCTCTATGCTGGGGTCTGCGACGGCACATAATGATATACCATCGACATGGCTAATGGCTCTGGCATGACGAAGCCCTACCAAACCCACTCCTGCAATGGCAATATGTAGCGGATTTTTTTCATCACTTTGTTTTTTTGACATTGACCCCAAAACTGCCTCCACATGGATGAAATTTGTCTAAGCAATCTGTAATGGCGTATTCAACAAATGCCTTCGGTTTGACACATCAATAACCAAAAATCATTTATAATATATAATATCATATATTTTTAAAATTCAATGAAAAAAAAGTAAGATTGAAAATTAAAATAAAATTTCGTAAATTATAAGCTACATAATATATTTTAACGTGAAAACGGTCCCCAAATAGATGTATAATAACAATGATAAATTAGGCTTTCCGAATGGGAATCAGCAAAGCACTGTTGGTCATTCGACTTACGAGCGGATAAAACATGACATCATCTTTGGCAAGCTTGCTCCAGGGATGAAGCTTAAGCTTAATGGACTCAAGACCGAATATGCCGCTAGTGTTTCTACCCTGCGCGAGGCTCTAAACCGTCTGGCAAGTGACGGTTTTGTGTCAGCCGAGGAGCAGCGTGGTTTTTTTGTAACTCAGGTATCAAAAGACGATTTGAGCGAAATCTCTAACCTTCGAATTCTGCTTGAGTGTCATGCGCTGAGGCATTCTGTAGAAAATGGGGATACCGACTGGGAGGGTGATCTAGTTGCAGCCTACCACAAACTGAATCTCATGGAACGTCGTATGCAAAGCGGGGATGAGGCGGAAAAGGAACTATGGAAACGCTATGACTGGGAATTTCATCTTACCCTGATTCGAGCCTGTAACTCCAAGAATTTGCTTGAGCTTCATACAGTTTTGTTCTGGAAATACCTGCGGTATCAGATGCTGGTTCTGACCTATCGTGGTAGTGAAGCGGCCCAGGAACATAAGGATATTTTTGAAGCCGCCATTGCCCGAGATAGCAAGGCCGCCGCGCGCCGACTCGAAGAACATATAACAAACGGATTGATCCATACGCTCGACGCGATGTAGTGCCGTCCATTCCTAAAGCCCAATATTTAAAACACGCTGATATTATAGACCACTAACTTACAAAAGATTGTTCAACACGTGGTCAAATTCCAAGCAAGTTTCAAGAACAGCATCGCTCCTAGCGTGAATGTGGTTTTTTATATGTGTTCAACCTTAAGTTATAGAATTTTGTCAGCTTTGGACACTCTATCGGATTGTGAAGTGCTGCAAATGAAGCGGTTATGTTGTCTATTGATATTCCTCTAAAATAGCTTGGAATTTATGTTATGTATGGGCTTTTAACCTCTCATCACTTTCCCCATTTTCCAAGTATCTATGGCTAAGTTGTTTTCCAAAAGTTCAACGTTCAGGAAAAGCAGTTTTGCTTTCTTTGCTCAAGGCTTTAGCCACACGTTCCTTAACTGCTACTTCCCACACGTTTGATTTTTTGGCATAAGTCTTTTGCTACCAAAGTTGCGCTTCCAGTGGCCTCCGCCATCTGGGGTAGCACCATCCATTCCAACATCCATGCGGTGCCTGAGCGTTCCTGTTCATGGACAAGGCTGTGATGCAAGACAGAAACCTGTGCTGCATTAAACCGCGCAAGGGTAACAAGTAATTCTGCAAGTACCGGATTGGACTTATGTGGCATTGTGGATGACCTACCCCCCTCAGACAATTCAATTGCGTCAACGCCCTGCTGCGCCATCAACACGATGTCCTGCCCTATCTTGCCCAAGGCACCGGTTATCTGTGAAAGCAAGCCTGCAAAAGTGCTGATTTGGCTGCGGTCGCTGTGCCAAACTCCATTTTCGCTGAGTCCCAGCGTGTTAGCCATTTCCTGAGCAATGGCGTGTCCTTTGACTTTGAAGGCATGTCGAGTTCCGACCGCGCCACCTAGTTGCAATCGAGCAATCTTCAAGTGCATGTTAGTTAGATTGGTATGTGCCCCTTGAAGAGGGGTGCACCAAGTAGCAATTCGGTCAGCCACTGTGATGGGCAATGCCGCCTGCATTCGCGTCTGGGCCACTAATCTTTTGCCGCCATGCTCTGCCGCAAGCTCATCAAGCTGGGTAATCAAACCGCTTATGCGTTCCAACAAAAGATCAGCCGTGGCAACCAGTGTCATCGATAGGGCTGTGTCCATCACGTCTTGCGATGTGGCCCCCATGTGGATCGCATCAGCACAGTCGGGGGCTGCCTTCTGCATTTGTTTTACGAAGTTAGGAATTGGCAACCCGTCGATGGCGGTTGCGCGGGCTAATTGTGCGTCATCCAGCTGTGCGCACATGATTTGTGCGGCGGCCTTTTGGCCCATACCATCTGCTGCAAATCCGTGTTTCTCAAGTGCTTGTACCAAAGCAATTTCAAATTTACGATAGTGTAGGCTCTGAACCTCTGCTGACCATAGTGATTGAATATTTGGGTCGGCAAAAAGGCTGCTAAACCACGGATGGTTGAAGATTGATGTCATACCAGGAAGGCCATTTGTTCACGTATATGTTGTGCGACTGTGTCTGGAGCTTCGATAGCTGGAATATGTCCGACACCCTCGATAGTATGGTACATTGCCCCTGGAATCTTATCGGCCAAAGCCGCAACAACCTCTGGCGGCGTCGCCTTATCCTCGGATCCGGCAAGGCAAAATGTTCTGCAATTGATAGAGGCGATCTTGTTCGCCAATTCAACATCGCGAATTGCAGCACAAACAGACGCATAGCCCCGCCCGGGTGTGCGCGATAGCATCATCCTATAGCCCTCTATCTGAACTGTTTCATTTTGCCAGAAATAGCCCGAAAACCACCGCTCTAGCAAATCATCAGCCATTGCCTCAAGTCCAAGCTCATTAACTGCTTTAATCCTGTCGTTCCACATTTCGTATGTTCCGATCTTGTGTCCTGTGTTGCTTAGAAAGAGTCCGATGGTCAAGTCAGGGCGAGCCGAAGAAAGTGCCAGCGCAATCATACCACCGACCGATACTCCGCAGACTAATGCCTGCGCCAGACCTAAGGTATCCATAAGTGCGGCAAGATCCGCAGCATGATCGGATATGGTCACCGCACCCTCTTCACTTAAGCCGTGGCCAGATTTATCGTATTGTAAGGTGGTGGCATCTTCTGGAAGACGCTCAATAACTTCATCCCAAATACGAAAATCAGTCCCAAGAGAATTTACGAAAACTATAGGGAGATGGCCATTTCCAGGCCTGAAGAGAAAATGAAGAACACGACCATTTATACGAGTGAACTTAGCCATTGGCATCTATGACCTTTTCTAGCCCAAGGATTGCTCGAGCCTGTTGCCATGTAGCGACTGGACGATCATTTGTCTCACAAATGTCTAGGACGCGTTTAACCAGTGCTGCATTCGAGGGGGCAAGCCTATCGCGATCGAGACGGACGTTGTCTTCTAACCCTGTTCGGGCATGGCCGCCAGATGAAACGGCCCAGTCGTTTAGTGTAAGTTGGTGCGCACCAATTCCTGCAGCACACCATGGAGCATCATCACCAAAAAGTCGCTTTACAGTCTTGATATAATAATTAAAGACATCACGGTCTACCGGCATGGCATTTTTGACGCCCATTATGAATTGTATGTAGGGTTTTTCGATGATGCGGCCGTCAGCATGCATCATAGCTGCATGATGAATATGGCTGAGATCGAAGGCTTCAATCTCAGGCTTGATGTTGTAAGCTTGCATTTCTGATGCTAACCAATCGACTAAATCGGGAGGGTTCTCGTATACACGAGAGGGAAAGTTGTTTGATCCTACTGAAAGAGAAGCCATCTCTGGTTTCAGTGGAAGCATTCCTCCACGTGTTTTGCCTGCGCCAGATCTTCCGCCAGTTGACAGTTGAATGATCATGCCAGGGCAGTGCTTCTCTAAACCCTCCTTTAGGGCTACAAATTTCTTGGGGTCAGAGGAAGGCGTTTGATCATCGTTACGAACATGGGCATGCACAATTGTGGCACCTTCCTCGAAGGCTTCGTGAGTACTTTCAATTTGCTCGGCTACGGTGATCGGCACGGCGGGGTTGTTTGCTTTTGTCGGCAGCGATCCAGTGATTGCGACGCAGATAATGCATGGTTTAGACATCGAAAAATACCGTTTCATTATCACCTTGTATGTAAATCGTATGAACATATCTGTTGTTAATGTTTCTGGCTACAAGAGTTGCCGCACGGTCTTCGGCAAGAGCAAAAACTGGATCGGCGGCGTTGTTGTTTTCAGGAAAGTAAACTCGAGTAATAAGCCCCATATTGATCCCACGCGCGACAACCCAGAGAAGAATATGCGGTGCTTGACCGGTAGGTGCGCCAGGCATAAGAGTTTTGAAGATGGCCTCACCAGTTTTGGAATGTGTCGGCTGGCGCCCCCAATTACTAAACCCTTTGGTTGGCCCAAATGAGCCGTCTGGACTGGGCTGCCAGATCTCTATCATCGCGTCGGTCATTGGTTCGCCTGCGGCATCAACAAGACGCAGACATAGTGTAATCCGTTCGCCGGTGGGGTTGCCCGTGATCATGGCGTTGCCGAGATCTTCGCCGCCATACATGCCTTTAAGTCCTGCAAAACTAGGTATACAGCCGATATCTACATAAGGGCCTGCAGTCTGCGACGGAGTTTCTTTAATGATGGACATTACAGCCCCTCTATCTTGTTTTCAAAAAGTGTCTGATTGCGGCCACGAAGCACGATATCAAACCGGTAAGCAAGGATGTCCATAGGGATCGTGTGAGTCATGTCCAGTCGTGCAACCAGTGTGTCTATTGCCTTAGTTGAGGGAATCGATTGCACAATTGGACAAAGAGCAATGTGAGGATCTCCCTCGAAATACATTTGGGTGATCAGGCGCTGAGCAAAACCGTCACCAAAAACCGAAAAGTGGATATGTGCTGGACGCCAGTTATTGCCACCATTTGGCCAGGGATATGGGCCTGGCTTAATTGTTTGGAAGCTATAGCTGCCATCCCCACCTGAGATGCAGCGCCCGCAGCCCCCAAAATTTGGATCAAGCGGCGCGGAATAGGTATCTTTTTTGTGTCGATAGCGGCCGCCTGCATTGGCTTGCCAGACTTCTATTAATTTGCCAGGTATGGGGCGGCGATCCCCGTCCATTAACTTACCATGTACGATTACGCGTGGGCCAATCGCGGTTTTGCCTGAACTTGCATAGTTCAGGATCAAATTGTCATCTAGCTCATTCAGTAAGTTATGGCCGAAAGTTGGTCCTGTCATTTCCGTTTCAGTTGGATTAAAGTGCAGACGCGCACGGCTGGGAGAACGCAGTGTTGAACTGCGATAATCAGGTGTAAGCGGAGGTGGATGCCAGTCCAAATCACGAGCAGCAATTAAGCCTATTATTTTTTTTGCCTTTTCGTGTGTTTGAAGTTTTGTGCTGGTCATAAAGGCGTCTCCATCTCACCAAAGATCCGCTTTGCCAGTTTTATTGCATGATTTGCTTTGGGTACGCCTGCGTAGATCGCAACATGGAGAAATGCCTGAATAATATCGTCTTTAGACGCGCCAGTTCTCTCCGTGGCTCGGATATGCATTGGCATTTCCTCAAAGTTGCCAGTGGCGGCTAACAAAGCGAGCGTTATCATCGAACGCTCACGCTGGCTGATTGTATCATCCGCCCAGACTGTGCCCCATGCACTTTCTGTGATCAATCTTTGAAATGCTTTGTCAAAGTTGGTCTTGGCCGCTTCGGCACAGTCTACATAAGTGTCTCCCAGAATCGAGCGACGTACTTGCATGCCTTTTTGATAATTGTCGGGCAAAAAAAATCTCCACGATAAATAGTAATTTAACTTCATCATACATCACTATTTTATAGTTTATATTGATATTTATGATTATATATATAACAATTACGTTATGAGTATAGAAAAGCGACTTAATCTTCGGCATATCCGAACATTTCTTGAAATTGCTCGTGCTGAGAGCGTGTCACTAGCCGCGGATAGGTTGATGATCACTCAGCCAGCTGTATCGCGAAGTCTTAAAGAACTTGAGCAGATTCTCGGTGTGCAGCTTTTCGACCGCATCGGCCGGCAACTTAGGCTCAATGAGCCTGGGAAAGTATTTCAGGGCCACGCAAGTGCGTCGATCACCGAACTTTTGCGAGGGGCAGAACGCCTTACTACCGATGGTGAACTAACAAAACGCCTCTCGATTGGGGTTTTGCCGACAGCTGCCACTGATTTAGTTCCTCGAGCTGCTATGGCGTTTAGGGAAGAAATGCCGCACGTTCGCTTGCGTATCCAGACTGGACCAAACTGGTTACTTTTTAATCAGTTGCGAGATGGGTACATTGACCTAGTAGTTGGGCGAATGCCAGAACGCAACGCGAGAACAGGCGTGACCTTTCAACAACTCTACACTGAGGATGTTATCCTCGTTTGCCGCCCTGGTCATCCTATATTGCTTGGTCCAATATCGGAACAAAGTATCAAAAATTACACGCTGATCTTGCCCCCGCAAGGAACGGTTATTTCTCAAACGGTCGAACGCTACCTCGCCAGTATTGGTTTGCCAGAGTTTCGAGCCGCCTATGAGACTGTAGCCCTTCCAGTAGGACGTAAGTTGGTGAGTCTATCTGATGCGCTTTGGTTCATTTCACGCGGGGTGGTTGCCGATGAATTAATCGCTGGAACGCTCATCGTTGTTGATCTGTCGTCACCTATGCTGTCGGGCCCTGTTGGCTTCAGCGTGGCGCAAAGTGCCCCAATTAATGTTGAATGCAGGGTCTTTGCTGAATGTCTAAAGTTTGCTGCGTCTGAGCAATAGTCTATCCCGTTTACTTACCATAAATCTCAAATATCTCGTTAGATGATTATGGCTACTATGTGCATGCCAATGAGAGGGGAGTTGAGAATAAGGCTTTAAAACTGTTTTTAGACTGGCTGGTCGGATAGAGCATAGTAAGTTGACGGTATTTTTGAAGTCGTGTTTGTCGTAACCCATTGGGGGGTCAAAAGAAGACAAGAGTCACACTTGGTCTGGTATAACACACAGTATAACAAATGTGCCTGTTGACACCGACAAGTGATAAGCTAACCTATTGATATTACTCAAGGGAAACTTGAGTTGGCGCAGGACTAAGGAAATGACTGGCTCTCTGCCAGCACCATTCTCCCTCCATAGATCCACGGATACCTGCGTTAACCCATTGTTATCCCTTGCTTTTCACTTGATAGCGTGTGGGTGGGGTTTATCCTATGCGAGCTAAAAATCGCGTCAATGCATCCCAAGACTTTTCATCAGCTTCTTTGTCATAATCACGTGAACCAGGGACGGTAAATGAGTGTCTCGCGCCACCATAGACTTCTGCATCATGGGGTATCTGCGCTTCCTTCAACTGATTGATCAATGATACTAAATCTTCCATTCCAGAAACAGGGTCAGCAGAGCCATGTAGCAAAAGAATGGGGCCTGCAGTTTTGCTGTAGTTTTGATTTTCTGGCGTCTTTAGCCCACCGTGAAAGCTTACATAACCATCAGCTTGTATTCCCGCGCGTGCAGCCTCCAATACTGCTGCCCCACCAAAGCAATAGCCTATGATAATAATCTTCTGGGAGTTGACTCCAATGGATTTTCCGGCTGCTATTGCTTCTGAAATACGAGCCCTAAATTCTGTTCTATTTCTGTAGAGCGTTCCAGTTTCTCTAATGTAGTCGTCTCTGCTTTCTAATTTTGTATCGACTCCGAACAAATCGATGGCAACAGCGTCAAAGCCCATTTCTGAAAGCATTTTAGCTCGAGATTTCTCATAATCATTCATTCCATCCCAATCATGGATAATGAAAACAGTACCTTTTGAGCTAGAGACCGACTTTTCCAAGTGAGCTGAAAACCTCTTTTCTCCTACATTATAATCAATATTAATACTGCGACCATCTGCAAAAGAAACTGTTGATAATTGAACAAAAGTAGATATTACGAATAATAGTAGAGGGAGTTGTTTCATTGAAATTTTCCTTTGATAAGGGTTTTATTTTGATATTTTAGAAGGAAGTTAATATAAAGGAATTTTGCTTCAAATACAGTGTTATTGTATCTAAAATAAAATCCAATAGTTTTAAAAATTCTCTTTTGTACTAGATCAATTCAACATAATTTAGTTTAAATATTTAAGGCGGTCCATCCTTTCCAACCACTCCAACTTCATATCAAGCGAATATCCCTCTCCATAAGCTTGTCCTATTCCAGCGGTAGACCATCCTCCTATCTGGTCTATCATGTCGGCAGGACATTGTACTTCCCTTAATCTATCTCGCATAGAATGTCTAAAGGAGTGAATGACACACCCTTCTGGTACCCTTGGCTTAAGCCACTTGTTGATAGCTGCTGATGCTGAATTACCATTGGTGGTTGTTGTTTTGGTATATCTAGGAAATGCATAGACAGGATGAGGTTTAGTCTCTTTTATTCTCTTTGCTGCCCATAAGGATGCCCCAACGAGTGGTATTTGCCTCTGACTTCCTTTAGTCTTAAGTCCTCTCCATGGATGAGGTTTTAGGTCAATGTAGGGAATGTCGTTATCAAGGTTGATGTCGTTAATGTGAAGACCTGCTGCTTCAGACAATCTCATGCCTGTATCACTTATTAAAGCAACCAACCATCGCACATCATCATCTATTGCTATACAGTCTTTCTGTATGCTTCTTATGTTGTCTACAGGTATGGGCTTACGCTTTTTACTGTCGTTTAAATCTGGAAGATAAACCCTTGAGAAGGGATTACGACAATCAAGTCCATACTCTTGGATGCATAGATTTATTATAGACCTAATAGTGGAGAAGTTCCTCTTTACTGAGTTAGTGGTAAGTCCCTTATTCAAGAGATAATCTCTGTATGAAGCTGCATCAGCAGATGAATATGCATCAAGAGGTCTATCTCCTAATACCTGAATGACAGAGCCAATGTTCCTTACTGCTCCCCTTCGAAAGACCTTGTCTTTACCGCTGCCTTTCAGTCTTAGATATAACTCTAACGCTTCGGACAATGATTGTGTCGTTGAAGTTGTTACAGGCTTATCTCTAAGCAAATGTAACGCAGGAACATTAATCTTCGAGAGTCTTAGCGACAACCAATAGTCCTCGAGCCGTTGAGCAAAAGAACGTGATAATCTAAGTGCTTTATCTCTTATGTGCGTTTTGAGACAAATGACCACTCTAGAAGACGAATAATGCTCTTGTATGTCCTTAGGAATACGTCTGACAAAGTAGTAAGTTCTACCCTTTTGCCAGAGATAATGTACCTCTTTTTGTTGTACTATATGTTGTACCATGGACACCCCACCCACACGCTATCAAGTGAAAAGCAAGGGATAACAATGGGTTAACGCAGGTATCCGTGGAACTATGGAGGGAGAATGGTGCTGGCAGAGAGACTCGAACTCCCAACCGCCCGATTACAAATCGGGCAAGTTACATAAAACAATCTAATTCTTTGTATATCATTGTACTGCAATTATTGCATTAATTTCAATATTTAAAGTCTAAAAAAGAGTATTGCATAGCTCGTCATAATATATCATAGTTTATCGTAAGACGTAATTTAATTGACCCCCAAAATGACCCCGAATGTAAAATGCCGATACTTTTCACTGATAAATTTATTTCTCAGATACAACCGTCAACTCATGAGCAAACATATACAGACTCAAAAGCACCCTTAATAATTAGAGTGCGGAGTACTGGAGCTTATTATTATTTTAGAAGTAAGCGGTTTGGGAAAATTAGAATTGGCAAGGTTGGTCTCTTAAATTTAAAGGACGCTAGGATTAAAGCAAATGAAATGGAAATTTTAGCTCATGCTGGAAAAGACCCGAGAAAACCATCTGTCAACCTGAACCCAACTTTGTCTGAAATCTATGAGTTATTTTTAGAGTCTGAAAAATTCAAGGACCTAAAAAGCGCCAATGACCTCAAAAGTGTTATCGAAAAGTATACCATTTCTAGAATGGGTAAAATGAGAGTGTCTGAGCTTAATCAACGAGAATGTAAAGAACATTGGAAATGGTTAAAAAGGAATGCGGATGGGAACAACCCTGAAAATACCGCTAGATTGTGCCTGTCTTATCTCTCAACAGTCTTAAAATGGGCAGACAAAAATATTCCAGATTTTGAGATGGAAATAAATCCAACTCTT
>Ga0255765_1001834_pt1 | contig 25454 bp, 19 predicted proteins | sample 041ome_8_FD_179965 | JGI IMG/M metagenome (GOLD analysis project Ga0255765, IMG submission 179965) | Coastal salt marsh microbial communities from the Groves Creek Marsh, Skidaway Island, Georgia - 041407BS metaG (version 2) | ecosystem: Environmental > Aquatic > Marine > Intertidal zone > Salt...
GGGCAAGAAATACCTGAATGTCCTCCCAGGAAACCTTTTCCACCGGACGGTCAGCGTTGTTCGGCCATCGGCTCGGTGTGGCACTCAGGCCATCCGTATTCCCTGTCATCACCGCTTCATACTGAGCCTGCGTCACCTCGTACTTACCCAAATAAAACCCTTTAGTCAGGGTAACCTCATGAACAGGGATAGCCACCTCATCCTGCCCCATCGTAAATGTGCCCGGCTCCACCCAGATCATTTCCAGGCTCACACCATTGTTGAGTTGAGCGGTGTGTGTGCTGGATGGTTTTTCAGAAGGCTCGCTGTCATCAATAATCACATAGGGCCAATAGATCGTCGTACTTGGCAGAGCCGTTTCGAGCATCGCTTTTTGCGATGCAGTGATAGTCATTTGCCCCAGCCTTAGATCAGTCAAATTCGTAAGTGCGGCAAGCGGAGAATAATCTGTTATCTCGTTTTCCTCTAAATTGAGAATTTTGAGATTAGGGAGCATTGTCAAAATTGAAAGGTCCTCGTCGGTAATTTGATTATCTTGTAGCTGTAAATTTTCTAATTTTTTCAAATTTCCGATGAAGGAAATGTCGTAGATCTTGTTGCCTGTTAAATTTAATTCGATCAAATTTACCAAAGTTGCTAACGGCTCGATGTTTTGTATTTCGTAATTATTAAACAAAATTAATTTTGTTAAATTTGTAAGCCCAGCAAGCGGAGTTAGGTCTGTGATGTTGGTGCTATTTCCATATTCTCCCGAAAGATCTAGAGTTGTGGACATATTGTCCTTAGCCTCCTTGATCTTTACCAATGTAGTTAGCCCTCCATATTGTTCAGGATTTTCTAACCACTCATTGTACTTCAAAGACCAATTATCTTCAGTCACCTCAAACAACTCCCACTTCTTAGTACTAGAACGATAGGCATACATCTCCCCATCAGAAGAACCTTTTAGGTACAACCAGTCTTTAGACACATTATCATACACCCAAGGGTAGTGCTTGTAGTATAGCCACTCGCTTGCAGCGGTGGCAGACAGGGAAAATCCTAAAAGACCAATTACAGCAAATAACAATCTCATCCCCCCACCCAAACACTTTGTAGGGGGCTAGTCAAACTTGACGAATTAACCTAGCGAAGCCTAACTAACCCCTATGCGATTAATCATTCTCCTACTCCTCGCCCTGCCACTATTCGGCAAGCAATCAGAGAGGTACTACCAGGAGAAGTTTGCTAGGGAGATAGGTGGGCAGGTGGAAGTGGTTATGAAAGACGGTACTAGATGTGATATTTTAACCGCCACACACGCCATAGAAGTAGACTTTGCAAAGAAGTGGGCGGAGGCAATCGGGCAGAGTTTAAACTACGCCATACACACAGGAAAAAGACCAGGTGTTGCATTGATCCTACTCTCTCCATCCGACAACAAATATGTTGAACGAGTACGAAAGATTAGTGCTGAGTATTCGCTTGGATTAACGATCTATCCGATAGATGGAGGAGGTGCTTCTAAAAGCGTTCCTGAGGGCGGAGAAAAGAAGTTTTGGATAACCTCAAGCGGTAAGACTCACAACAGTAGTTGCAGGTACTACGGGACGACTAAGAGCGGGCGTTATTCGGATAAACCGAGTGGAGATAGCTGTAAGGTATGTGGGGGTGGGTGAAATCACTTGGCAATGTAGCATGTTGCTTTAAATTCAATTTGTAATTTTTCACGCTTAATTTGTGTGCTTTATGTATCAAACCCATTTATAAATAACTCTAGAATCCATCCTACTTAATGGCTCAAACCAAAGGTTTTTCTGATGCCTAAGAACCAGCAACGAATTTCTTATCCCTTCTAAAGTTTTATCAGTAACCTTTAGTTGAGTTAATCGCTCTTCGATAAACGTTTTTACTATTTCCCCAAAAGTTAAGTCTCGGGATTTTAAATATGATGTGGATTTTAAATTTTGTTCCCATTCATATGACTTAATTCTACTCTTTGCTTCCCTAAGCAGTTTAGTTCTGAGTGATCGAAAAGTATTTCTTGGTTTTGTAACTCTAATGTAGAATATTCCATTTGAGTTAATGTAAAGACCCTCAACTCCTGCTACTTTCTTCCAATGATTCATGAATGATGCTCCTACCTTGGTAGGGTCTTCATGTATAAATCTATGTATAAAAAGAAACTTTAGTAGCCTAGAATCGGGAGGAATCCCTTTCTATCAGTGAAAGTTCAGGAAACTAAGCGCCTCACTTGTAATGAGGATGTCGTCAGTTCGACCCTGACAGGTGGCTCCATTTCCTTCCCATTACATTACTAATTGGATTTTGTTATTTCCTCTAGTAATGAAGGAATCTCTTTTTGCATCATAAGCTGCAGTCTGGGCATCATGTTTGCCATCAAGTTATTCATTTTTTTCATCGCAGACTTTCCATTTTCAGAATCGTAAAAATCTGCGAACGCTTTTAACTCAGCTGCAGTAAATGTCTCAAGCATCCCATCCATAAGTATTTTGTCGTATTGTTCGGAAGTAACAATTGCTGTCATTCTGTCGGAAAAAACTTTCTTTTGCTTATCTGACCATGACGAGAATGGAGGATGTTTAAACATCTGCTCCCAAGTGCCTCCTATCATGTCTACCAAAGAGAACTGTTTTAAATATCTCTCAGCTTGAATACTTCTATTTTCTTTGGTGTCCTCAATTGCAGTTAAAAAACTAGTAGGAAATATAAAAAGAATTGTGAATAGGAAAAAATGATGCTTCATCCATACACAAAACTACCCCGTCTACCTCGAGTCAATCACTCCCTTTGACATGACAGGAAAGTACCAAAACAGACATCCACTTTAAGTTTTGTAAATAACTACAAACCAAAAAATTAAAATTCCCTACTTTCTGGACCTCAATAAGGCCCAAAGCGTAAAAGCAATAAAGTGAAGGGGCAAAATAAGATCCTAGTGAGAATGATCGCACTCCGATTTACGACAAAGTCGATAGTTACGAAGATGAGCTACAACTAACAATGTTCCGCCAAGTGTTGTGAACACAGACTCAAATCCATGAGGAAAGTTTGAGAAGTCGCTTATGGAGGGAAAATGATGACCTACCTTGCAGGTGGAACAACCAAACAAAACACCGCAAAACAAAAGAGCTATCCCAAGAATAGCTAAAACAACTAAAGTTATGTCATGGTGCTTTTTGCATCCCATGAAAAACGAAAAGATGGTCAAAGGCACAACCGCAATAAGCATCCAAAGGTGAAATTCACTATTCACCCAAAAACTAGAGGCAATAATGGGTAAAAGTACGATCAGGACGGGCGTGAGCAAGCAATGAACCGCGCAAATCAATGCCATACCAACCCCTAAGCGATCTAACCAAAGGAAACCGCTACATGTGTCTGATGTGTGTGTATGTTTCACATAGTCTACTTTAGCTTTCAATATTCTTTTTGCAAGATGATTGCATATCTAAAATAAGAAGCAAAATATAACAAAAGCCAATAAATTAATAATACTTATTAACTTTATAAGAAAAAGTTAAGTTATTTTTTGACAAATGGTAATTTAAACGAGAGTTTTGCATATAAGCTATTCGTTCCCGCTTACTAACGGGATCATCAGTTCAAAAGGCTCCTCCCCTAGGTTAAGGTTCGTCCACCAGGGGAGGTTTTTTATTTGGAGTTCCCTAGTGCCCTCTCCAAAAAAGCTCTTAAACTCTGATCATCTGGAAAGAGCTCTACCAAATTGGTAAGATACGGAACGGCTTCACTCCACCTGCCGTTTTGAGCAAGTAACTCACTGATACGCTGAAGAAACTCCGAATTATTTGGCTGAATCGCTAAAGATTGCTGAAAGGAGCGAACCGCATCTTCCACCCGATTGCTTTGCCAGTAAGCTATTCCGAGGTTGTAGGTAACGCGTGGATTCTCCGACCAATAACCTGCAGCACGCTCCAAACTACGGATCGCCTCTGGCAACCTCTGACTATCTTCTGCCAGCAATAATCCGAGGGAGTAATGAATCTGACCCCATTTGGGCTGAATTTTGATGGACTCCCGCAAAAACTGCTCTGCTTCTTTATTTCTCCCCTGACCGCTCAGCAAAGTGGCTAAATTCATACGAGCTGGAACAAAAAGATCATCCCGGACCAAAGCATTACGATAATGTTTTTCTGCTTCAGCAAAATTACCCTGATTTTCTGACAGAATCCCCAAGGAAAGATGAGATTCTGCACGATCCAAATTACTGATGTATCGGGTTTTCAACTCCTCAAACACTTCAAGGAATCGATTATACTGTGCTGGAGCAAAAAGCGAGTCAGGCACTGAACTAAGAATCCTGGCTGCCTCCGTTCTAACTGCACGAATCTCATCATCAAGCAAACCAACGGCATAACCGAGCCTTTGCGGAGGAGGTAATTGCTCCAGTTTGGATAATGCAGCTACCCGGACCACAGATTGATTCGACTCTAATTGCCGGACGGCTTCCGCGGCAGATACATCACTAATAAAAGATCGCAAGGCAAGAAGGGCACCAGACTGTGTGAAAGCTGGAGTATCCCCATCTGCACTGGCTTGCATTAAAAGTTTCTCAGCATCAGGAGCACCCGATCGGTAGCTATGAAAAGCTACAGGATGACGGGGTTCCTTAGGCCTATTTGGACCTTTTACTTGCTCAATAGCTTTGGCCGCCCACTCGAAGGATTGATCGGTGTGGCAATTATTACAGGCATTAGGCTGGCCAAACTTTACAGAAAGATCCGGGCGCGGAATACGGATGCTATGATCACGACGATCATCAATAACCATGTAGCTTTTGTGAGGCATATGGCACTCCACGCAACTAGCCCCCTTGGTGCCCATTTCATGAAAATGATGACCGGGATTATCGTACCCAGCAGGGTTCTTATCATCCGGAACATGACAGCGAGTACACAGCTGATTATCATAGTGATACAGTTTGGTAGTATGAGCGTCATGACAATCGGTACATTTCACCCCCTGGTGAAACATTTTGCTCTGAATGTAAGATCCATAAACATATACCTCATCATCGATTTGGCCATCCACATGATAGGTAGGTGCCTGCATTTCCGGAGACCAGGGTTGCGTAACTTCCGGAAGAAAATGGTTAAGAAACTGATTTCCCGCATGATGATAAGGAGAAACCATTGATCTACGGGCGTGGCATTTAGCACAGGACTCAATCTGAGCAACATTGGTGGAATTGACATCGACTAGGGCAAAATCGGCCACCCCTCCCCACCCCTTTCCAGATTTGGCATGCTCGACATGATCTCGACCAGGGCCATGGCAGGATTCACAGGCTACATTAATTTCAGAATATTTCGTGGCGAAGGTCTGGGTGGAAAAATCGAATTCTTTATGAAGATTGGTGGAGTGACAATCAGCACACATATGATCCCAGTTCTGAAGAGACCTGGTCCAAAAAAGTGGATCATTGTGGGATATTTTTTCGTCAGGATAGATATGATACCACTCCTGTTTTTCCACATCCCAACAAGTAGGTAACACCTGTAACCGACCATCTGGAAATTTAATCAGATATTGCTGAAGGGGCTCCCAGCCAAAGGTATAGGCAATTTCAAAGGCTTGCATTTCACCCAATTCATTCTCGGTTTCCACCATGTATTTATCATCTTTTCGGTAAAACTTAGAGGTCACTCCGAAATTCTTAAAAGTAGAGCCATTAAAGTCTGCCCGCACCGTTTTGGCAGATGGGATCTCCATGGCATGAAAGTGGTGAGATTCTTGCCATTTCTTGTGGGCTTCCGTATGGCATTCTGCACAAGTTTCCGAACCGATATATTCATCGGAACGAGCATGATGCTCGAAAGTCATAGTGCTCAAGGAACTGTTTTGTTTTTCAGTGGTGTCTGAGCACGAATAAAAGGCACAGAACAATGATAAAATGATGATCTGCCGAAGAAATTTAAAAGTTTTGAAAAGGTCCTTAAGCACTTAGACTATATACATATGGGAATTAATTTAACAGGAGGCAATCAGCTTAGCCCAGTTTTCTACATTTAAAATTTTATCTTTTAGCTCAGCATTATTATTTTTATTTCCAAATTCCAGCTCTTTTTAGTTGCAAAAACAGGTCTATTTACATGAATTTAATTACCATGAAGAATATGCTTTTGAAACTAGTGATTTTCTTGGCTAGTACTAGCACAATACTTGCGATTGCAGATCGGGAATTCCGTTCTAAAAACGGACAGGTAATCAAAGGTTCTATTGTCAAATATTTCGAAGATGGCGATGTGTTGATGAAACGGACGAGTGACCTGCAACTTTTCCGTATCAGCCTGGATATTTTCACCGATGACGATCAGGCTTTTGTAAAAAATAATTTCCCTCCCAATCACGATGCCCTTCCCAAGTTCAAAAAACCGTTGGATGACCGAACCTTATCTACCTTCGCTGCTTCGATTGATCAGAAAATTGAGAAAAGACTTAAGAGGTACCGACAAAGGCCTAACAAGGAGGTTTCGGATGAGACTTTCCTTCGCCGTGCTTATCTGAAAATCATTGGTCGTATCCCAACCATGGAGGAGACGAAGGATTTTATGTCAAATCGTGGCAGTAAGGCAAGAAGAGCTCTTGTTGATAAGCTTCTAGCTTCAGAGGGATACAATCATCATTGGTTCATTTACTGGGCAGATATCTTAAGAGCTAAAGGTCGTATTGTGGGCGGAAATGGTAATGACGGCATTCCATTCATTATGCACCTCAAAGAATCACTCGCTGCAAACAAACCTTATGATGACTGGGTGCATGACATGCTCGCAGCAACAGGTCCTCTTTGGCTGAGAGGAAACGGGGCAGCAGGTTACTACTATCGAGATGCTGGAATGGGTTTGGATAGTATGGCAAACACCGTTCGTGTTTTCCTTGGAACAAGCCTGGAATGCGCTCAATGCCATGACCACCCATTCGACCGTTGGACGCAAAAACAATTCTTCGAAATGGCAGCTTACACCTATGGTGCTCATCAGTCGGTTAATAAAAGTGCTACTGAGTTTGGTAAATTTTCCAGATTGGCCCGGGAATGGATGAATGCTGAGCAGAGAAAAGTTACCAATGACCCTAGTCTTAGTGAAGATGAAAAAGCCCGTCAAAGGGCAGCACTGGGGGCAAGATACCGCGGTGCAACTGGGATTGGCGATATAGTAGGTCTTGGCATGGACAATCTAGGAAAAGGAAAAATCAATCTGCCCAATGATTACCAGTATGATAACGCCAAACCTGGTCAGGAGTTGAAAGCTAAAACTATCTTCGGATTGGTTATCGAGTTGGATGAAAACCTTCAGGAAAAAGGTTCGCGTGCTTCCTATGCTAGTTGGTTAGCATCTCCAGATAATCCTCGATTCACCATAGTGATTGCCAACCGTTTATGGAAAAGAGTGTTTGGAGTCGGATTGATCGAACCAGTGGATAACATGTTCGATGATACCTTGGCCGTAGACCCGGAGATCATGCTTCACCTGGAAAAAATAATGGTCGCCCTTGACTATGACATCAAAGAATTCCTCAGAATATTATACAACACGAAAGCCTTTCATAGAGAAGCAACAGAAAGAGAAATAACATCCAGAGACACAAAAGATGAGACCATGCCGATCGAAGTCACCCATGTGGTCTCAGGGCCTGATCCTGAGAACCCGAAAAAAGGTGCAGTACCCTTCTTCTATCAGGGTCCGGTGGTGGAAAGAATGTCAGGGGAACAAATTTGGGACTCTTTAGTTTCCCTCAACTACCCTGACATAGACAACCGAATAAATTCCGGATTCCCCGGCGACGGTTTTGACCGTTATGATAGATATATTGCAATGACTGCAGAAGAACTCTTCATGGAAAGGCTTGGTATCCCCCCTCCAGGCTCGGACATAAAGATGGAAGAAATGGCCGCCAATAAACCCAAACCTATCAACCAGAATTGTCCAATTAGACCCGGGCGGCTAGCTGATCCTAATATTACTGCAAAAAATGAGAAAGGTGAGACGGTAGCTTTCTGCTGTAATGGATGCAAGGATAGGTTTGTGGCTGAACTTCCCGAAATGGACGCAATGATGGAAAAAGGAGAAATGATGGCTGAAATGGGTATGGGAAATCCAGCAAATTCTTCTAGTGACTATACTTACACACGAGGTGGCACCAAAACTAGAGACACAAACTCTCTCCGTGCCTCTGAGGTTGGTCACCCTGCTCCTGCTGGCCACTTTATCCGCCAATTTGGAGGCTCCCCCAGAGATCAGATAGAAGTTTCCCACAAGCAAGCTTCGGTAGATCAAGTTCTGGCTGTTATGAATGGATATGTTGAGAACAATATCATCAGTAATGCCGAATCCCATTTCATGAAATCATTATCCGCAGAAAAGACTATTGAAGATAAAATAAACTACGCATTTCAGGCAATTTTACAACGAAAGCCAAGTTCCAGAGAAACGAGAGAATTCTCCGAAATGATCAACAAAATCGATAGCAAGGACAGCCACAAAGACATTGCCTGGGTACTGCTCAATAGCCATGAGTTTTTATTTATTCGATAAATTTATAAAATAATCCAACACACACCATGAAATCTGATCTAAAGTCCCTTGATGAACTAAGTCGTAGAGAATTCGTAGCCAGTGCCGCAAAGGCTTGTCTAGGTGTTGGTTTATTACCGATGGCAGGTTCCTATGTTCACACTCCTGTTGAAGCATTACAACCGGGACCCCGGCCAGCAAATGCTCGTCACATTATTTATCTGTACATGTCAGGAGGTATGACTCACATGGATACCTTTGCTCCAAATCCTGATGCGGACAAAGAAACCTACCAAGGTCCCGTAAGTCCTATTGCTACAAGCGCAGATGGTGTTTTCCTTTCAGAGAATCTTCCTCGTACTGCTCAGCACATGCACAATGCTGCCGTTATCCGTACAATGATGACAAGTCAGGGTGCACACATGCAGGGTAACTATCTCATGCACACCAGTTATCAGATGCGCGGAACGATTGCTCACCCAACTTTTGGTAGCTGGATTGCCAAAATGTCCGGCCCAATTAATTCCACTATTCCCATGAATGTGGCAATCAATGGTCGTTCAGGTAGTTCTGGATTTTTAGAGTCTAAATATGGTCCGCTTCCTATCGGAAATCCTAATGCCGGACTAGCAAATAGCATGGCTGCAGATTACCTTGACCAAACCCGTTTTGATGGGAGATTGGCGATGGCTCAGAAAATGAACGCTGGTTTCTTGGACACCTACGACCAAAAACAAGTTCGTGCATACACTGATCTCTACAATGATGCCATTAAACTCATGCGTAGTGAAGACCTCAAAGCATTTGATGTAGCATCTGAACCCGACTCAATGAAAGACCTTTATGGACGCACTGCTTTCGGACAAGGATGCCTTCTGGCACGTCGCCTAGTTGAGAATAAAGTTCGTTACATTGAGGTTACCAGAGGTGGTTGGGATACTCATTCAAACAACTTTGAAGCAGTAGCAAATAACTGTAATGACCTCGACAGGGGACTTAGTGCTTTGCTTTTAGACTTGGAAGCTCGTGGCCTCCTTCAGGACACCATGATTGTTTTGGTTTCTGAATTTGGACGTACACCAAGAATTAATGGTGGAAATGGTCGTGATCATTGGCCCTATGGCTTCTCTGCATTTTTAGCAGGAGGTGGCATCAAAGGGGGTACGGTCTATGGAAAGATGGACAAGGTTGGTCGTAATCCAGCCGAAGGCAAGTTTGTGGATCCAGCATCCTTAAACGCCACGATCGGATATGCCATGGGCCTCCCTCTTAATGATGTTCAGTATTCCCCTTCCGGTCGTCCTTTTAAAGTGGCTCATGATGGTGAACCTGTGATGGATGTTTTATCCGTTTAGTCAAATCTCAACTCTTAGCCATGGTGGATAAATGGTGGGCGTACCTATTGTTGTGCCTATTCTCCGTGGTATATTGCAGAGGAGAAGAAAGTTTTCGTACCTTTACAACTGCAGATGGAAAGTCATTTCCCTTTCGGGTCCTTAGTTTTGAAGGACAGGAGTTTTATTTTGAGGATAGAAACGGAAAGCAATACAAAGTAAATTATAAACAGTTTTCTCCCACCGATCAGAAGTACTTAATTGATACGGCTCAGAACGGAAAAATACCTGAAGGAGATCCTAGAAAATTAAATAGTGCTAAAACCGACTCCGTAATGGACTCAACGGAGGAGACAAGCTCTGAGGAGAAACCCGAGGGTGTACCCACAGCGGAAGACGATCGCAGACTCAAAGCACCTCCCAAAAAAACGCCTAAATTAAGGCCGGGATCCTTCTTTGCTTACAAACCTGTAAAACTGGGGCAGGACCCTACCCTTGCTGAAGAGAAAAAAGGAGGAAGTATGCCAAAGTCGGGAGAGCCGATTGACTTCACCAGTCATGTTTTACCCATTCTAGAAGATCGATGCTTCAGCTGCCACCAAGAACCATACGATAAAAATGGACGCACGATACAACCAAAAGCAGGACTTGCCTTAAATACCTACGAGTTAGTTATGAAAGGCAACCTTGATGCTACAGTTGTGACAGCTGGGGATGTGGAAGACAGTTACCTTCATGAAGTTCTCACTCTGGATGAAGATGACGACATGTTCATGCCTCCCAAAGGAGGCCCGCTTACTCCGGAACAAATTGACATCATAAAGCGCTGGATTAAAGAAGGAGCCAAGCCCAAGGCTGGTGCATCTGCTACTGCAGATGCGAGTGCAGGCATTAGTTTTCATGATCATATTTTCCCTATTTTAGAAGAAAGATGCCTTGATTGTCATGGAGAACCTTATGTTAAAAACGGCCGCACCATCCATCCCAAAGCTGGGCTTGCTTTGAACACCTATGAGGCAGTTCTCAAAGGCAATTTAGACGGGGAAATTGTTGCGCGAGGGAATCATGAGGAAAGTACTTTATATGTAGTCATTACTTTGGATCCGGATGATTCGGAACTTATGCCCCCGAAAGGCGACCCTCTAACACCTGAGGAAATCGAACTTTTCAAAAAATGGATAGATGAGGGAGCCAAAGAAAATCCCTCGGACTTTTTTGAAAAACCAAAAGAAAAAGTCGCGGTGTCGTTAACTTCAACAGCAGACAAAAAAACGGCATTAGTTGATCTTTTGGGGAAGCAGGTAAGTAAGCTGTCACCGGTCAAATTAAAAGCTGCATCCGAAACTGGTGCACTAGTTACCCCCCTTTCAGAAAAGCATAACATGGTACGAGCTGAGTTTTCCTCTGGACCTTCTTTAATCGAAAACAAAGCTGTTCAAGCATTATCATCTATTCAGAGTAACATCTCTCACCTCGATCTGTCTCGAACCGCTGTAAATGACTCTGTCATTACGATGGTCACAAAGATGAAAAACCTCACTTGGTTGGGGCTAAGAAATACCAAGATAACGGATAATGGAGTCAAGGCACTGAAAGCATTGCAATTTCTGCGTTTCCTAAATTTATCAGGAACTCAAGTTACGGATTCCAGCATCAAAGAACTTTCCCAAATGAAAGATCTGGAGGAAATTTACTTATGGAATACAAAAGTATCTGAGAGTGGCGTGGAGACTCTTCGAAAAAGTCTGCCAGAAGCAAAAATTATTTGGTTTCCTGAGGTTGTTCAAACGGCCAGTGTGGAGTAGTCTGTATCGGTCCATACGCAGCAACTCTCTCGTTACCTTATTATGAAATCATTCGATTCTTACAGCATCAGAAAAGATTTCCCTATTCTCTCTCGTTCGAACAGAGGCAAACCCTTAGTTTATCTGGATAACGCAGCAAGCTCCCAAAAACCACAATGTGTGATCGATGCAGTTGCACATTACTATGCCAATACCAACTCTAATGTTCATCGAGGGGTTTATGAATTGGCGGAACAAGCAGAAGTGCTTTATCAAAATGCCAGGTATAATGTCGCTGAATGGCTCAATGTATCCAGTGATGAGATTATTTTCACCCGCGGTGCGACAGATGGTTTAAATTTAATTGCTCAGTCCTATGCTCGCCACTTTTTGAATGATGGAGATGTCATCATTCTTTCTGAAATGGAGCATCATGCCAATATTGTGCCCTGGCAGATGGTTGCGGAGCAAAAAGGGGCGATCATTGAAGTGGCTCCTATTTTGGATGATGGTTCATTGGAACGTGAAAAACTTAGTGAACTTTTGAGTCTACCCAAGGCCAAAATTTTGTCTCTTTGTCATGTCTCCAATGTTTTGGGAACGGTGAATCCCGTAAAAGAACTCGTCAAGGAAGCTCATAACAATGATGTTAAAGTAGTTTTAGATGGTGCACAGTCAGTACCGCACCTGAAAATAGACCTACATGATCTTGACTGTGATTTTTTTGTTTTTTCTGGTCATAAATTGTTTGCTCCAATGGGCATAGGCATAGCTTTTGCGAAGAAAGAATATCTCAATGATATGGTTCCCTATCAAGGGGGTGGAGATATGATTGAACAGGTAACTTTTAGCAAGACGACCTATGCAAAAGGCGTTCAAAGGTTTGAAGCCGGCACGCCCAATGTTGCCGGAGCAATCGGACTGGGAGAAGCCATTCGTTACCTAAAAGGCATTAATTTCCAACTTGCCGACGAACACGAAAAAAAACTTCTCCATCTCCTCAGAGAACAACTCCAAGGACTGAATGGATTGGTAGAGCATGGAACCACCGAAGGTAAAGCTGGTGTTTTCTGCTTTTCCATAGACGGTGTTCACCCTCATGATTTAGCAACCCTACTTGATGCCGAAGGGATTGCTATTCGTACAGGACATCATTGCTGCCAACCTCTCATGCAAAGATTAGGACACGATTCCACCGCACGTGCTTCCTTCTCTATCTATAATACAGAAGAAGATATAGCCGTGTTTGCGAAGTCCCTTCTTAAACTAGTAAAGATACTGGTCTAAGAGAGGCTCCCTTTTTTTAAAAAAATAAAAGTTAGCAGTTTTCCTGCAATTATGCCTTTTGGCACGAAAGTTGCCAAATACGACTATCATCGACTATTATTACAAATTTGTTATGAATGACTCCTAATTTTGAAACATACGGATATTACAATAATCAAACTTTAACTGGAAAAACTGGCGGAAATCCAATGACTAAAACAAAAAAAAATTCAAATAGCTTTTTTACACGAATCAAAAGACGATTTGGAGAGCCCAAATCTTTAGGTTCTCAATCCACTAACCTTGAACTTGCAAAGAACAGGTTTAGCTCAATCGACCAAGACCAAACCCCTTATCACTCTCCCGGACTTACCAATATTCTGTTTTTGAGTAATCGTGGTTTATCACGAGCTCCTTTAGCGAGAGAAGTGATGCGTAGTTTGCTTCACTTGTCCGATCACTTTGGCAGTGTCAGACCTTCAGCCAGAGGTATATCAGACGCCTACGATCTTTGCTCTTTTGATAAAAGAATGGTTCAAGCTGCCAGAAAGTTTGGTTATGAACTTTTAGGGAATTCGAGAAAAGTTAATATGGCCGAGCTTTCATCCGCAAATTTAATTATTACTTTGGATGAAGAGACCGAAAAATTCGTTAAGTCACGAACCTTTTACATCAACGGACAAGTCCGTCCGATTGGAATATTTCTTCAAGCAGATGCTCATCCCTATATCCCTGATCCCTTTGTACGAGAATCGCTAAATACTACCGCAAACTACGAGCAGATCATACGCTCCGTGGAGTACAGTTGCGGAAAACTGATGCGGTACTTGCCCTCTTTGATCTAGAATCGTTTCTGTTTATGAATTCCCTCGACGATCGAGGGAATTGTCATCGTCGACATTTTGGTTAGATACTGTTATTTGTTTCTTTTGTGAATTTCTATGATCACTTCAAGTTGCAAGAATATCGCCATTAGTCCTGCCTTTAATAGGTTTATTATCACTACTATAGTACTCGCAGGGATCATAGTTGGGGCTCAAACCTACCAAGATTTTTCTTATAAAAATGCTGCCCTCTTATCCTTTTTGGATCGGACTATCCTATTAATTTTTACGGTTGAAGCACTGATCAAAATCTTGGCAGAGGGAAAACAGCCCCTCAATTATTTTAAAAACCCCTGGAATGTATTTGATTTTATTATCGTCTTTGCATGCGTGCTTGAACCATTTATCCATTTTGGCGGTGCCTTTCTACCCGTTCTCCGCTTGGCTAGAATTTTACGGGTTCTTCGCTTAATAACTGCGATTCCTAAATTGCAGTTATTGGTTACTTGCTTACTGAAAAGTCTGCCTTCGATGTTCTATGTAAGCATCCTACTTTTCTTACTCTTTTATGTATATGGAGTGATGGCTGTTTTTCTCTTCGGAGAAAACGATCCAATTCACTTCCGCAACCTGCAAACCTCAATCCTTTCTTTGTTCCGGGTGGTTACCTTAGAGGACTGGACCGATGTTATGTACATTAATATGTATGGATCCAATGCCTGCGGCTATTCAGCAGAGGACTTAGACCGTTGGAACCCATCCTCAGACGAGTCACCATTGGGCGCAGCTTTATTTTTTGTAAGCTTTGTGCTTATAGGAACGATGATAGTCCTGAATTTGGTTATTGGGGTTATCATGAACAGCATGGATGAATCCAATGCAGAAATGTCCATTAAGCAGGAAATTGAACGAAGGAAGAATAAACCAGAACCTGTGCGGGACAGCCTGCACGATCTTCAAAGCAAAATGGAAAATTTATCCTCAGAACTGAAAATTATTAAAAGAATGATGGAGGACAAAAGTAATTCTTAAATAGGACTGTTTTTCAAAGATGGATTTTGCTGAGGGTTTGCTTTTGCCAAACTCTTAATATTTCCTTATTTTAAGCTGTTTCTTTTATCGAAACATGGCCGAAGACGAGCAGAATTACGATTTCTCCACCATTGAGAAAAAATGGCAGGAGTTTTGGGAACGCGAAAATACTTTCAAAGCGGAAGATAAATCCGATAAACCAAAATATTATGCCTTGGATATGTTCCCCTATCCATCCGGTGCAGGGCTACACATTGGCCATCCGGAAGGCTATGTCGCATCTGACATCCTAGCCCGATACAAAAAAGCCGGCGGATATAATGTCCTCCACCCCATGGGTTGGGACGCATTTGGCCTACCAGCTGAACAATATGCCATCAAAACTGGGACCCATCCATCCGTCACCACCAAGGCAAACGTTGAGAATTTCCGTCGCCAGATTAAAAGTATTGGATTTGCCATCGATTGGGAAAGAGAGATCAACACCACAGACCCAGGTTATTACCAGTGGACCCAGTGGATCTTCCTCAAGCTTTTTCAGCGGGGGCTCGCTTATGTAGATGAAAAACCGGTTTGGTGGTGCCCAAACCTCCGGGCAGTTCTCGCCAATGAGGAAGTGGTCGATGGAAAATCTGAAGTCGGCAACCATCCGGTTGAGAGACGAAATCTTCGGCAAGTAGTTTTACGAATAACAGACTATGCTGAAAAACTTCTAGCTGGGCTGGATGACTTAGATTGGCCTGACTCAACCAAGCGTCAGCAAAAGGCATGGATTGGTAGATCCGAAGGTGCTGAAGTCCAGTTTACAATCGAAGGGGCAGAAGAAAAGCTCTCAGTTTACACTACCCGCCCCGACACTTTATTCGGTGCCACCTATATGGTGGTTGCTCCGGAGCATCCGCTACTTGATCAATTGGTCGCTCCAGATAAAAAAGATGAGGTAGATGCTTATGTACTGGCTGCGTCCAAGAAAAGTGACTTAGATCGCACCGACCTCGCCAAGGATAAATCTGGCGTCTTCACCGGCAGTTTCTGTATCAATCCGGTCAACGGGGAAAAAGTTCCTGTGTGGGTCGCCGACTATGTTTTGATCAGCTATGGAACCGGGGCCATTATGGCGGTGCCCGCCCACGATGAACGCGATCATGAATTTGCCGAGAAGTACCAGATTGAGATCCGGCGGGTCATTGCTCACCCCGATGGTGATGAGAAAGATGGAAAACTGCCCTACTCTGGTCCTGGTATAATGGTTAACTCTGGCGAGTATGACGGAGTAGATGCTAATCTCTGCAAATCCATGATCATCTCTGAGCTTGAAGCAAAAGGGATTGGCAAGGAGACCGTAAATTACAAATTACGTGACTGGATTTTCTCACGCCAGCGTTACTGGGGGGAACCAATACCATTGGTCTGGGTATCCAAGGGTGATTTTGAGAAAGCACAAAATACTAATGGTGCACTCACGGACTTACTTCCAAATAATGCAGTAACTACAGATAAAGATGGTGAAACATTCTATGCACTACCGCTACCAGCTTCAGAATTACCCCTTAAATTACCCGAGGTGGAAAATTATCAGCCATCGGGCACTGGGGAAAGCCCACTCGCGACCATTTCAGATTGGTTGGAGATTTGGCTTGATTTAGAAACAGGAAAATCTCTGTCAAAAACTGAACCTAAGCCGGATGGAGATCATTGGGTCTCTGCCACCCGCGAGACCAACACTATGCCTCAATGGGCAGGCTCATGCTGGTATCACTTGAGATACATAGATCCTCTGAATTCAGATCGTTTGGTCGACAAGGAAAAGGAATCATACTGGGGAGGGCCCGATTTTTATATCGGGGGAGCTGAGCATGCTGTTCTTCACCTGTTATATGCCCGGTTTTGGCACCGTTTTCTTTATGACGAAGGAGTGCTGACCAATCCGGAACCCTACAAAAAACTTTTCCACCAAGGACTGATTCTTGGGGAAGACGGTAACAAAATGTCCAAGAGTGTGGGTAATGTGGTTAACCCCGATGTGATCATTGATGCCTACGGTGCTGATTCACTGCGGCTTTTTGAAATGTTTCTTGGCCCCTTGGAGGCCGTTAAACCGTGGAGTGAAAAAGGAATAGAAGGGGTGCACCGATTCCTTCGAAAAGTGCACCGGGAATGTTTTCGCTCTGAGAAACATTTATCTAAAGAGGAAAGTAGCAAAGAGACGCTCAAAGTTTTGCATGAGAGCATTTTCAAAGTAACGGAGGCGATTGAGGGTCTACGCTTCAATGTGGCCATATCCCAAATGATGATCCTGATCAATCACCTGCAAAAAATGGAATCCTATTCCATCGACACAGCGAAAGCCTTACTACAACTTCTCGCACCTTTTGCACCGCACTTGGCAGAAGAACTATGGGAGCATCTGGGCGGGCAGCCATCGATTGTTAACCAACCATGGCCTGAGGCTCGAACCGAGCTACTAGTAGCAGAAGAAATTACAATAGTTTTTCAGGTGAATGGGAAATTACGAGGCCAAGGTCAATTTTCCAAGGAGGTCGACAAAGATGTAGTCATCTCAGCGGCCAAAGCAGACGCTAAAGTGCAGTCCTTTCTGGATGGCAAGGAAATCATCAAAGAGATCTATGTGCCTGGCAAATTGGTCAACCTGGCAGTCAAAGGCTAAAAACAAATTAATATGTCCAGCTTCCTGCCCGATAATTTTGATGCGAGCCGTCCGCTCGCACTTATTGCAGGACAGGGAGAATACCCCATTCTTCTCGCTAAGAGAGCTAGAAAAGCGGGCATCTCCGTTCGATTGATTGAACTCGGTGGGGAAACCTCCCCCGAACTGGTTTCCTCTTTTCCGGAAACAGAGCGTTCCACGGTAAAGGTCGGCCAGGTGGGCAAACTGCTCAAAGCGTTGAAACGATTGGATGCCGGTTATGCAGTGATGGCGGGTCAGGTCACCCCAGGTAAACTTTTCAAGGGGCTTCACCCTGACCTCAAGGCCATCCGTATGCTTGCTGGATTGGACCGTAAAAATGCCGAAACAATTTTTGGTGCGATTGGGAATGAAATCGAAAAGGCCGGAGTGCATCTTCTTGATGCCCGGATCTTCATGGATGAAGATTTGGCCGAAGATGGAATGATGGTCAAAGGCAAGGAGAAGATTGAACCAGATCACCTTACTCACGGCATTGAAGTAGCCCGTGAAAATGCCCGTCTGGATGTGGGCCAGGGCGTGGTGGTCAGCCGCGGAACCGTTTTAGCGGTGGAAGCCTTCGAAGGAACCAATGCTATGCTTGAACGTGCGGGAACCTTCGGAGCAAAAAATTGCTTGTTCGTGAAACTTGGAAAACCAAAGCAGGATAGTAGGTTCGATGTTCCCGTATTTGGGAGCTACACGCTGCAGTCAGTTATCAAATCAGGAATTGGTGCTGTAGCTCTAGAATCCAGTCATGTAATCATGCTCGATAAAAAGAGCCTCCTAATTGAGGCTAAAAAAAATAAAATTACTTTACTTGGAATCCAAAAGTAAAGTGGTGACTTCCACAGTCGCCGTCCATCGCATCCATAAGTTATATGACCTTCTTGGTCCAGGTGGGTACCCTCGTGCTGCTTTTAGTCTTCCGATTTACGGCCTGACTGCAAACAACTGTCGATAGATTCCCTGATAATTAGGAGTAAGGAAAAGAACGAACGGAACTTCTCGAACGACGCAGAAGTCGAACTCCCCACCATACAGATGTATAAAGAATGGTCAAGTTGCTCCTAGCGGAGAGGCATTTCTTATTCCTTCAATGAATATCTTAGTATGGTATTATCGCGGGAGTATAGAATATCATAGGCATGACCACCTGATATCCCTAAAGAGTCTTCCTGATCGAAGACACTACCAGTTACCTTTACATCACGAAGTAACAGATACTTGCTAGAATAATCCTCCAAAATACCGGAATCTAAAAGGAGTCCAGAACCTGTCTTTCTTTCCACTGCTACTGAATTGCCTAAATATTCTTCCAGAATTGGCTCCCAAGAGTTGGGAATCATGTTTGTTAGATTTCCCTGAATTTCCCCAAACCGCTTATCTGCATCTCTGGTTTTACCCAGCCTGGTATCTTTACTCATGGAGCCAATGATTGCCTTCATCGCTTGTCCGAAAGAATCGCGAAGCATGTTGAATGAATTAAGCACAGAACGTCTGATCCTATCCTGGAGAGGAGGATCAACCAGCCGCTTCCTCTCTTTTTGCCAGACTTGCCCAAGATTTGTATCCAAAGGAGGGGCCTTGCGGATTATCATTGATATCTTTTCTAACTCTACAGCATGAATTATATGAGAATGAACCGAGGTTTCTCCCCACTCTATATGATTTAAGTTCCTTAATTCGATGCCTTGGGCAAAGACTTCCAGAGTTCCACAAACCCAATTTTGCCCCAACTGCATGGATACCTTTGAGTTCTCAAATTTTTTCAGGCAATGATCACAAGACCTTCTCTTTATAACGGCACCAATCAAAGCCGATAGAAACAGAAGTAATAGAGGCAACCAAAAGGCCAATGTATCCATGATAAGCAGGTAAAAGAAATACGAATATAGATTCTCTTTTATTCGAACTTGCAAGAAGAACCTTACCTTGTTTGCATAAACCACCCTACACGCCCTGATGAACAAGTTAATCCTCACCTTATTCCTCTCTAGTCTTTTTATTTTTTCAAGCTGCTCGGATGATAAGCCCGCAGAAGAACCTATCAATGAGTTGCCTCCTGTGGTTGAAGCTAAAGTGCCAATCGTCACTCCCAAAGCCGATATTCCAGTGGTTTACATTGAAGAGCTTGATCAATTTCAGGAATACTACAAAGAACAACATGAAACCAGTTTCAGTCATGTAAAACGGAAAAACTGGACCAGCTTTACCGCTGGTAAAAATGGTATCCTCACGAAGGTGCTCTTATTTGGAAAACCTAACTACACAATATCAGAACATTATGGATCCAGCATGAGTGGGTTTGTCCGCGCAGATAATCCTGACTCAGGTCCTAAATATGGGGAATGGAGTATTAGTCGGGAAGAAATTGTAAATCAATTGGCGTTGCAGGGCCTCACTGAAACAGACCGGGGTTGGATTACTATCCAAATGAGAGGAGAAATCCCTCAAGAAAAAGGCAGGATTTACTTTATAGTTTGTGATCAAATCAGCGACAAACGTGCGTGGTTTGGTGCCTTTGCGTTTGCTGAGGGTAATTCATATAAGAAAGGCAGATTTTGGCTCCATCCGGAGCATGACCTTGTATTCCGGACCTATGTTGGTAGAACTCAGGACCAACTTACTCAGGCACAAAAATCAACTACCACAAGAATATCTGCAGATGCATCGGTCATTCAGGCGAATGACCTTCCCCCGGCTCCCAAGTCTATGACTGGTTCCGATAGCAATTTTGTCCCACCTTCCCCAGATACGGCAAACAAAGAGGAAAAGCCTTTACCCACAGAAAGAGTCGATGAAGCGAAGGAGAATATTCAGGAAACGAATTCAGCACCTGCTCCGATGAAGAAAAATGTGGTTCCAGAAGTTGAGTTCAAGAGCACTCCCAATCGAGAAGCCATTGAGGAAAAAGTGGACCTCCTACTAGTCGATGAAGCAGAGACACAGAAAGTGGATACAAATTCTTCTCCCAAGAAAAGTCTCTTCCAGCGTTTCTTTAATAAAAATAAAGAAAAGTAAGCAGTATTGCTTTACTTTGAATGGTACCAGGGGGCGGACTTGAACCGCCGACCTTCGGGTTATGAGTCCGACGCTCTAACCACCTGAGCTACCCTGGCATCAAGGTTAGTTATAATGTCTTCCCTTCTATTCTCAGTCAACGCAAACTAATGATCTGATAAAATTATTGGTTTGGGCTTTACCCATCCAGGGAATCTCTAAAAATAAGCAATTTTACAAATATGGTGATTAGCCAAAACTCCACTATCCTTATTATCGATGACGATGCAGAAATCCGCTACTCGCTCGATCGGGTACTATCGCAAGACGGACACCAAATTATTTCTGCTGATTCCGGCGAAAAAGGAATCGAGGTAGCCGGTAAAGAAAATCCCAACCTCATCTTTCTAGACAATCGTATGGGAGGAATATCAGGGATTGAAACGCTGCAACATTTACGAACTGCCGCTCCGCACTCCATGGTTATTTTGATGACCGCATATGGTACGACCCAGACTGCGATTCAAGCGATGAAACATGGTGCTTTTGACTATGTGTTAAAGCCCTTCGATCTGAAGAAGCTCAAAGATTTAGTCACGAAAGCACTAAAGGCAGGAAAAGATTCAGGAGCAGACAGCCTTTCTCATAAAAGTCTGCTCAATAATGAAGACCTCGAAGAAGGTATCGTTGGAAGTGGTGATAAAATGCAGGAGGTGCTTAAGAAAATAGGACAGGTAGCCGCTTCTGAGGCTACTGTAATGATCACTGGTGAAAGCGGAACAGGTAAAGAGCTCATTGCACGGTGTGTACACCGCCACAGTCACCGCTCTGATGGTCCCTTTCATGCGGTCAACTGTGGAGCCATTCCTGAAAACTTAATCGAAAGCGAATTGTTTGGGCATGAGAAAGGCTCGTTTACCGGAGCCACCGATGCCAAGGCTGGTCAGTTTGAAATCTGCCACGGAGGCACCTTGTTTCTCGATGAAATTGGAGATATGGGACTGCCAACCCAGTCCAAAATCTTGCGAGCTATTCAAGAAGGTGAGATCCAGAGAGTAGGCAGCACGAAAATAAAGAAAGTGGATGTCCGATTGCTCGCAGCCACTCACAAGGACCTTGAAAAAATGGTTTTGGAAAAGACCTTTCGTGAAGATTTGTACTATCGATTAAATGTGGTCAGAATCGAAACGCCGCCCCTTCGAGAGAGAATGGAAGATGTGCCAGAACTCGTAGATTTCATGCTGCAAAGGCTTAATAATAAGCATGGTACAGGAGTTACAGAAATTTCTGAAGACGCCCTCAATACTCTCACCAAGTACAATTGGCCAGGAAATGTTAGAGAGTTGGAAAATGCTCTTCATTCAGCTTCGGTTGTATCCAAAGGAAAAAGGATTTTAAGCAAAGACCTACCGGCAAACTTAAGTATTCCCGCCCCTAGTCCTACCTCAACGACCAAGGATCAAGCCCCCTCCAACCCTGCGGTCGAGGATACAAAAACTAATGACAATGCCCCTACTAACGAAGAGATCAGCCAGAGTATCCCTCAATTTGGTCAGGATGTAACTGCACCCCAATCAGATGAGAAAAAATCTGCTGCCCCCACTTCAATCAGTGCCGCAGAATCTTATGACATATCTTATCGACACCTTCGCTCGCAGCATCATAAGAACCTAATCGAAGCTATGGAAAAAGAGGTGATTCAGCGTTGCCTAACTGAATGTGGCGGCAATCAGGTGAAAGCATCTGCAATTCTTGGAATAACCCGGGCAACTTTGCGCAAACGAATCGATAATTTGGGCATTCGTTTTTGAAGTCTTGCCAAGAATCTAGTCTTATTTTTTTTTAGTATTTTTTTTTACCATGTCACTGCCCCGTATTGTCATTACTGGAATTGGTCTCACTTGCCCCTTGGGTAACGATCTGCCCACTTATCGTGAAGCCCTGCTTGCGGGAAAAAGTGGAGTTTCTTTGTTTCCCGTTCGCAATATGGGAGAACAGCCCGCAGGAGTTTGTGATTTCGAGCAGACCAAATATCAGAAAAGAAAAGAAATCCGGGTAGGAACTCGTGCTGGAAGTATCGCTATTTACTGTGCGAATGAAGCCATCGTTAATGCTGGGCTGGAGCTCGATAATATCGATTCTTCACGAATCGGCATCTATCTTGGAATTACCGAGCATGGAAATGTGGAAACAGAAACCGAAGTTTGCCAGTTATTTGATCACTACGACGAGGATGTAAAGTACTGGACCCATCATCATAACCCCCGCACCGTTGCCAATAATCCTGCCGGTGAGATTACCATCAATCTCGGTCTAACCGGTCCCCATTACACCATCGGTGCAGCTTGCGCCGCCGGCAATGCGGGTATCATTCAAGGAGTACAGCAACTTCGCTTAGGAGAATGCGACTATGCATTGGCTGGTGGAGTCAGTGAAAGCATTCGTGCCTATGGAATTTTTGCCGGTTTTAAAAGCCAGGGTGCCTTGGCTACCCATGAGAACCCAACCAAAGCAAGCCGTCCATTTGATCAGGATCGGAACGGGATTGTCGTAAGTGAAGGCGGTTGTATTTATGTACTGGAGCGTTTGGAAGATGCCCAAGCCAGAGGTGCAGAAATTATTGCAGAAATTGCTGGATATCGTATCAATTCCGACGGTACAGATTATGTTCTGCCCAATCCCGAAAGACAGGAGGAATGTATGCGCCAAGCGATCGAAAATGCCAACATGACTCCTACAGACATTGATTTGGTCAGCACTCATGCCACATCCACCCCTCAGGGAGATGAACAGGAATGCAAAGCGGTGAGAAATGTATTCGGGGAGAGCGGAAACACCTTGGTTAATAATACCAAAAGTTTCATTGGCCACTCCATGGGAGCAGCCGGTGCCATCGAACTGGCTGGTAATATTCCTTCGCTTGTGGATGGAATGGCTCATGCCACCATCAATGTGGACAATCTCGACCCTGCATGCTCAGTTCCAGGACTGGTTACCGGTAAAGCAGTCGAAAAAACAGGTGGGATTAATGTGATTCTGAACAATTCATTTGGAATGCTGGGAATCAATTCCGTTCTTATCTTGAAAAAGTTTGTAGCCTAGGGTAGAAATTAACCCAACAGCTCAAATGGACAAAGATAAAGTCAAACAAATAGTACTCGATATTATCGCGGATATCGCTCCGGATGAAGACCTTAGCGATGTAAAGCCTGAAATCCGGCTCAGAGATCAACTTGATCTTGATTCCATGGATTTTCTCGACATCGTGATGGAACTTCGCAAGCAGCATGGTATCGATGTCCCTGAAGCGGAATATCGCGAGCTTGAGTCACTTGACAGCTGTGCAAATTATTTGCTTCCTAAATTTGAAGCCGGAGCAGCCGCTTAATCGTTCTGGCTCGCTAGTCCGGACATAACTTTAAGTTGCCGGCAACTCCTTCCAATTCATCATCTTTTTCATCCCCCGATGTATTGATCATCGGTGCTGGACTATCCGGACTAGCTGCTGCGGTTCGTTTGGCAATGTTTGGCAAGAAAGTCACTCTTTTGGAGAAACATTATGTGGTTGGGGGACTGAATAGCTTCTATGCCAGGAAAGGAAGAAAATTTGATGTTGGATTGCATGCATTAACCAACTATCCGTCTGAGTCATCAAGCAAACGATCACCGCTGCTTAAGCTTTGCAGACAGTTACGGATTTCTATCGATCAGTTAAATCTTCTACAGCAAAGTCATTCCCGAATTACTTTTGGGGAATGTTCATTAAAGTTTAACAACGATTTTTCATTCTTTCTGAGTCAAGTGGAAGAGGTTTTCCCGGCCTCCATGGATGCATTTACTAAACTCCTTTCCCAAATGGAGGAATTCCCAGCCTATGCTGTGGATGCAGAAGAAATATCTACCCGGGAAATTCTGAAAGGGTCTGGAATCGATCCACTTCTCGCAGAAATGTTGCTCTGCCCTACCTGCTACTATGGGTCTGCAAGGCCCAATGACATTGATTTCCCCACCTTCATTATGTTATTCGATGCTATTTTCCGTCAGGGTCTATCCCGCCCGGAAAACGGCATACGGGCAATTCTTGATCCACTGACTGAAAAACTGAAGGAGCTAGGTGTGGAACGTAGAATGAATTGTGCGGTTGAATCCATCCATGCGGAAGGAGATCAGGTAAGTGAAGTGATTTTATCTTCTGGTGAATCTATTCAGGCAGATAAAATCATTTCCACCTGCGGGATCAAGGAGACCGAAATTCTTCTCAATCAGGATTCCCTATCCTTAAAAAGTTCAGAAACTGGTGAATTTAGCGTGATTGAATCCATTCGGGTAATGGATGGACACCCCCGAAATCTTGGCTGGGAAGAAACGGTAATTTTCTTCAACGATGACGAGCATTTCAATTATTCATGCCCCCAAAGCTTGATTGATCTGAAATCCGGGGTCATTTGTATGCCGGACAATTATGGCAGTCCTGATTCAGAAAAAGAATCAAAAATCCGGGTCACTCATCCGGCAAATTATTCCAAATGGGCTGAATTATCCTCCTCTGAATATGCCACTGAAAAAAAATCCTGGGAAAAACAATTGATGGATAATTCACTGCGGTATTTATCCAACGGTGAAAATCAAAAATCCATCCTGGAGCAAAATACCAAATTCATTGATACTTTTACACCCACCACTGTCAAAAAATATACCAGTCATGTGAATGGCACGCTCTACGGATCCCCCACCAAAAGCAGGGATGGTTCAACCAAATTTAAGAATCTCTTTTTAGCCGGCACAGACCAAGGGTATGTTGGGATTGTCGGCTCGATGCTTGGTGGTATTGCCGTGGCCAACAACCGGATTCTCCGAGGAGGCCAATCTGTTTAACTTAAATGCTGAAGTAAGCCTTCCTGTACCTCAGCCAAAATTAAGTAAGCCAAATAATAGGACTGGGCCTGCTGGGATTTTTTTCCAAAGGAAAATTCCCCTGTTTCCAGCTCCCC
>Ga0255765_1001842_pt1 | contig 25393 bp, 18 predicted proteins | sample 041ome_8_FD_179965 | JGI IMG/M metagenome (GOLD analysis project Ga0255765, IMG submission 179965) | Coastal salt marsh microbial communities from the Groves Creek Marsh, Skidaway Island, Georgia - 041407BS metaG (version 2) | ecosystem: Environmental > Aquatic > Marine > Intertidal zone > Salt...
GAAGTCATCGTCGTCGTCATCATCATCATCGTCGTCGTCTAAATCAAAAGCACCATCGTAATCCTCGTATTCGAGTTCTTCAAACTCCGAGAGCGTCGTCGCGACGTCTGCGTCGTCGTCCACGTCTTTCCAGAGTTGGAGCAGGCCGTTAGGTGTCGTCTCAAATTTTCCTTTCTTCTTCTTCTTCTCGGCGAGAACACTACGTTCTAATTCTTCTTCTGTGTCCTCCTCCGAATCACGACGATGAAGTCGAGAATAACACTCTTCTCGCTTCTCCCACTCGTTGTCCCCCTCGTCCTCGTCCGAAGACGAAGACGATGATATCGCAAACTTCGCGAGTCCCAACATTTTTTCCCCTAATAGAAATCTCTTCACGTCTCTCCTCTCTCACGCGAAACAAGCGCGAGCAGACGCATCACACACACACAAGGGCGCACAAAAAAACGAACGATGTTTTGGCATCCTTCTTCCCCGATGTTACGTTCTCGTTCTCTTTCTCTCTCTTTCTCGCGGCAGAAAGTTCGAGAGAGTTGGTTTGACTCGTAAGTTTAGGGTTTTCACATTTTGAATTTTAAGGTACGCGAACCACAAAACCGCGCGCGCCAGAGAGAGAGAGAGAGAGAGAGAAGAGAAGAGAACGGGAGCAAAACAGGGAACAACGCTCGATAAAACCTTCTTCTTCTTCTTCTTTTTCGCGCGATGGGCTCCGTGAATAATGCGAGCGAGAAGAAGAGTTATGATGCGAAAAGAAGCCACGACAACACCGCGGCGCACTTTGCTTCGTTGTGTTTTGATTTGAGCGATGCGACATCTTCATCGTCATCTCCATCGTCGACTTTACCTCCTCCTCCTCCTCCTCCTCCGGTGACGTTTCCAGTGCATCATCACTCTTCTTCTCCGTCGTCGGAAAGTGGTGAACCAGATTTCGTCCCGGTTTTGATCATCCCGTCCGTCGCGAGTGGTGGTGGTGTTGGTGTTTCTGGGAGTCGTGAAGAAAGTAATCACTCCTACGATGGTGTTGGTGCAACGACTACTACGACTACTACCGCTTCCTCCCGCGACGAAGCGAAGAGACAACGAAAACTGTCTCTGAATTTTTCTCCGCACAAGCGCATTCTCGCGTTCAGTCGGTTTCGGAGAGAAAAGCTGAAGAAAGCCATGGCGATGTATCGCGGGAACGAAGGCGATCGGATACTCTCTTTCCTGGTGCAATCGATGGACCACGCGGCGCGAGAGACGGGAAAGTTTTTACGGTTATCGCCGGCGAAGATGATGTTCGTGTTTTTTCGACAGTGCGGGAAGGTGTCCGCGCACGCGATCGCGTGCGCGTTTGCAAGGTGTTGGATGGGGAGGTACGCGTACGAAGGTGCGCGGGTGATGGTGTTTGCGCTGGCGGTGGTGAAAACGAGAAACGCGGAGGATATTCAGCAAGCGCTCACGGGAGCCGGGAAGAGGATCAAGAAGAAGATGTCTCCTTCTTCTTTGAAAAGACAACGATCCCGAGTGGTGAAAAAAAGAAAAGCAACCATCGACGCCGTCGCTGGAAAGAGTAGCAGTATTAGCATCAGTAGCAAAAGAGGAGCAGGCGGGGGAATTCCTTTCGTCCCGAGTTTGAAATCGATATCGCACGTCGTCGCCAACGCGCACAAGTCGTTAAAGCCAATGTGCGTGGATCTTGCCGTCACGCACGCGCAAGTTCTGGCCGTGCGTTTGGTACTCAAACTTGTCGCTCCGAGGAAGAAACGCTCCATCGAATACTCCTTGCGCGTCGCGCCGGTGATGACGTCGTATCTTTTACTCAAGCAAAAGCACAAACTTCTCTACGCGGACAAACCGGGCAAAAGAGCTTTGAGTTGGGATCAGCAACACGAATGGGGCGCAGAACAAATGGCAGAAATCATCGCCGATTTCGGAGGATTTTATAGAAAAGTCGGTCAAATTGCCGGCACGGCGTCGCAAATGATGCCCAGACCGTACGTGGAGAAATTCTCGAAAACGATGGACGATAATCCGCCTACGCCTTTCTACATAGTCCGGAAAATTTTAGAAACGGAGTTAGGAGGTCCCTTGGGCAGTCACTTCTCGGAACTTTCGAGGAACGCGTGCGCGACTGCTTCGATCGCGCAAGTTCATTTTGGACGCTTACTAGACGGGAGAGAAGTCGCGGTGAAAGTACAAACGGCAAATTACGAGAATGTAATTTCCGATTTGAAATCCCTTTTACGAACGGCGAAAACGATGAAAAAGTTACGTCTGGATAACGGCATGGATTTACCGACGATATTTGAAGCATACTTAGACGTCATCGACGAAGAGTTTGATTTCAAGATCGAACACGAGAAGATTGACTATTTTGGTAAGTTGTTCGAGCAGACGCCGGAGATTTGCGACAAGGTGTGCGCGCCTCGCGTGGTCGCTTCCACGAAGAAAGTTTTAGTCATGCGCCGCGTTCGAGGCGCGAAATTGTTGACGATTTTCAATCGCGCTCGCCAAAACGGGAAACGTCCTCGGTGTCCGCAACAGGTATCTAGAACGCATTCGTATTACGGCGGCGACGGTTGGAACGGCGTCTTCTTTTCCATTTTCCGCGCGTGGGGTGAGATGATGCTGACGTGCGGTCATTTTCATTCTGATCCGCATCCGGGGAATTTCATTTTGCGAGGCGATGGAAAGTTGTGCATCCTCGACTGGGGGCAAACGAAACGGGTGAGCGATAAAGAGCGTTTGCACATGTGTCGATTAGCGCTGAGAATGTCTACGGAAGATTACAAAGGCATAGCTTCGGAAGTTCGCGACCACGGTTCTGTGCTCGTGGAGAAACCGACGAACGAAGCGTTGGTCGCGTTGTCGTACGCGTATTTCGACACGAGACCATCCGCGTTAGCTGAAATGAACTTGATGGATTTAGAAAATTCGCCATTCACGAAGAACAAGATCACGCAAAACACTCGCGAAGGCTTTTTTGCCATTCGAGGCGTGTTCTTACTCCGGGGCATGTTATCCACGTGCGGGCTAAAAATGAGCATGGTCGAACACTGGCAGGACGTTGCCATTGCAAACTTACGAGACGCTGGAGAGTGGTACCCGGGAAAATTTCGAAGAATTACGACGAGGATAGTAAACAAAGCCGCGTTACAAACGCAGCGAACCTTTAACTTTGGCTCTGGAGCGAAAATGAACGAAGTTGAAGCGTACGCGGCGGAGTGCAAACAAAACGATATGAATTCCTCGGCGCCTCGTTTTTCGAGTTTCTCCAGTTTGTGGTGATAAATATAGTGATTCTACTAACAATGCGCTAATTTTAACATATGACGAACATCATCGCGCTTCTTCGCCTCCACCTCTCACGTCACTGGCCAGATTACACTTCTTCAGAAACCCTTTCACCTCGTCCTTCGGGTACGGCCGAAGCGCCACACACGTCACGTAATCTTCCGGTTGTTCTCGCCAAACGTAATGATCGACGTTATTATCCGTCAACTTCTCGCTCAAATTCAATAGCTGCGCCTCTCCTTTCACCTCTAAAACCACTTTCGTCATCGATGGTAATCCCTCCTTCGACACGTACGCTTTCGTCGACTCGTTCGATTTATACGTCTCCAAAGCAGCCACCGAGGCGTGCGCGACTTGCGCGCAAATCGACCCCAGTGGCCACGATTTTTCGCGCCACAAATCTCGTCGCAAAATGATGTACTGCGTGAGCGGGTCTTCGTTCTCGTTTCGTCCCGCTCCCGCGCTTTGCGATGACATTATTAGTGTTCTTTTGCCTCTTCTTTTCCTTCTTGTTGTTGATGACCTCGTAACGGTATTAAAAAACGCAGATGTCGTTGGAGTTGTTGTTGTTGTTGTTGTTGCTTTGGTGAAACCTATTCGAACAGGAGAAGAAGAGGAAGAAGAAGCGAAAGGTGTCGACGTAACGATACTTCTTTTGGCGGGTCTCGGGAACAGTCGTTGCGCGAGGATGCCGCGCGAGAGCATCTCCTATTTGCGTTTTCAAAGAGAGTTTGGGGAAAAGTAATGACGCGAATTAGGGGAAAATACTCTATTATTATTATCATCATATTGTTTCTCCTGCACATGAGAAAACGCGGCATCGTTATTGAGAGAATGATGACGATGTGCTGTCGTTCATACTCGTCGATGACGACGACGATGTATTCTTCTTCTTCTTCTTCTTCGTTTGTATCGAGTCGTCGTTGTCGTCCTCTTCCTCTTCCTCATTTGCTTCCTAGAGGAGGAATGTCATCTTCGCGCGCGAGGTGGGCTTCTTCCTCTTCTTCTTCTTCTTCTTCTTCCGGACAAAGCGAAGCGCAAAGCAATAATCACGCGCACCCGTCGAAATCTTCCATAAAAAAAGCGATTTCCAAGTGGCTGGACCAATTCATCATCGCGAAAAACGTCTGTCCGTTTGCCAAAAACGTGCGAGAGGAGACGAAAATAGTCGTCTCGGAGCGAGAGCACATCGAAGAGGTTTTAGAAGATTTTATCAAAGAACTGCGAGAGATTAGCACACGCGACGATGATAGCAACGAAGAACACGACGGAGTGAAGACGAAGACGGTGTTGTTCGCCATCTCGCCAAAGTGCGAGTTCGTGCGCGACTTTGACTCCTTTCTCGATTTCGCGAATATCATCGACGACGCGGCGTTGCAAAACGGCGACACGAGGGGCGAGTCAGTGCTCGACCAACTCGATTTGCGAGGAAAAGTCCAAGTGGTGTCGTTTCATCCGGACTTTATATTCGCAGGGGAGAAGTTGGGAGATCCCGGCGCGTTTACGAATAAGGCACCGTATCCTTTGTTGCACATATTGCGCGAGAAGGACGTGACGGCGGCGGTGAAGTCGCATCCGGATGTAAAGGGGATACCAAAAGCCAACGTGGAGAGGATGAGAGAGATTGGTAACGAGAGTTTAAAAAAGATGTTAGATGGGTTGAGGAGTTTGTGAATGGTTTTTAGAGATGTGTAGTTAGAGGAACGAATAGAAAGTAGAGATTGAAATTAGATTCAATAGTAGAATGCGTGTATGTTTTTGGTTGCGTTGAATTCCTTCTTCTCGTATTCTTTCTCTTCTATTCTTTGTTCGCCATCGCCGCGTCTTCGTTATCCTTCTCTTCGATGTGCGTCTTCGAGAGCTGCTCTCGCGTTGCGTTCACCCCCGCCGCTTCTTTCGAGGATTCCGAGGACGACGTGTACGATTGCCACATCGAAATATTATCCTTAATTAACTTCAAAATTAACGCGGCGTCCTTGTACGCTCTCGGGTTATCGGTCAAAGCATCTAAATCCTCCAAGCCCTCATCCAATGCCGTTTGAGCGATTTCCAACGCCGTTTTTGTATCTTCGCGGATCTCATGGTGAAAGACGGAGTAATTGAGAGAAAGACCGAGACGAACTGGATGCGTCGTCGCCACTCCGGCTTTCGGGTCGCGAGCTATTTCCAAAGCCTTCTCGTACGCGTCTTGTGAACGCATCGCGTGTGGAATTCTCGCTTCGCCTCTTTGAATTTCTGCTAAGTACCGATGATAATCGCCAATCATTTTCAAGTAGAAAATCTTCTGATCGCTCTTATATCGGGGCGAGTGAGACGATGCGGCTTCATTGAGCAACGCGGTGACCGTTTTCGGCGACTCGTGATGTTGAAGCTCTCGCTGTTGTCGTTCTTGCTGTTGTTCTTGTTGTTGTTCTCCTTGTTGTTCTCCTTCTTTTCGTCCTTCGTAATGTTCCGTCCCACCCAATAACCTGGGCAACAGCACACCTTCGACCAATTCGATCGTCTCTTTACAAATTTCCGATAACTCCCCCTCGATTTTCTCCTGATACTCCCGCGCGATGTTCAAAAACTCCTCCCCCATATTTTCCCTTTTGATTTGTCCAATGTTCGTTTGCACGCACACCCACTGCTGTCGTCGCTTCGTCGTCTCGTTCTTCGACGCGACCGAGAGCATGTTCCGTTCTTGCGGCTGTTGTTGTTGACGGTTCATCGTCCATCGATGATATACGCGCGCGACCGACGAGAGAGACAGAAAGTGAAGGAGTGGTCAAAATCTCTTTTACTAATAAAAAAATGCCACGTGGACACAAACACGAAAAAAAAAAGAGAAAAAATCTGAGTCACACAGACAGACGAAGAAAAAAGAAAGAATCGCGCGCTAAAAACGCTGCTCACGTCCAAATCTTCGTCGATGGAAACGACGAGTGTTCTCATGATTTCGCGCATGTCTGTTTGTCGCGACCAGATGAGGAGAGCGTTATATTTTAAGAAGAAGAAGAAGAAGAAGAAGAAGTTTGTGTCAGCAAATTCACCTAAAAAACAGATATCTTTTCTCTCTCGGTTCGTCGAAGAAGAAAAATCGTTGACTTTATTCATTCAGCGAACTATTAACTATATTAATACGCATCATCGCAAAAAAAACAAAGCGCAGCACACCTGACCATCGCGAGCACAACTCGGAAAGCTGCGCTTTTTGACGCAGAATAGCGCGCTTTTCCATGTTTTATGTTGTTATTAATACGCGCGCGCGTGCGTGTGTATATGTGCGCGCGTTTTTTTTGGTGTTTTAAGATATTTTTTTTTCGTGGTCTCGGACGCACGAAAACTCGACGAAAATAAATTATGATTTACACACAAAAACTATGTGATTATTTATTCTTATCTCCTCGTCGAAACGGCGAACGGAGCTTGGGTTTCTTCTTTTTCTGTTGTTGTTGCTGTTGTTGCTGTTCGGCGGCGTTCGCCGCGGTCGGCGTAGTCGCTACGGTTGGCGGTTCTTCCTCTTTCGTCGTCGCGCTCCTTTCTTCTTTTTCTTTCTGGAGACGCTTTTCCATGGCCTCGGCGACGATGCGAGCGCGCGCTTCTCGAGATTCTGGTTTTGCAGTCGCTATTTTTTGCTCGTCTCCTTCCTCTTGTTTGCTCTGATCGGCGGCGGCGCGAAGTTGTTGTTGTTGTTGTTGTTGTTGTTGTTGTTGTTGTTGTTGTTGTTGTTGCTGTTTGCGCTCTCGCTCTTCGCGCATTCGCACGACGTGGACGCTTTCGCGAAGCGCTGGCACGCCGCTAGTGTTATTGCTACTCCCTACTTTATGCGATGTACCTGAAAACGACGCTCGCTCTGGGTTGCTATTACTATAATCACCGCTCGTACCGCTACTACCGACGCGCACAGGTATAGTGAACCCGCGCTGCGACCCGTCTACGTCGACGTACCCGTGCGTTTCTAGAAAAAAATGACCGATTCTCGTCGTCGATTCGAAGCGTTTCGTTTGCACCGCAGAAGGCACGCCGGAAGGTCCACACGCTCTCGGCAAATATCTAAGCGCTACGAACACGCAACTGCATCCTTCCACTAAATTGTTGCCGAGCACGTACCATAAGAATAAGAACACGAACGGCAACCAGCTGTTCGGCACGCGCGCGACGCCGAGCACCATCGTCGTCGCATCCGGACCACTGCCGCTACTATTTCTCGCGATGTTCCCCATGCACATCGCGAACGTTGCAGAGAGCACCCCTGGTCCGCTAATATTCAAAGGCGAGAGCAAGTGGCCTCCGAAAAATGGCGCGAACGCGACGGAAAATACCAAGGTCCAACAGTTCGTTAACACCAGCGCAATTGCGAGTTGCCAAAAACACCGAAACGAACCTAAACTTCGCTCGAAATCAGACACGAATCGATAACTGATGAACGCGTTAAACAGCGCTCCAAACACGCCCGAGTTTACGTACAGAAACGACGCAAACACGCGGTACCACTGAAACTTCGCCACCACATCGTACGGCGTAAACAAGCACTTTTCGTCCAATTTTAATACAACGTTCAACGGTATCGCTGCAAATACGGAGTAATAAATCAACGTTTTCGCGAGTAAAGGGGAAGCTTGGACGTTCGATTTTACTTTTAGAAGGAAGTTGTTGATGGCAGGTTGAGAGGTGAATCGAGGAGGAGGAGAAGGACTTTGCGCGCTCATGATGATGATGACGAGGAGGACGAGGGCGAAGAACTTTTTGTTTCGTAAAATCTCTCTTTCAAAAGTTTGTAAAATTTTTAAAGTTGATGCGCGCGCGTGGGGGAAAACTTTCACACGCATTGAAACATTCAAACGCTCTCTCCTCCTACTACTACTACGAAGCTATCTCTCTGGCGTATCCCCACACGGAGATGACGTTGTCATTTCGGTGACTTTTGCTCCTCGCGAGCTCTTTTCTCGCTCTCTCGCTCTTCATCTTTTTTTCTTCTCTCGCGCTGAAACTGCCGCGGCTACTCGTGCTATCGCTATCGCTACTATCGCTATTATCGCTGCTATCATCGCTCGTGGAAGTGGTCGTGGTCGTGGTGAATTTTCTCCTCGTGGACGGGTGGTACATGCGCTCTCCGCACGCGCTCGCACCGAGCGCGACGTCGTTCATAATTCGTTCACTATCATTTTTTCCATCTTCTTCATTTCTATCTGCCAATTCTTTCAACGAACTCGCCAACGGATGAAACGTAAACGCGGCGATCAAAACCTCGCCATCTTTCGGTGGCGCTTTCCACGCGAACACCTCTTTACCGTTCTGGTCTAAATCGAAACAACGCAGTATACCATCGTCGCCACCGGAAACGAGGTGTTTTCCGCACGGCTCGATGTCGAATTTCGTTTTAGCGTTGGACCGAACGTTCGGTCTTTGAATGTTCGTAAACAACGAACCGTTCACGTTTGCGCGTAAATCCCAACACAAAATCGAGTTTGATTTCCGCGCGCTCGAAAACAACGCCCTTCCATCCGCGCTAAACTTCAATCTCGTCACGCCTCCTCCCATTTTCCCGGTCTTTTCGTTTTTGTGCGGATTCGTAATCGACAACACGCAACAATCGCTTCCGTTAAACCCATCTCGTAAGTCGTAAACGCAAACGCTGTTCCCGTCCTCGTACGATCCGGCGGCGAAAATATTCCCGTCGCTATTCTCGATGAACCCGTTGTATTCGTTACCACTGGCAAAGCAACTCGTCAGTTTCGACTGCGTGTCAAACCCAACGATTTGACACTCGTGTCCAGGTCTGTTTGCGTCCCAAACGCACGCGCCTCTCTCCTCTCGTCTCCCTCCCAACACTTTCCCGCCGTTCCCGGTAAACGCGCACGATATCGAAGGGACGAGCTCGTCGTTTCTGTTTTTGACGGAATACGAACACTTCTCTCTCTTCGATGAAGATAAATAGGTGGTCGTCGTCAAAGCATCATCATCGTCCTCCTCCTCGGAAACATCGAACAACTTCACCCCGGAATCTTTCGACGCGCACAGCGTCAGCATCGTCTCCCTCGCGTTCGCTTGCGCCGCCGGATACCAACACGCGTCGTAGTGCGACTTTGGCAGTCTCAACTCTGCGACGCATTTCAACCGACTTCCAACTTCTTCTTCTTCTTCTTCTTCTTCGTTCGTCCTTTTAGTAACTCTCATTTTCGTGGGCACGTCGTACACTCTCAACGCGTCCCCAGACGTCGTCGAAAGCAATCGCGACCCGTCTCGAGGCGTAAACTCTAAATTGTGCGTCAAGTGGTTTTGGCTTCGCGCGGAACCGCCAACACCATCGTCGTCGTCGTCGCAAAATTCCGTTAGGGAAGCGAATGAAATCGGTTCGAGACGAGCGCTGCGCATGGTTAAATAACGACGCGGCGGTGGGAAAGTGGTCATCGCGGCAGAAGGAGGAGGAGAAGGAAGAGAAGAAAGAGGCGGAGACGAGGACGTCATGCGCGCCCCCGCGGTTTCCTTCCGTTCTTCTTCTTCTCTCTGTCCTTTAACGTGCGTGTTTACGCGCACATCGTGTCGCGTGGTCCCCTTCTTTTTCAATGAGGAACACGAAAAGTTTCCCCACCACAACCCAAACAAAGACACACGCTTTCACGCGCACATCATCATCAAACAATCACACAAAAGAGACGGCCCAAAGAGATAGCGTTGCATTCTTCGAGTGTAAATGCCACCGCTGCGCGCGTTCGGGGTGGCTTTACTTTCCGCCTTAGCCGGAGCGTCCGTGGTGCACAATTATTATAAACCTGATTTGACCATCCCTGGGTACGAGAAGGAGGAGGAGAAGAACGGCGACGAGTAGGGGAAATGTTCTTCTGAATGTTTGAAAAAGCGACGACGGGAAGAACGACGAGAGGAGGAAGACGACGGGAGCGGAGCGTCGTCGTCGGTGGTGGTGGTGGTGGTGGTGGTGGTGGTGCGCTTCTCGAGAGCGACAAACCCGTTACTCCTCCCGTTACGCCTCCGGTCGAGAGCAGGATCAGGGCGACGATGACGAGGGAAGAAAGAGGCGAGGAAGATGACGACGACGACGACGAGAGGAACGCGCTCCTACTTCACAATAATAATAATAATAATAACTCCGCCGAAAAGAGACTGCCGAAATGGTTCTCTCCTATGCGATTGCTGCATTTGTTTTGCCTCGTCGCGATAGCGTTGTATTTAGATCGAGGCGTGGTGTCGTCCGCGGCGGTGAGCGGGCAACCGCCGGGAGGAAGCGGCGGAGACGAAAACGCCGACGACGCCGACGGGGCGGCGTCGACGAGCAAAGGATACGGATTACAAGGCGACTTTGATATTAATTACGCCGAATACGGCGTGTTGCAATCGGTGTTTGTGATTGGCTTATTAGTTGGAGCGCCGGTGTTTTCTGAGTTATCGAGAAGTGTCAACGCGTTCAAGTTAATCTCGTTAGGTTTGGGAGCGTGCGCGATTGGAGATTTGGGATGCGCGTTGAGTCCAAATTTTCAGTTCTTGTTACTGATGCGGGTCATCGTCGGCGTTGGCGAGGCGAGTTTTGTAGCCTTAGCGGCGCCATTTATCGACGATCACGCGCCGAGAGGGATGAAGACGAGATGGTTGAGTTATTTATATTTGTGCGTGCCGTTTGGTGTCGCTTTAGGGATTGTGTACGGTGGCATCGTAGGGACTTATTTCGGATGGAGGTTCGCTTTTTTCGGCAACGCGCTTTTGCTCGTGCCGTTGTTTGCGTTTTGCGCCACGAGCGATCCTATTGACTTGAGGAAAAAAACGAATACTACTAATAACAACAACGCCGCGACGAATGCAGAGCAACAGCAAGTGCACCAGCGACAAGATAAGAACATCGTCGAAGTGTTCGTTTATGATTCTTTAAAGTTGCTCAAGATTCCTACGTTTTTACTCACGTTGAGTGGATTTTCGTGGTATTCGCTCGTACTCGGTGTGTTTAGTGCGTGGGGGCCGAAGGCTGGTTTTGCGTTATTCGAATACGAATTACACACTCGCTCGAACGCGGATACGGCGTTGGGAATCTTGACTGTATTTTGCGGCGTGTTTGGTACGTTACTCGGCGGTATCGGCGTCGACTATTTCGCGAAGAAAAGGAAACAGCACTTTCAAAATCAAATTTTGGAAAGACATGGTAGAGGAAGGAGAGCGCGAGTTTCATCGTCGTCTGCGGATTCGTCTGCGGATTCGTCGGTGGCAGACAATCTCTATTTCAGCGCGTTCTGTTCTTTCTTCGCGTTCATATTTGTAGTCATTTCCTTCTCCTCGAAGAACTTTTATTCGTTTCTCTTCTTTCTCGCCGTCGGAGAATCGTTCGCATTCATGCTCCAAGCACCGATAAATGCGGTAGTTTTATGGTCTGTACCAACAGATAGTCGACCACTTGCGTGTGCGTTGTGCACAGTCGCCGTACACGTCTTTGGAGACGTACCTTCGCCTCCGTTGTTCGGATACTTGCTCGTAAAAACGAACGAAAATTGGCGATGGGTCATGAAGTTGTTCACGCTGTGTTTCGCGGTGGCCGGAGTTGTTTTTTTCGTCGCTGGGATGATTGCATCCGCGAGTGATAGAAATGATATCTTTGATAGAGAAGTAAGAAATGATATCGACTTTAGCAATAACAGTGAGGGTGACGTCAACGATGAAAGAGAAGAGAATGACGACGAAAACGACGTCTTAATTTAAAAAATATAGTTTTGCATTCGCAACGTAATTTTTGCGCGCGCACACGCGCACTAAGCAAATAAAACTTCACTTTGACTTAAAAAACTCCGTGTATATCTCCTATGCGTCTATTGTACTAATGATGGTGTTCGCTAAGTCGCCTTTCGATATTTCGAGTGAGCTGTAATGCTTTCAAGGAATCTCGCGCCTTTGATTTGTTTGTCGGTCTACTTCCGCGTTCTCGCTCGTCCGAACCTTCCTCTTCACCTTCCTCAGCACCACTGCTGGCTCCGCCTTCTTCATCTTCTTCGTCTTCCGGCGTTGCATTATCGTTCCCACAAACGTATCGGCGCATGTTCGAGCTGCACACGTTTTCGTCGTTCACTGTAAATTCAACGTGCGACACCCGAACCGAATAATGGGCCTCTTCCTTATTTTTACCTTGCCCAAACTTTGCGACGTACATTTTCGAATACGCGACGAGAACTTTACATCCGACGCGTAATACCCAAGGATTATGAAACATTAATCCTGGCGCTATGCCGCTACCGACAACACCAGCTACCGACCCTTTCATTTTTGTCCAGCTCGCATCAAACGCGTCCGCCCCCGCATCTTCCGAGATGGCAAGCGTGAGTTGTGTTCGCACTTTGTCCGGAAGTTTTACTCTCCGCTTGCGCGTCGTTGCTGACGTCTCAGAAACACCCGCAGACTCGTTTATCACGTCTTGTTGAGCGTGCTCTGCGTCACTATCGCTCTGTTCTTCCTCTTCCTCGCTTTTTTCTTTCCTATTGCTGCTATCGCTAGAGCTATCGAATAGTAGTTCATCCTTCTTGTGGTCGTTGAATGCGACGATATGCACGTTTCGGTGACGATCTCCTTCGCCATTTACTCGCCAACTTTGCGCAAACGTTTTTGCTCCGGGTTCACGTTTCAAATCGCTGACTTTCTTCGCCTCGGACCAGCGATTGTACGATGAGTTTTCCGATTCTGTGACGTAAACGCCGCCGGATTGCGAGCGCAAATACATGATGAGCTTGGAGGCGCCATTGTCCGTTCCACTGCTCTCGAAAACGCTCGGCGCAGTCAAAGTCGTCGTCTTTGCACCGACGGACCAATTTTCATTATTGCCACCACCATCTTCATCTTCGTCGTCCTCTTCTACGGGTACTTCTTCGATCTTACCTCGCGCCCGCCAAGTTGCGCCTCCATCTTTGGAGACTAAAACACCCGCGGATGTTGTTTTCGGGCGAATCGTTCTCGTTGCCGGCGTATCCGCCTCTCCGTTTTGTTTCACTCGACATTGCGCTTTTCTAGACGACGTGAACAGTTCGCGTTTCGATTGTAAAACTGAATTATCTCTCCAAAACGGAAGGATCAAAGTGTTTTCATCTTCGGCGTTCTCCAACGCCACCAATGGGTTAGCGATTAGTTTTGGCACAAAGTTTTCTTCGTAAACGGAATATACCATCGACGGCTCCGTCCATTGTGAATCCTTATCCACGCGAGCTTCGACATCACCCACGAGATTTAATTTGACGACTTTAATCGATCCTCCTGGGACGTACCGAATTTTACCTCGATCGCGGTATTCGCATCCTCCATCGGATTCGGCGTAAAACAGTAACAAGTTCCCGTCCTTGTCGACGTGCGGAACTGGCGTCCACTGCGCCGTGACTTCTTCTGCTTCTGTTTCGTCACTTTCTCCATGTTCTTCGTCGTACTTTGAAAACAACGGCCACGAGTTACTGAACGTCACGCCTTCGTCCTCAGACGTCGCCACTCGCACGTGTTGCCCGCGTTCTCCTTCCACCGTTTTCCCAGACTGCCAAAATGCCACAACTTGACCCGAAGGTAATAAAACGAGCGAAGCTTTATCGTGGTATTTTATCGATGAAGACCCCATTATCACTTTCTTCTTGCTCAATTTCCCGAACTCCTTCTTTCTCGTTTGCACGTTCTGCCTTTCAAACCGTTCCGGCACATCCAACCACGTCGTTTCTGCGCCCGAGCTCTTCCCTCCTGCGCACGGCTGTAACGCCATCACATCGGCTTTATGAATACCTTCTTCCTCGGGAAACGCGAATTTCCCTCCATTTCCTCCCTCTAATCTTTCCAACGGCTTCTCCAACACTGTCGCCTCGCGAATAGTTTGCATCGCGTCCACGTCTGCGCCACCGAAAGCATCTTCGTCCAGCGCGCGCGTATTCGTCGTCGTCCCACCACCTCCTCCTCCTAATCTACCACCTTTCGCTGGCAATCGTTCCTTCTCCTCGTCTCGCTCTTTAAACTTTTCCTGTTTCTGTTTCCTTCTCTGTTCGTAGTAATTTCTCACGTTCGCCTCTTTCATCTTTTTCGCTTTTTCTCTTTCCTTTCGCTCTTTTTCTCTCTCTTCTCGTCGTTCGATGCACTCCTCGTACGCTTTTCCCGAAAGCTTCACGCACGACGTCGTCGTCGTCGCAGAACCACGATCAGAAGAAGAAGAAGAAGAAATCACGATATTCTCCCCTTCCCTCCGAAAACTCCGCGACGTGATGTTGTTCCTCCTCAAAGCGAGAAACAGATTCAAAATCGAACAACAAAAGAGCACCAGAGCGAACGCGTTTACGAACGACACTCTTCGTTTTTTAAACTGTTGTCTCTTCTTCTTCTTGTTATTAGAAGAGGAAGACGATTCTAACAGCGGCGCGTCTCTCATCATGACGAGTATCGTCGTTGTGTCGTCTTCGCCCTCTTCTATTTATTTATCTGCGTGTGTATCGCGTCGCGTGCTCTCGTCGTCGTCGCATATTTCGTGCGTCTTCTTTTCCTTCTTAAAATGCGCGTGTTACAAAACTGGGGAAAAGCTGCTCTCTAATCTTTTCCTCATTACCCCGGACGCGCTTCGTAAAACCGCAAAGTAACGCAGACAACAACGCATCATATCGTCATGGACGGCAGCAGCGCGGTGTCTTCTTCTTCTTCCTCCTCCTCCTCCTCGCGTCGAAACGTCGCTCGCGCGCTCGTCGCATCGTTCGCGTGCGCGTTTCTCTCTCTGCTCTTTTTCATCGTTTCGTCGTCGTCGTCGTCCTTCTCCTCGAGTTCTCTTCTTCGCGCGGCGAGGGAGACGTCTTCTTCTTCGTCTCCTTCTTCTTTTTGGAGCGTCGGAGCGTTGTTCGGTGGTGGCAGAAACGACGATGAGAATTTTGGAGAGGACGGAGACAGTTGGGACGGGCCGGTGCCGGAACCGATGTACGAGGAAGGAGGAGGAGAAGGTGGTGAGAGTGTTGATGGTGATGATGATGCCGAAGCCAGAGGAAGCGAAAAGGAGGAGAAATCGGACGACGAATTTGTCGAGTTTGACGCGTCCTTGGACGAGAAGAAGTTTAATCGAGACTCTCGAGTCGCGGTGAGAGAACAACAGACGCAGTTCACGAACGTGCCGCAGAATATCTGCCCAGGACAACCGACGAAGAAAGGGGTGAGAGTCGGCGCGCCGAGGAAGAACAAAGGTTTAATCGAACGCAAGTTGGACAGATTGGCCGGCGACGGCGACCGCATGCCGCCGGCTGTCGGGCCGGGCGGGGACGAGTCGAAGTACGTCAACATTAGCTGCGTGTACGTGACGGAGAAGTGCGCAAATCCAACCACGGCGGGTGGACGAGGCATCATGCGACGATTGAAATTCAACGTCAACAGCGAAGAGGACACGAAGAAGTTTTTAAAGTTGGCGGAAAATTTACCGTCGATTACGGAAGGCGCGCTGGGATCGTGCGCGATCGTCGCGAATAGCGATAACTTGTTGAAAGGCAACAGAGGCGCAGAAATTGACATGCACGACACGGTTTTCAGACACAACACGCCGATGAAAGGGTTCGCAAAAGCCGTCGGAACGAAGACGACGTTTACGATTGTGAAGTCAAACTACGCGGGAGGCGGCGGCGGCGCCGGTAAAGCGCAAGGCAAAGGCGACAGTAAACCAGAAATCGCGTACATGCTTCTCAAAAATATCGATTTAGTCCCGAAATCGTTGAAAGTAGAAGGCAGGAAAGTGTTTTTACGAATGGGCGGCGCGCATCCGATCGCGCGTTTACGAAGAGAACTCTACCAACTTTCCGGCACGCCGAGTAAAATGCACCCCACCGGCGGATGGGCGAGACCGTTGAACTTATTAGCCAGCCGCTTGTGCGAGCGAATAGACGTGTATGGATTTAGCGGGAACAACCGAGGTGGTAAGTACTTCGCGCGGAAATTAGAGGTTCGTCCGGCGCATAACATGCCTTTCGAGCACTGGACCATGCGATATTTAATGAGTAAAGGAAAGTTGTGCGTCTACGGCGAGTGATTCGAGAGTTGATAAAGAAATATAGATATAATAGAAATGCGTCACACTCCTTTTCACGACGACGACGACGACGCGCGCGCGAACGATCTTTTAATCATCGATAGTTATTGCGCATAAACTGCACAACATACACCCACCATGTTTGCCACGACACCAGTAACCGCGACGACGACGCGCGTGACATCCACGAGCGAGAGACTCTCTGTCGCTTCCCCTTCGTCGTCGTCGTCGTCGTCGGTGGCTGTTCCCCGTTCGCACGTGTTGTCCGCGAAATCACCTCAGCGACGACAACGACGACGACGACGACAACGACGAAGCGTTGGTGGCGCGAACGCGACGGCGCAGAAAGAAGAATCAGATGTGGATTTCTTCACCACGAACGACGCTTTAGCGCGAAGATTACCTTTATATTTCGGCTCCGCGTCTTTAGTTTTGCTGCTCGTGAACAGAGTGTTCTCGAACGTGGCGCCAACGTTGAACGCGGCGAGTTCACAGTCGAGAGCGGACGTTATCGACGTCGTCATGAGCGCGACGTTGATTTTAACCGGTTTAACGTTGGTATCTATCGCGCCACGAATACCAGAGACGGTGGTTATGGATGGATATGCGGTAAATTACGAAGATTCGGGCTTGAGCGAACGATGTAAAGAAGAGTTGCGATGGTGCGGGAAGACGTTGCGAGAGGCGAGTAAGTGCGCGAGCGTAACGGTGGTCGAAATCGACGGGGAAAAGAGGACGGGTAAAGTGGTGTTTTACGACGGCACGTGTTGCGCGAAGGATCCACGCGCGTTGTTTGAGAACCGCTCGCGTCAAATTGGATCCGTGTGCAAAGAAGTCTTGACTTCGGGCAAGCAAAACTACATGGCCAACGCGAACTTGTTTCCCGGCAGGTTCGAGTTCATCCAAGACGACCAAGAAATGCTCTTTTTGAAAAACGGTACGCGCGATAATACCGAGACGACGACGACGACGAATGAGAATGATGATGATGATGATGATGATGATGCGGGCACAAAGATGAACATTAGTAACAACAACAAAGGTTTTGGTTTGCCTCAAAACAGTCAAGCTATTTGCTGCGTCGCCATCGGCGACGAAAGACTCCTCGTCTTATCCGCCGATCGGCAGAGAGGTTTCACGAAGGTGGACCAATCTTGGTTCGAACTCGTCGCCCAAAAGTTGGACAACGCCTTCCTCTCCGAATGAGAATTGATGATAGTAACGAGAGATAATTAATCGGTAGTGATAGAAAAAAGTAGTCGATGATGCGTAGTTTATCTAGAGTAATTAATTTGATGTAGTGATTTAGCGCGTGGATGGCGATAATACCATTTAATAGTTCTTTCTTTTGTTGTTGTTGTTTTCCTTTTGCAGTTTTTGAACATTCGCGCGTGCGAGATTTCAAATTTTTGAATCTCTTCTCTCTCTCTTCAAAATTTTTTTTCGCGAGGGCAAACTCGTCAGAGACTCACGCAACACGCACGACAGCGCGCGCGCGATTCAAAATTCGAAAGCACGCTCCTCGAACGCGGAGAAAGTCGTCCACGTTTTCTCTTTGCACGCGCGCGCGTACGCTCGCACACACGCACACACACGTTCACTGCGACGGGGGCGCGAGTCTTCCAAAAAAAGAAAGATCTCTGTTTTCGCTTCAAAACTCTCTCACTGCCCGGGGAGAAAAAGTTTGAAAAAAGATGTCCTCGCGTCCGTCCAGACGAAACGCGTCCAAGACCGATCAGGCGAAACAAAAGTTGGAGCAACTGAAACAACTAAAAGAAACCGGGAAGAAGAGATTGGATGACATCGACGGCGACGAAGACATCGCGAACGTTTACGATGAGGTGCGGTTTTTTGGATGATGGGTGTCTTTCTCTCTCTCTCTGTTTTCGTTTTTTGAAAAATAATTCAAAAAAAGTGTTCACTTTTCGATTTGAACGAATTTTTCCTTTTCCTCTTCTCTCCTCTTCTCTTCTTCTCCTCGTCTCTGTTGGCTCATCACCAACACAAATATATGTGTATACACATTTACACATTTACACACACACACACACAATCGCTAACTATTGTCAACGCAATTGCAGGTCACTGAAGAGGAGTACGCGAAACTCGTCGCGAAGCGACGAAAAGAAAACGCAAACTTTGTAGTCGGCGCGGAAGAGAACGACGAGTACGTCGATATGGGCGAGGAGGAAGATTGGACGCGGGAGAATCCGGCGTACAGAGACGACGAGGACGACGTCGAGGACGGTGGAAATGCTGCAAATGGTACGGGTGACGAAGAAGGTGCGGGTGCAGCGAATGGGAATGCGAAGTCAAAGAAGGAGCTGGTGAAGGAGAAGAAGCGCAAGCAACTGGAGAAGGAAAAGTTGAAAGCGAGCAAAGGAGTCGGTTTAGCCGGGTTAAAAATGGACATGAAAAAGAGAAAAGCAGAGTTGGAGCAGAAAGAAGCGGAAGCGGCAGATGCAGATGCGCTTTTGGAGGACATTTTAGCTGGCGTTGATCAAATCGATGATGACATGATGGGCGACACCGGAGTCAAGTCGGCGTTGAAGAAATCCAAAAAGAAGAAATCGAAGAAAGCCAAGATTGCCGTCGAAGAGATGGACGTGAAAGCGAAGAAGAAGGCAGCGTTTGCAAAGAAGAAAGGCGTTGCGTTTCCAGACGAGCCTCCTTTGAATGCCGATGATGAAGATGCGGTGAAACCGATGGATGGCGATGACAACGACGACGACGATATGGGCGCGCCTGCCGCGGTTGCAGATGACGACGACTTAGATGTCGACGGCACCGTCGCACCACCAGATGTGGACATGGACGGCGATGATGACGTCAAAAACGTCGAAGAAGTTGAGTTGAAGAAGATGACGAACGCCAAACAGGTACTTCCAACGGAGAACAAAGGCGCCGGTGCAGCGATTGCGTATGGCGACTACGATTCTGAAGACGATGAAGAAGATGCCGAGCAAGCGACGCGCGAAAAGCTCGCCGCTGAATGGAAACCCGATTCTGGGCTCCCCGTGGACGATTTCGATAAGACGTTGCCGTTTTACTTCTTGGACGCGCAAGAGGATATTGGTTCCCCAGGCACCGTCTTCTTGTTCGGTAAAGTTCCCATGATCAGAAACCCGAAAACGAACATCTTGGATCCCTCCTTGGGCACCGTCTCGTCTTGTGCTGTCGTGAATAACATGCAAAGATGCGTCTTTGTCGTTCCGAGAGTTGAGTTTGCACCGCAAGCTTTGGACGAAGATAACGAACTCGAGATTTTGGAGAACAAAGCAAACGCAAAAGATGCTTCGAAAGCCGATAAAGTCGCTTTGTTGAAATGGTTGCAAGTGAAAACGAAACCGGTCAAGGACGAGTTGAAGAGAATCTTGAGCGAAAGAGGTGTCGACCAGTACACCATGAAACCAGTCTATCGTAAGTATTGCTTCGAAAGAGACGATATTCCGAGCGGCGGCCAGTACGTCATCAAATTGAAGTATTCGTACTTGAACTCTGCGTTGCCGTCGGATATCAAAGGCGAGACGTTCTGCGGCGCCTTGGGGACGCAAACGAACGCGTTGGAACACTTAATTGTGAAATCAAAAATCATGGGTCCCTCTTGGCTAGCGTTACATAACGCTGAAATTGTTCCGCAAGCAACTTTGAAAGATAAAGAAGCCATGAAATCATGGTGTAAATTGGAAGTTAATTTGCAGAACGGGCATAAGTCTGTCAGAAATCCAACGTTGGAGGCCATTGAGGCGCTCGGCCTCAACGGCCAACAGCGCGAGCCTCCGACGGTGGTCGTCGCCGCATTGAAATTGCAAACGGTCGTCAATCACAAAACGAATGCGAACGAAATTTGCTCGGCATCTGTCGTATATTTACAAGACGTGCGAGTTGATGTCGGTACTGATTGCCGAGCGAGTGTGAGAGATAGTCCGAAAGAATGGGAAAGGAAAGCGAGACACTTTTCATTAGTGCGCAAACTCTCTGGCGGTAATTGGCCGTCGGGCTGGGAGCAACACGTTGCAAACGAGAACAAAACGAACCCGGTCGCTAAAAGGACAAAGTCGATAGTCCTCTCTTCGCAAGCAGACGAGAGAGGGTTACTGTCCATTTTGTTGGCTCGATTATCGCAAATCGATGCCGATGTTATATGCGGTCACAATGTCGCCGGTTTCGACGTAGATGTCTTGTTGAACAGATTGAGAGAGAACAAAGTCGCGCACTGGTCTAGAATCGGTCGGTTGAAGCGCACAAGATTTCCAAACTTATCTGGTGGCAACCAAGGCTCTTATGGGGGTGGCGCGAGCATCGGTGCACTCTCGTGCATGGCAGGACGCTTGTTAGCAGACACGTACCTCTCGGCGCGAGATTTGTTGAAGGAAGTTTCGTACACTTTGACGAACTTAATGAAGACGCAATTCGACGAAAACAGGGCCGAAATTCCGCAGCAAGATGTACCTCTGCAGTTTAACTCGACGCAGACTCTGTGGCAGTTGACGAAGAACTCGCAAACGGATGCGTATTATTCGTTATGGTTGATGTTGCATTTGCAAGCGTTGCCGTTGACGAGACAGTTATCGAACATCGCGGGGAACACGTGGTCGAAGACGCTAGGACACACGCGCGCCCAACGCGTCGAGTTTTTGTTTTTGCACGAGTTTCACAAGCGCAAATATATGGTTCCGGATCGTTTGTCGGCTAAGGAAAAAAGACGCGTTCAAGCTGCCGAGGCGAAGAACGGTAACGGCGACAAAGACGTGGACGATAAAAAAGGCCCGCAATACTCTGGTGGTTTAGTTCTTGAACCGAAGAAAGGTTTGTACGATAAGTACGTTCTGATGTTGGACTTCAACTCGCTGTATCCATCTATTATCCAAGAGTACGATATCTGTTTTACGACCGTCAAAAGAGGCAAAGACATGGCTGGTATAACACCAGAGCTTCCTCCGCCGGTTGTCGGTAGACCAGGCGGAGAAAACGCTGCTGTTCTTCCGCAAGTCATTTGCAAGTTGGTTCAACACAGAAGAGCGGTGAAGGAACTTCTGAAGAAAGAGACAAATGATGTCGTTCGCGCGCAATTAGATATTCGACAGTTGGCTTTGAAACTTACCGCGAACAGTATGTACGGTTGTTTGGGTTTCAGCGCGTCCCGCTTTTACGCGAAACCGCTGGCTGAGTTGATCACTGGACAGGGTCGTGAAATTTTACAATCCACTGTAGATTTAGCGCAAAACTTATCGTACGATGTCATCTATGGCGATACCGATTCCATCATGATCAATACGAACAAAGACGAATTAAAGGAAGTGCACAAAGTCGGGCAAGAGGTCAAACGAGAAGTCAACAAACGTTACAAACTTCTCGAGATTGAAATGGATGGATGTTATCGCTCGATGTTGTTGTTGAAAAAGAAAAAATACGCCGCAGTTGTTGTTGAACCGAGTCGTACGCACCCGGGTAAGTTTGAAGAGCGCATCGAGAAGAAAGGTTTAGATACTGTTCGTAGAGATTGGTGTAAGCTTGCGAAAGATGTCGGGGATATCTGCTTGAATGAAATATTCAAGAAGCGCGCGGTTGAAGACACTGTCGAGAAAATCCACGACGCGTTGAGAAAAGCGAGAACGGATATGGTGAACAACCAAGTCAACTTAGAATCGTACATTGTGACAAAACAGTTGACAAAGTCACCGAGAGACTACCCGGATGCGAACTCACAGCCGCACGTCAAGGTTGCATTGCGACGCATCGAGCAAGGCAAACAAGATGGCGTCAACGCGGGCGAGACTGTGCCGTACATCATCTGTTGCGAGGTGAAACCAGAAGATGAGAAGGACATGACGAACGATGCCATAGCTAACGGACACGCGTCATCAAAGTCTGGAGGTAAAGGATTAGCTGAGCGCGCGTTTCATCCCGAAGAACTGCAAGAGAATCCAAACTTGAGAGTAGATTTGCACTACTACCTGACTCAACAGTTGCACCCGGTCATTTCGCGTTTGTGCGCGCCAATCGAAGGCACAGATGCCGCGCGATTGGCGGATTGCTTAGGCTTAGACGCTTCCAAATTTGCCGCGAGAAGCACTGGTGCCGACGACGATGACATGAACACGAATCGATACGCGGCGTGCTCATTGGATGACGACGCGATGTATGAGAAGTGCGAACCGTTGAAGTTGTTTGCGAGCGACGGTAAGACGGAGTTTACGTTTCCCGGCGTCCGAGACATCCTTCTCGGTAAAATTTCTTGTGCAGACGCATCGAAGCCGCCAAGTGCCAGAGGTGTTGTCGGTGTCACGGAAGATAAAGAAAATGTCACGGACGCTTCTGTGAAAACGCCGCAGCCGAAAACACCGGGATCTGGAACGGATGCAACGACTCCGGATGCCGCGACGACGCAAAAGAGCAAAACGGACGCCTCGGCAACAACGACAGTACAACCGCTTTCCGCCGCTGCTTTTACGAATCAAGTCACCATGCAAGTTCGAAAAATGATTCAAAAGTACTACGCGCAAAAATTGCGCTCCGACGATGAATTGTATCCGTGCGAAACCCGAGATATCACGTTGAAGGCGGTGGGTGACGTCGAAGTCGGCACGAAACCGTTGAATACCATTTGCTCTGGCGTCATGAAAAAATCGTTCGAAGAGAGAGAGTTGTACACGCAACTCGTCCATTTTAAACGTCTATTGAGCATCAAAGATGCGAAGAAAAGAATTAAAGACGAAACAATTCGTAGCAGCTGCGAAAAGAACATCACGAAGGAAATGAGAACGGCTTTGAATTTAGCGGAGAAGGAAGTCGAGGAAGTGTTGGACAATAGTGCCTATCGATGGGTCAACTTGAGCACTTTGTTTGGCTTCTAAAGTTCCTTATTAAATCATACAAAAACAAAGAATAAAAAGAATCACATTAATAATAATAACATCACTACTTGAGGAGCATACCATATCATATCTTAAAGAAAAAGTTACAAGCGCGTTTGCTTTTGTGTTTATCTCATTCATATGTTACAACCTCTCTCTCGCGCGCACGCGTCCGAGAGCAAAACTAAAAATTCTATGCTCGTTATACATTTTTTTTTCTCCCTTCACCTTTCCAACTGGTGCTCCTCATCCGTTAACGGCACGTATACAACCCCCATTTCGTCTCTATATTCTATCTCACCATCTTCGTTCTTATCAATCACCATCAACGATTGACTCTCGTTTTCGCCCCCAACTGGGATTATCAACCTCCCCGGCGAAGCTAACTGCGAAAGCAGCGCCGAAGGCACTTCGGGCGCGGCTGCGCCCACGTGTATAAGCGCGTATGGTGCCGACGCTTCGTATCCTAGTCTTCCATCGCCTTTGACGATCGTAATCGAACCATTCTTTATCATCTCCCCCTTGCCATCTTCCGTTAAATTCTTTATCGATCGTTCCACGAGCGAGTCTATGTGTTCGATGCCGACGACGACGTTTCCAGCTCCTTCCTTCGACGACGACGACGCCAACAACATCTCGGCAAAACACGCGACCAAATACCCAGACCCAGACCCAACGTCCAAAACCCTCCCGTTCCCGCGACCGTCCTCCGAATCTTTCAAATACTCTCTCGACAGTTCCAAACACATCGCGTGCATGTGAGGCGCCGAAATCGTCGCGTTCGCGCCGATGCCGAGAGGATGGTCCCGGTACGCGCTTTCCGATTTGTCCCTCTCCAACACGTAACACTTCCTATCGACTTTTCTCATCGCTTTCCCGACCGACGCCGGGCTTTTTATCAGTTTGTTCGCCTCTAAAGCGTCGATTAAAGAGTCGTTCGTCGTCGTTCCGTGCGACCGCCAACTCATTATTCTTATTCTTATATGTTATTATTGTAGTGATTTGGGTAAAATAACGAACTCTCTCTTCTCTTCTCTTTCTCTTCTCTCTCTTCTCTCTCTCTGTTTTGGGTCCAGCGAGAGGCAAAAGCGAAAAAAGCAAAAACGCGAGCAAAAAGATGATGGATGAAAAAAATGCAGAAAAAAAAAATCGGCCAGCAGCAAGAGGCCAGGAAAATCTCTCTCAAAGCTCTCTCTCTCTGCTCTCTTCTTTTTCCCAACGGGAAGATTACTCTCTTTTCTCCAGAAAAAAAAAAGGAAAAAAAAATCGCGCACGGGTGTTCTTTCTTGTCGTTTGGTTTAAACTCCTCGATATATCATCGATCGGCTTTTGGGGTCGAGAGGATCGTCGAGACACGCGCGGGTGTCAGAGTTTGATACACACACGCACGCGACACACACGCGAAAGAAAGGTTTCTCCCCCTTTCCTTTTTTTTTTAATTAAAAAAGAGAGGGGAAGACCCACACGGCGCCGGTTCAAAATCCCCCGCGAAGAAGTAGAGAGATCAAAAACTCTATATAATCTTTCTCGAATACTTTTAAATAGGTTCTCTCTTTCGAGTGGGATTTGGATCGTCGCGTTGCGAGTCCAGTCTCGCTCGATCTTAGCGCTTCTTTTGCGCGTAGTGGTGTGCGCATAAAGAGAAAGAGAGAGAAAACACGGATGCGGTCATCCTCCTCCTCGCGTCCAGCCGATCACGACGAGATGAAACGTCGTCGTGGCGCCTCAAAATCTTCAAAGAGAAGGACGATTCGTTCGCGTTTTTATGTCGTCGAGCGAAAGAAAAGCGCGATGTTCGCGATGTTGGCGATCGTTTTGGCACTTTTTGGCGGTAACGGTGGGGAATATCATCGCGGATCGATGCTCACATCGTCGTCTTCTACTTCTTCTTCCTCTGTGAGTGGAAGAATGGGCGGCTCTTCTGCTTTGAACATCAACAACAACGGATTCTTCTTGTTCGCGAACGCGCAGGTGCCATCTCCTCCTCCGTCTCCGCCTCCGAGTCCACCACCGTCTCCACCACCGTCTCCACCACCGTCTCCACCACCGTCTCCGCCTCCGTCTCCGCCTCCGTCTCCGAGTCCACCACCGTCTCCACCACCGTCTCCACCACCGTCTCCGCCACCGTCTCCGCCTCCGTCTCCACCTCCGTCTCCGAGTCCACCACCGTCTCCACCACCGTCTCCACCGTCTCCACCACCGTCTCCACCGTCTCCACCTCCTCCATTACCGCCGCCTTCACCTCCCCCCTCGCCTCCACCATCTCCTCCACCTCCGA
>Ga0255765_1001850_pt1 | contig 25295 bp, 20 predicted proteins | sample 041ome_8_FD_179965 | JGI IMG/M metagenome (GOLD analysis project Ga0255765, IMG submission 179965) | Coastal salt marsh microbial communities from the Groves Creek Marsh, Skidaway Island, Georgia - 041407BS metaG (version 2) | ecosystem: Environmental > Aquatic > Marine > Intertidal zone > Salt...
AACGACAACGACGGGTGCCTCATCAGAAGAAGAAGAAGAAGAACAACAACAACGTCGACGTGGAGACGATTTTGCAGACGACGACGACGCGAATGCTAAGACAAAGATGATGACGAGCAGACGACGACGAGAGATTTTGACTGTTTTAGGCGCTCTGCCAGCGTCCGTGGAAGCGCTGAAAACGTTTACTTTCCCTGTCTCTGCGCGAGCTTTAACGCCGAACCAAACGATAACGATATCGAAAACGTCCGAGAAAATGGCATCGAGCGGATATTCGTTCGTGAATCCAAGCATAGATTCCATGGGGTTTCACGCGTTATCGGATAACAAAGTGTACCACAACATGGCGACGATTGATAAAGAGGCGAGAGGTTTAGTCGGGTTACTTCCCGCGGGAGAGACGACCGCAGAGGAGGTGGAGATGTTGCGAGCGAAGAAGAGCTTAGAGGCGTGCGGGACGGATTTTGAACGGTATAAAGTTCTCGTTGGGTTACAAAACAGAGACGAGAAGACGTTTTATAATCTGTTGCGAACGAACGTGGAAGAGTTGCTTCCGATTTTATATACCCCGACGGTTGGCGAGGCGTGCGTGAGGTTTGGAGAGATTTTAGATCGACCTCGCGGGTTGTGGGTGTCGTTGAACGACGCCGGTAAAGTGGAGAAGTTAGTGAAGAGGTGGCGAAACGAGGGCGTTAGGATTGCGGTGATTACGGACGGGGAACGGATATTAGGTTTAGGCGACCAAGGTGCGAATGGTATGGGGATCTCGGTTGGGAAAGGTATGGTGTACGCCGCCAGCGGCGTCAACCCGGAGTGGCTGTTGCCGGTCCAAATCGATACTGGAACGAACAACGAGGACCATTTGAAAGATCCGCTATACGTAGGTTTACGCAAAAATCGAGAGAGGAGCCAAAAGTACGACTTGTTGTTAGAGGAAACCGTATTTGCAATTCGAAAACGGTACGGCGAGGACGTCATCATTCACTTTGAAGATTTTGCGCCTCGAAACGCGTTTCGCGTGTTGAAGAAATTTCAAAACGTGCCAGGCGTGGTGACGTATAACGACGACATTCAAGGCACCGCGGCAGTCACCGTGGCTGGTCTGATCGCGTCCACTCGAATCGAGAACGTTTTACCGTTAGAGAAACAAAACGTTTTGTTCTTTGGCGCTGGTCAAGCCAACGTCGGCGCCGCGGACTTGTTCGTGCGAGCGTTGAAATCGAGAGGACTGAGCGACGAAGACGCCGTGAAGCGAGTGTGGTTGTTTGACAGCAAAGGCGTTGTGACGACGTCAAGAGCAGATTTCGAGAACCTGTCCAGCGAAAAGAAAAGATTCGCGAGAACTGAATCCAACAACGCGTACGACGCCACCGATCTCCTCTCTGCCGTTCAACTCTGCCAACCGACCGCGTTAGTTGGCGCAGCCGCGGTCCCGAACGCCTTCTCCAAAGCCGTTCTCCAGGAAATGGCAAAAAACAATAAACGACCAATCGTGTTCGCCCTTTCGAATCCAACATCCAAAGCTGAGTGCACGGCAAAAGAAGCCTACGATTTCACCAGCGGCAAAGTCGTCTTTGCCTCGGGCACGAAATTTCCTCTCGATTCAGCCGCGCCTCAATTCCAACCCGGCTTTGCGAACAACGCGTTCATCTTCCCCGGCGTCGCCCGAGGCACCATCGCCTGCAAAGCCTCCTCGGTAACATCTGGCATGTTCTTAGCCGCCGCCGAACGCTTAGCCAAAGAAGTCACGAGAGAAGATCTCCTCGTAGGAAGCGTCTTCCCGAAAACAATAGACAAACTCAGCGACGTCGCGCGAGCGGTTGGCGTCGCCGTCGCCGAACGCGCCGAGAAAGACGGCGTCGCTCGAATCGAACCCGGAGGCAACGCGTTCTTCGGCGTATAATACTACGCGAATACTCGAGAAAACCGACGACAAAAACCACCCCGCAGTATATGCGCACACGTAGTATATGTGTGTTCTCGCTACACGTATCGAATAGAAATGCATCATTCAATGTCAGTATCGCTCGCTTAACTTACGAGTACCGCAGAGTACCTTACCTTGCTTTTTCATTTTTGATGTAATACTCACACGTGTGAAAAAACTCAGAAAAAGTGGATAAGACGCCACACATATTTATTGCTCTGCGCGTTATAAAGAGAAAAGAAACGCAAAGAACCTCTCTGTCTGAACGCGAACGAAACCACCTCTGCGCGACCGCAACGGAAGAAGAGTGTTTCGCACAAAATGTCTGTTGTTTCCTGTCGTCGTCGTCTCCCCGGTGTTGTTTCTGTCGTCGTTGGAACCCCGGAATACTAAAGCTTGAGGGAAAGGCGAAAGAGGATGACGACGACGACGACGACGCGATGTTTTTTTACGAAGAAATCTTCCTCGCTTTCGTCGTCGAAATCGTTCAAGAAGAGGCTCAGGAGACGAGACAGAAGAAGCAGAGGAGGAAGAGAAGGAGCGATCGTTATTCGAAGCGCTGCGGTGGAAGGAAGAGACGATTCAGACGACGACGACGAGTTTTCTTCGAATTCTTCCTCTTGGACGACACAGGACAGACAACAACAACAACAACAACAACAACAACAACAGAGACCGCGCAAGTCGTACAGTTCGAAAGCCAATACGAATCGCGATATCGCGTTGGCGAAGGCGTTGACTAAAAATAATCAATCCTCTTTTGCCGCTGGCGGGAGAAGGAGAGAGAGAGATGCGAGTTACGACGAGATGGATTTGAAAGCGGCGTTGAGATTGTTGAAAGCGTCGCCGCCGCCGCCGCCGGCGAGAAGAAGGACGACGACGAGAAGCAGCGGCGGGAGCGGTGGCGCGGTGGAAGAGAAGAAGAAAGCGCTGACGAGCGAGCAACCGAGGAAGAAAACGTTGTCGGTGTCGGATGTCGTCGTCGGGAACGAGGAGAACGACGAGGAGGCGAAGACGAAGCGAAGACAGCGAAGACGTAGGAAAAGTTCGGGCGTTCGAAACGAAGGTTTAGCAGTGATAAATAATAGCAAGGATGGTAAAAAGAAGAGAGAAGGAAGCGGCGACGAAAGCAGCGAGAAGGATTCGCTCGATGGTGTTTTGTTGGACGCGCAATCCGAAAAGGCGTTGGGCGAAGCCGTGAAGGAGTTGTTGAGATTGGAATACATCGCTAAAGCGCTGGACGACGAAGAGTTTACCATGCGAACGAGAGACGAGGAGATGGACGCGAGGGACGAGGAGAATCCAATGGCAACCTCGGATGCTATTTTGAGCATTTTTGATGCGAAACCGAAAAACGCGATGGAGATGATAAAAAACGACGGTAGCGGTAAAAATAGGAGTAAACGGATGAAGGCCGAGGAGGATATCATGTACGAACGGAAATTCGCTCGAGCCGCGGAATTGAACGTGAACGAACTTCGCAAACGATTAGACGCCGGGAAACGCGCTCGACAAATTTTAGTCTCTAAAAACATCGGCTTAGCTCGACTGTGCGCGCACAGAACGATGAAACAGATAAACACCGAGGCGAATACGAACTTTTCGTACCAACTTTCAGATATGATTTCTGACGGGCAAGAAGGGTTAGTCAAAGCTGCATCGAAGTACGATCCGTCTTTAGGTTTCCGATTTTCCACGTACGCGTACGCGTGGGTTTTGAGTAGCATTCAAAGAGGTTTAGATTCCAACTCGAACACGATTCGAACGCCGACGCATGCGCGAGTGGAGAAAATGAAGATCAAAAATTTAGAGAAAAATTTGGACGAATCGTTGGGACGAATGCCCACGGACGAGGAAGTTGCACGAATAGCAGGCGTAGACGTGAAGAGAATAGAAGCGATTGGTAACTTCGGGGTGAGTTACGCCATGCCACGCGCGACTGGGAGCGGAAACTTTTCCGGCGACATTGGCGACGCGTCGGAGATTTTGGTCGCCGATCAAGGCGATGCAAACGGGGCGACGGCAATGGCAGATTTTTGTACAACAGATGCAGAAGAACGAGCGTTGAAACTCGTCGAACGCGATTTATTTAAAGACGATTTAGAGCACGTGTTTGATACGTTGCTTCCTCGCGAAAGGTTTGTTTTACGTCACAAATTTGGTTTAGACGAATTCGAAGACGAACGCTCAGGACGAGGAAATCCAATGGCGAACATTTTAGCGAGAAAAATGGGTTTGAGTGTTAACGCCGTTCGATCGATTGAACAACGCGCGTTGGAGAAACTTCGCGCGCCGCAACGTGCGAGGATATTAGAAAAGCACGCCATCTTACCCGAAGCTAACTTTACGTTTTCATCGAATCCGTTGCGCGTGGACGACCGACCAATCACCGGTGGCGTCCACGCCACAAACGCGAAGAAGAAATCGGTTGAAGAGGAAATTTCGGATATTATACTAGAACGAGTAGAAGTTACGCTTAAAAGTGAAGACGTCGAAAAGATTGCGCAAAGCAGCGTTCGAAACACGACCTGGTCTTCGTACGAGTTGAAGTTAATGAGCGACATGCGAGGGAAGGGAATCCCTTGGAAGAAAGTCGCCGTCGCCATCGGTCGCACGGAAACGAGTTGCAAGCAAATGTACCGCAAAGTAGGAGGGTCCACGCGAAAGCACACGCCTTCGATGGACGAAAAAACTAAAGCCGCGATGCAGAAGATAGAAGAAGGCGATGCCATTATAAACGCCTAAATTTAGAATCCACCGATGTAAAAATAATAACACGCCGCTCAAAACTACTACTAATAACGTTAAACCTACATCTAAACCTAATTAGCTCACGTACAACCCGTCTCTTTCCATGGACGGCGAAACGAGCGCTATTAACTCTTTCAAGTTGGTTTCGTTCTTCTCTCCTTTCGCAAAGACGCTCGTCACGCCATCGCTCCTCCCGGCGTAATGAGAACCGAGACGAGATATGCACTTTTTCGAACTTCCGTAGCTCGTCGTCGCCTCTCCTATACCCGCATACGAACTCCCATTCGCTGGCGCGTTCCCTAGCGGGATTCGTAAGCCATCGGGCCCAAACGACGGACCCTGGGCTCCGAAATCGAATATCGCCGGCGAGCCGACGTTTGGCAAAATCTCCATCCCACTCGCGTCGCCGTTCAGAAAACTTTGCTCGTTCTTAAACACGCACAAAAACGCAGCGGGGCAATCTCTGTAATCCTCCACCGAGAAGTAACCGAGCGGATTATACGCCGCGAACCTCGCGTTTTTCGCCGTCTTCCCGAAAATCAAAGTCGGTCCTTTTCCGTCAACTCTCTCGTGAAAAGCCGAAGCCGTCCACCCATCTCTCGTGGCGTCGTACGCCAAAACGAGTTCCTCCCCGTCGATGACCGTGTTCGCGAGTAACTGGTACGCCGATTTCATACACCCTTTCGGACTTTGCTCGATCAACTTTACTCGTTTCATCTCTTTTTCTTTCTGAATCTCCTTTGCATCTTTCGGAGTGACTGCTTTCAAAATGTTTTCCAAGAAGCCGTTCCGTATCGTCAACGAATGTGATTTTGTTCGCTTTTGTCCTCCTCGTTTCATCAAAGCGTGTCGTCGTCGTCGGGTTAAAGTTGATGATGGTGTTTTTGAGGGCAAGGCATTGTTGTTATGCGTTGGACGACACGATGACATTCTCACATGCAACAAAAGTGGATAAAATGGCGTATCTTTCCCTAACTGTTTTGCTCCAAATTCGTCAAAAGTAAACACACGAAACGATGGCAACACCTACTTCAGCACTGGCTGGAAAGCCTTTCATCGTCGCGAAATGCGGTTCAAAGAGCAGCAGCAACAACAAAGCAGTCGTTTCATTCACCAGACGACGATTCGGAATGATTTTTCCATCCTCCTTTTTTCTTCTTTCCCAAAGCAATTCGATTGGAAACGCATCGGCAAAAGAACAACTTTTATTAACCGGCGATTACGACACGGACACGCGAGACATCACCAAGCGCGTTCGGGAACTTTTAAGAGAAGGCAAAGGAGACGTGGAGTTATACCTTCAAAAGTTTGACCTGTACTCGCAACAGTATAAATGGGATCACAAAGGGCACACGAACTCGTTCGCGAGCTTGCTTTCGTTAGACCAAGTCGTAAGAAAGCAATACGAGTTCGCCGGAAATACCCCGTGGGAGGTTCCACCGTTGTCGTCGAATAAAGGCGCGATGTTAGAGGCGTACGTGAGGAATAGCGAGAGTTGCCTGATTAAGGAATCTTACGGTAAATTTGGGGAGATGGACCCGGAGACGCGAGCGGAATGGAAAGCTATCGAGTGTTCGCAAGGACTCGTGAAACCGGTGAAAGAATGATGCAACCAACGCGCTTTTAATTTTATTACATACTACTTTATGTACAGATCGCTTTGAAGTCACAGTCTGTGATCTCCTTTTATTTTCGCGTTCGCTTTCGCCTCTTCGCTTTCGTACAAAGGCAGACGCACGTTCCCGGACTCGCTCGCGACGCGTCCCAAAATACCCACGGTCACTCCGGATACGATCCTCGCGCTCGTCGAGACGCCCATTTTCCTGGCTAACAAGTACGTCGCCGCACCCGCCGCCGCCGGCGTCGCGTACGCTGTTGCGTACGAGTGGAAAATTCTCGGCGGTCTTCCCACGATGACGTCTCTCACGACCCCTCCCCCGGTGGCGGTAAACACGCCGCACGCGATGCAATTAATCGCGCTCACTCCAGCCCTCACTCCATTCATGCACCCAATCACACAAAACGCTCCAACCCCTAACGCATCGCTGGCTTCAATCCACCACGCGTCGTCCCTAACTACCTCAAAATGTTTCTTCGCGTACTCCCACCCGAAAAACGTCGCGACGCCAGTCGCCAGCGCTAAATACACGTACTCTTGCTCCTCCATCCAAAACGCTCTCCGGCCGGCGCCGAGGACAAAATCCCGAATCGTCCCTCCACCAACGGCTGTTATCAGCCCAATAATAGGCGCGCCGAAACAATCCAGTCCTTTCGACGCCGCTAACAAAGTTCCAGTCAGCGCAAACGAGCACGTCCCGATATAATCCGACCCTCTTAACAACCCCGGCACGGTGAGATTCGGGTACCTGGGCATCCCATCGCTCGCGAGAACGCCCGGGCGAGCGACAACTTTTTGCGGTGGCGCGGAAAACGACTGCTTCGTGATTGCATTCTTCGCCGAATTCGATCCCGTCGAATATAATTTTGACGACGATGGGGCTTCTTTTGACGTCGTATTCATCATCGTCCTCATCATCAGCATCGCGTGGTTTTTATCCACTCCCCTCGTCCCCGACGACGACGAAAAGAGATTTCTCCCGAATTGCAACAAACGACTACTCGTGAATGCGTTCGATGGCCTCGTCGTCCGAGTCGTGCGATACAAAAGCATCGTTTTCGTCGTCACAGAGAGAATGCGAGAGAAGCGTATCTCTGTTTGTCTCGTTTTTTTCCAAAAAGAGCTGCCCTTTTGGAGGAAACGTCCGATCCGAAAAGCTTCACAAAAACGCATCGCTCGAACACTTTGCTTTTAGAGCGAGACGCGTTCACCAAACGACACCTTTGCGGACAACGAAGAAGAAGAAGACAACAACGACGACGAAGCGTTTCAGCATGAGTTCTTTTTTCTCCGGAGGAGGACATACAGGAGAGAGAGAAAAAGAGCACAAGATGCTTTTCCGAGCGATTCTTGCCGTCTCGGTCCTCGTGACGTTCGCGACGGTGTCTCTGTACCACGCGGACGCGCTCGGCGAAGGCATTTTCGCGGAATCGAGCGCGAAACACCACGTGAACACGATGAAAGCGTCCGGGACGTTGAAGTCTTTGGACGGATTCAAACACGAATATTTAGACCCCGGGCACGATCACTCGCCGGTCGGGACGTTTGAAGCAGAATACAGAGAGAAATTGGAAACCATGGGGTACACGAAGGAGCAAATCGCGCACTTCGAGAGGATGTCCGCGGAGACGTTGGTGCACTTGTTTCAAGAGGCGACGGAGGTGATCGATCGGGAGTTACAAAAATCGAGAGGGACGGCAGAACCGATGCATTTGCCAGGTCTGAGCGAGTGGTTGGAGAGGAAGAGGGAAGATCACGTGAAGAATAAAAAGGCGAGGGAGGAAAAGGAGAAGGAGGAAGAGGAGGAACGCGAGCGGAGGATGGAACGCGCGCGAGAGGAAAACGGGCGAGAAGAGGAAGAGATGGAAGAGAAATACGGAGGTGACGGAGGTAAAATGATGAGTGGGGAAGAGGTCATGGCGGCGATTGAGGCGCACGATATCGCGTGGAAGAAGGCGCATCCGCCGCCGAGTCCCCCCGTTGGGAGTAGTTCGAGCAGTAGCAGTAGTCGCGGTAGTAGTAGTAGCAGTAGTAGCTCTGGAGGTGGATGGATTTCGAACAATTTGTTCGGACACTTCGGAAAGAAGAAAAGCGAGGAGGTTGGGTCGGAGGAAAGAGGTGACGGCGAGGGCGATGGCAACGACGATGAAAAAGTAGAAACGGATAGCGGGAGTAGTAGTAGCGGCGGTGGTGACGACGATGAGGAGTCCAGTACGGACAACGCCGACAATCCGCCCAGTTTCAAGTCGATGGATGAGCGCAAAGCGTTTTTGAAAACGGATCAGTTCAAAAAACTCGCCGCCGATCTCACGCCGCCGAAATTTTGTTACGAAGCGGTGAATGGAGAAAAAGCGTTCCCGACGAATGGAAAGATTACGAAAGGTGCTCCGAGCGTTGCGGCGGCTGCGAAGATTGCCGAGCAACTCACGGACGAGCGCGAGTGTTGGTTCATGGACAAGACGTGCGTCGATGCGCTTTCGCCTGGGAACGGGAAACAGTGGATTCGCAAATATATGTCCGCAGAAACCACGGTCACGGACATTTTAGAAGACTTGCCAGATTTTGGGAAAGGACAACTCGGCACGTGCGCGTTGATTGGCTCCGCCGATAACATGTTGAAGAAAGGATGGGGCACGCAAATCGACGCGCACGATTTCGTCGTTCGATTCAACTCGAAAATGAAAGGGTTCGAGAAAGATATCGGGTACAAAACTGACGGGTTATGGCAGAAAGATTCTTACGTCGGTGCTATCGGCGGGAACCAAAAGCCGTCCAAGTATTACATGATTCCGAAAATCATCCCCAAAAACTTTGTGCGCAAAGACGGCGCGAGAGTCGTCGGGTACAGCACGGCTTTGCCGTCCTGGCGCAAAGCCATCACGGAAATCTACAAGATTTATAAAAAGGATAAGAAAATTACCAAAGGGACACCGACTGGTGGTTTAGCTCGAATGATTTCGTTGATGGAATCCGGCGCGTGCACGCGAGTGGATATTTACGGTTTCTCCGGAGGCGGCGGTAAGTACTTCAAGAAATCCGCGGTGGTGAAGGACGAGCACATCATCTCCGTCGAACATTACATCCGTCGATTAATGATGGCCACTGGTTTGCGAGGTAAAGTTTGCGTGTACGGTCAATAACAGAAAGGCACGCACAGATGGATAGATGATAGAGAATACACATGTTATCTTTCAACACTTCTATAACGAAAATTTATTCGTTCGCGCGAATATCTCTCAGCGTCAAATCAAACAAAATATCGCTCCCGGCAAAAGGATGGTTCGCGTCCAACATCACCACCTCATCCGTCATCGACCTAATCACCGCCGGATTCCCATTCATCAACGTCACGGTCCCACCTTCTTGCAACCCGCCTTTCTCCGCCCACACTTCTCTCAACCGTTCGATTTCCGGATGTTCCTGCGGCACGCGAAACAGCAAGTTTGGATCGTACTCTCCGCCGGACGCTTCAATCTCTCTCGTCTCGTTTACCGTCATATTCCTCACCGCTTTATCGAACGCTTTAAACAAGGGATTCCCGACCACGTCCGCGGCGCCTACTTCAAACGTGACTGGATCCGCCTCGTCTTCGTCTTGTAAAATTTGCCCTTCGCTCGTTCGTAAACTGAACGTGATTTCCACGATATCTCCGAGTTTCGGAAACGCATCGCTGCTCGAATCATCATCTGTCTTCTTCTTCCCTTTGTTAATTCTCATTTCCGTGGTAAACCCTTCCTGGCCTTTGCGGACGTCTTGTAAAATAGATCCAGAGAACGCGTCCGGTCCGGCGTCGTTTTCCTGTTTGTCGTCGTCATCGGAGTTGGAAGCGTGTAGTTGATGGTGTCCTCGTCTGACGCCTTTTGCGGAAGAAAAACGACGACGATGAGAAGACGACGATTCAGACGACGAAGGAGAACAACACGCCGACGAGCGAGGGATCGTGGTAAGCAGCAGCGCTCGATTCATGAGTCGTAGTAGAGTAGTAGTTGGTCTTGAAAATGACGAACAAAATGGATAAATTGGAAAAAGGAATTCAAAGAACATCACAAAAAGAAACGCAAAGCGGCTGACGACGACGACGCGTTTGGCGGCTTTCACGGAACAGAATTTATGGTGGATAAAGAAGTAAACCTGATCAAACCAATCGTGGACTCGTTGGTGAACTTGTCGAGCGAGGACGAATCGCGGACGATACGAACGAAATCTTTTTTACGTTCTTGTCGCTTGTTTCTTCCCGTGTTGGACGCGTTAGGGGTGGCGTTTAAACCGGCAAAATCGGACGTCAGCGGGAACGTGGAAAGGCTGGCGAAGAAGGAAGAGGAGTTTGAGAACGTGAGTAGTGATACTGTGTGGTCGTTGTTGTTGTCGTGCTGCGCGCGAGGATGTTTTCGTTTTCTCTTTCATATTCGCGGCTTCGTGTACTGACCGACCCCTCTTATTCTTATTAAACAGTTGTTCGATATCCTCCTGGACGAGAAGAAATCGAACGCGTTCGCCGCGAACACGAGCTGCTCCAAAGGTCTTCTTTGGCTCAAGCGATTCTTAGAGTTTGTGGTCGTCCTCGTCTCTAAACTCGCGGAGAACCGCGAGACGGAAACGAAAGAGGCGGCTTCGATAGCGTACGCGGAAAAGTTGAAGCCGTTTCACGGGTGGGTGTCGTCGTCCGCGTTTTCCGTCGTGTTGCAGTTTCCTCCGGCGAGGAAAGGGTTTGTGGAGAATTTAGGCGGAGAGACGGTGTTAGAAACGGACGGGAAAGAGTTAGTGGAGAAGTTCGGGCCGGTGTTGAAACGTATCGACGACTTTCTAACCAAAGAGGATTTGAACGATCCGTCCAAGGTATAAAAAGATGGAATCATGAGAAGAAGTCAAACAACGCGCGTAGTCCCCTCCTTCTTCTTTCCACTCGTATGCTTTTAAATTTGTATATGTTACACTTAGTATTTATGTCGCTGCTTTCTAAACTGTTAATTGACTACGCTGATATATGTTGTTGTTGTTTTCCTCTTGGTACATCTCGAAAATAATACACTGTCTCTTCTTGTCTCTCTCTTTTTCTCCTCTTTTTCTTAAATTTTGATACACGCCAATATCTCTCCGCCTACGACTAATGCATATCGGCGAGCGACGCCAAGTTTGGCGCCGACGAGTGTGCGTTGTTTCTGCGCAACCTTGATAAAGGTTTGCCCGCGCCGAGGCCGGCTTCGATAGCCTTCTCTCGCAAATCGCGAATCAAATCGTTCGCCTCTTCCGATTTCGCTTTCTCTCTCGGTTCTCCTTTACCGTCGTCTGGCTTGCTATCTTTGCCTTCATCTTCTTTTTTCTTCATCTTCTCTTCGTCGTCGTTGTTTTCGGCGATATCCGTTAAACTTGACAGCGAAGATACTTTTACAAACTTACCCTTGATTCTTGGACGATTATCCGCGCACACTTTTCTCGACATGTACCGAATAGATTTCGTAAACACGCGATTTTTACGCTTCTCTTTCCATCGCTTTAATCGATCGAGGCGCGTCATTTGCGCTTGCGTCGGTGGCATGCCCGGTTGTTGCTGCGGCTGTAAACTTCCTTGTTGCATTTGATACTGATGTTGTTGTTGCTGAGGTGGCGGTGGTTGCATGTGCTGATAGTTCGGGTGACCCGGTTGCGGCGGCATGTGCGACCACGAAATGTTACCGGGCGGCGGCCCAGCCACGCCGGCGCGATGGACCGATGTAAACTCTTGCTGCACCACTCCATCTGGAGGCGGTTGTTGTTGTCGTTGTTGCTGTTGCTGTTGCTGTTGTTGTTGATACAGTGTTCCACCTTGTGATGATTGCATTGGCAATTTTTGTTGTTGCTGTTGTTGTTGCTGCGGACCGCCAAAATTATCCGTCGGACTCGTGTTCGTGTTCACGCTGTTGCGTTGTTGTTGAGTATACTGTTGCTGTTGCTTCAAAATGTCCAACTGGGTATTCCCCGCTCCTCCTTGGTGCAGCTGTTGCATTTGCTGTTCACGATTATACCCATTTCTACCCATGTTGTTAAATTCCCCAACCATCAAAGCCGGATTCATCGGCGCGTATTCCAAGTCGTCAAATTTTGAATAGCTCGGATTCATCTCCACGTATCGCATGGCCGAGTCGTCCAAAATCGGCCCGAGCGTGTAATAATTCGGCTGCTGATGACTCAAGTCCTCTAACAACGCGAAAGAATGCGTCTTTCTGTGTATTCCTTTCTTTTGCTGTTGAGTGTCGGTTACTATTTTGCTGCTCGTGTTAGTATTCGTATTCTCCTCTTTCGTCGACCCGGCGTTGCTTCGGTTGCTGTTCGACCTTTGCGAGTCGTTCGAATCTCGTCTTTGATGATGTTGTTCGCCGCCCGAGGAGTTATTGTCGCTACTGTGATTCGACCGTTTCGACGTCGATGGGTGTGTTCCTTCGGAAATGCTGTCTCTGTCGTTGCTAGTGCGTGCCTCTGCGCTTCTTTTATGCGCGTTATTCGCGTTCCCCCCCGCGGTGTCGTCGTTGTTGTTCTGCTGATTGTTGTTATAAATCTCCGCCTCGATGAACTCCGCGAGCTCATCTCGAGACCGACCTCTCTCCAAAGGGTCCTCCAACAAAATATCGTCGTCTACCGGAGATAAGGCCCCGGACGCTAACAACTCGTCGCACACGTCCGCGTACGTGTTATCGTCGCTTTTATCTCCTCCGCTATTCGTGCCTTGAAGAAGCGTTCGGAGCGGCATTTTGGATTTCGAGAGAAGAACAGTTCTTCGACTCGTTTTAACCGACTAAATGTGCGTTCTCTTTGTCTTTGTCTTCTTCGATGCTCGAGCGCAGGCGCGAACGTATAAATCCTTCTCTAAATTCTTTTTTGGTATCGAGATGTATTTCTTAACGCACTGCGCCTGTTGTCGCGACGTTCTCGGTCCTCTCGGGCGCACAGAAAGCAGATATTTCCGCGCGAGAAAATGTCCGACACGGATAATCTTTTCTGATTTGATACGCGTTGGAATGTGCCGTTCCCGCTTAAAACTTCCTGTTTCTTTGTCTTCTTCTCCGAAAAATCCGCGCGCGAATATAATCAAACGACGCGTTTCGCGCGCGAGTGATGGTATTCCAGCTTCGCGTGGTGGAGTATCCAATGCTTCTCGCGCGCTTATGTGCAGAATAAATTTTATGCACCAAACGCTCCTCTGCGAAGCGTCGAAAAAAAAAAGCAACAAAAAGCAGAGATATCCTCCTTCGCCTCGCGAGCAGCGAATGCAGAGACGAATGGAATCGAGAGTGAATGCATTTTGACGAAAAACCGCTTTTTTTGTCTCGTTGTCTGCCCGGAACAGCGTAAGTGCACGATAACCTCGAGACCGAAACGTTGTTGTTGTTCCAACGAGACACTCCGCAAAACTCTGCGCAGTAAACGACGGTAAAAGAGAGAGAGAGAAAGACTTCGAGGATGACGACGACGGTTTTTTTGTCGTTTTCCTCCTCGAGGCCGCCAACGTTGTCGCGTCGATGTCGTTCCCGAAAAGGAGGAGGAAAACGCACGATGCGTTTTCCAACGAACTCGTCGTCGTCGTCTTTCGATGACGCGACGGACGAGAACAGTAGTGTTCGAGAAGAAGAAGAAGACCAAAGCGCTTTTTTCAACCGCCGCCAAAGCGTATTGTCCGTAGCAGCAGTCGCTGGCACGTCTCTTCTCTCCGCCTTTCCCGGTTTTGCCAACGAAACACCAGAGAACGGGGTGTACGACTTCACCGTGAGGCAATACGGGAAACCGTTCGCGCTCGCGAAATATAAAGGGAAAGTGACAGTCATCGTCAACGTGGCGAGCGAGTGACCTTTAGCAAACTCGAATTACCCTGCCTTGAGGCAACTGTTCGAGAAATATAACAAAGATGGATTCGAGATTATAGGATTTCCGGTGAATCAGTTCGGGTGCCAAGGACCGCTCGGGAGCGACGGCGAACGGAAGCGAGCGCGAGAGAAGTTTAAGATTGACAGCGATGGATTTCAAGTGATGGATGAAGTTGCCGTGAAAAATAGAGGGACGGCGTGTAAAGTGGTTGATCCGGTGCAGTGGGAGGAGTTCAAGGATGATCCAGATGCGGCGTTAATGGCGCCGTTAATTGATGATCCAATCGCGAAGGGACCGGCTGATCCGTTGTATAAATACTTGAAAGAGCAGACTGGAGGGGACGATATTCCTTGGAACTACACGAAGTTTTTAGTCGGGCGCGATGGAAAAGTTCTTAAACGGTATTCGCCGAGAGATCCGTTGGACCAAGGAATCGAATCCGATTTGAAAAAAGCTCTCGCGGCGTAAGGAAGTAAACACGCGCAAAAAATATCGTGCGAATGGACGTCGCGGAATTAATAATACGGGGGGCGATACGAACAACGTGACCGCGCTAAAGAACGAAAGTACATTATTCACTATGTATTGTTTAGCACGCGATAAATGTATGCTCCTAGTAGTAGCGATGATGTTCTTTTAATTGTATGTACAAAATAGAGTGCCTAGTAAATCGTTCCATTCCACCCGCCGGTTGGTAAAGCCGAAGTGTCTTTTGAAGCCGGATTGACGTTTGATCTGTTCTTCCAAACTCGACGTTTCCATCCATGCATATTATCGATTGCTCTGTCCAATTCTTGCCGCATGTTCTTATCCATCTCATCATCCGCTTCGCTTTCCGAGCTGTCCTCTTCGTAGGACTCCGCAGTGTCGTCCTCGCTAGAATCCTCCAGTCGGTCTTTTTTCTTCGTCGTCATCTTCTTTTTAAAACTTCTCCTTTCTTCTCGTCTCTTCTGAGTTTGCGCTTGCTGTCGCTCCGACTTTCGCTCCGACTTTTTCTCAGGTGTGCCAAGCTCAAAACTCGTAGTCTTCTTCACCTTGTGCTTCCTATCGTGCTCTTCCACCCAACCGAGATCTGAATCCGAGGAATCTCTCGTCGAAGCGTTCGTTCTTCTCGCTTTCCTCTTTCCAACGCTTTTGACTCCCCGAAACTCTTCATCTTCTTCTTCTTCCTCTCCCTCTCCTTCTTCTTCTTCTTCTTCTTCTTCATCGTCGTCTCCCTCGAATTCGATTCTTTCCAAGGGACGACGACGAGGCACCGGAGAAGAAGCGGGAAGGCTGAGCGTTTTTTTTTCATCCACCTTCGAGTACGGTGGCGTCTTCTTTTCCTTTTCCGAGGAGAGTACGAAGCGTTTCCGTCGAACAACAGCGTCGAAATGCCCCATACGAGCGCGCGCGCACCTAGTTTTGCAAAGCGCGTTCGTTCTTATTCGGGGAAGAAAGATACAGTGTGTGTGTAATTTTCTAGGAAAGAAGATTTCTCCATCATTTTCTCCATTCGAAAAAAAAAGGCGTTACTCGCTTTTTATTAATAAATAAAAAGAAAAACCTGATCATGGTGGCGAAAGAGCACCAACACCAACAACTCTTAGCGAACAAATTGAAACAAAGATGGTCGGAAACAGGTTCTGGCCCGGACGTGCAAAAGAAACTCGACGCGATCAAAGAGACTTTGAACGCGCGAGAAAGGTTGAAGCGATTGGAAAAGAGCAGAGAGAGAGATAATGTCTCGACATCGCATTCGGATCAGACAAACGCGCTTAAATATCTCGAGAAGGTGAAGAAGGATGCGAAACTGGACGAGACGGACTCGTCGTCGCTCGACATGAGGAAAGCGTTGCCGAAAGAAGCGTTAGAGGTGGCGAGAAAAGACGAGGACGAGATCGTGTCGCGGGAAGATATCGAGGCTGAGAATGCCTCCAATCAGTTGGTGGATGTGTTTCAAAAGAGGAAAAGAGTTACGCCGGACGCGCGATTGAAAGAGTTAAAGTCGGAGCATCCAGCACACGCGATGAGAGAAAAAGCGAACGAACTGATGCGTGCGAACGATTTGAAGATGGCGGTGGCGATGTACGACGAAGCGTTGAGTCAGTGCGAAGCGGATTTGAGGAGGAAGAGGAGAGAAGAAGAAGAAGAAGAGACGAGCGACGGTAATCGAAACGACAAAAACAATGATGCAGAGTTATCGGAAGAAGAGTTGATTGCGGTGGTGACCTTATGTAATCGGTCAAAAGCCAAGTTAAGAGACGGGGAAGATTTACTCGGGGCTTTAGAAGATGCCATAAGCGCGACGACGATTGCGCCGGACTGGTCGAAAGCGCGGTTTCGCTGCGGCGAGGCGTACGCTGCACTCTCCGCGTGGTCTTTAGCTGTCGCGTCGTTAAGAGTGGGCGAAAAGCTCGTCGAATGCGAAAAAGGGTCTTCCGGGCAACCGTTTAAGGATTTATTGGATGTTATCGCCATTCAAGCCGCAAAGTACGGCTCCCCGGCTGGCTTCGACGGTCGCGTCATTTACGTTCGATCCGCCGGCGAAGAGGCGTGGTTAGGCAAAGAAGCTCCGACAAACGCCGAATTCGACGTCACCGACGAACACAAAAATCCCATAAACACCGAACGGTACAGTAAAGAAGACGGGCACATGGCCGAAGCGCGACGAAAAGCTGAAGTGAACAAAAATACCGCCCTCCACGCGCGCTCGATTCGCGAGGCCGTCGAAATGGCTTCTGACGGCGATAAAATATTTCTCTTGCGAGGCACACACAACGGGTGTGGCGAAACCGTCTGCGTGACAAAACGCGTGTGGATCAAAGGCGAAGGTGCGCTCAAAGAAGCCACCATCGATATGCGCGCCAACAGCCCGACATTCCGCATCACTCGATCCTCTGTCGTTTCCAACGTCGATTTCGATTTCTCCGGGTTCGCGGAATCCGTGCGCATAGCCCAAATGGAACGCGGAAATATCCTCAATAAGAACCAATTCGAAACCTTAATGGAAGGTTGCTCGTTTACTTGTACTGGATGCGACGGCCTCGTCGTCACCGACAAAGCCAAAGCCACCTTTCGAAACTGCAACATCACCGGTAAAAACAACTGCGCGCGCCTCTCCCGAGACGCCGACGCCGCCTTCATCGATTGCAAACTTCACGGCGCCGAACGCGCCGGCGTCTACGTCACCGACAACGCCACATGCACTCTTCGTAACTGTGTCGTTGAAAATACGAAAGAGGAAGCCGTCGTCGTCACCCAAAACGCGGAATGCTCCATCCTCTCCAATACCATCCTTCGCGAATGCAAAGGCCCCGGCGTCGACTGCTCCAACAACGCCCGTTGCCTCGTCTCCTCTTCCCAAGTCACCAACAACGTCGGCGGCATTTGGGCCTGGGACTCCTCCTCCGTCACTTGCGTCAAATCTGTAATCGATGGCGGCCAATCCCACGCCGTAGTATTCGACGGTCACAGTTCGCCGACGTTCTCCGATTCCGTCGTCGTCGGCGTCGCGCACGCCAGCGAAAAGAGTTGGAAAGGCATTCGCGGTCCTAACGTGACCGTGACGAAAACGGAACGGATGACTTCCTGGCCGAGCGAAGACGGCGCGTTCAAGTTCAGTCCGAACGCGTTCACCAGGAAACAATGATACTATATAAGAAGAATATTACATATTACGTGCTCACAATTTTTCTCCCAGCTGGCAAAAAAATGTCAAATGCATTCGTATTGACTTTTTGTGTTGCACAAACAGTCCTTTTTGCTGGCAAATTTACTCTCTCGGAAAGGCACCCTCTTTGGCAGAGAGACGTCACAAAGAAGTCGACACACGACATTACACACTTACACGACAAAAATACATACAATCATGGCTTGCTGGACATGCGTCGATCAGGGCACGTTGTAAGTTTTCGTTCCTTGCTTTTGCGCGCTCTTTTACATCTCTCTCTCTCTCTCTCTCTTTCTCGTCTCGCGCGTGTGCATCATTCCGTCGAGATATTTATAAGTCCTCCCCGGGGAAAATAATTGGAATGCACGGATTCATTCTTAATACTCCTCTTTAGTGGTATTATGTTTGCAAACAACCACGTATCACATGAAAGCGTTTTGTGCTGACCTATACATCATCTCTCTCTATACACGTCGTGCGTAATAAAACAGCGGTGTCATCGCCACGTGCGGTAAATTCGACCGATTTGCACCTCCCGGGTGCCACGTGATTATTCCTTGCGTCGGTACGTTTTCTTGGTCCTTTTTTCCTCTAAAAACGCTCTCGTCTCTTTTGCGCGCGCAACACACAGCGGGGGCTTTCCCGTCGAAGAGAGCGCTTTAGCGCGAATACGCTCATCATTCTTAACAACTTTTTTCTTTTCCTAAACCCCTTTTCAAACGCAGGCACGGCGAATGTCGGGACCATCTCCACGAGAATCCAATCTTTGGACGTTTCCGTGGAAACGAAGACTTTAGATAACGTCTTTGTCAACATCATCATCTCGACGCAGTATCAAGTCTTGCAAGACCCGGCTCGCATGTTTGACGCGTTTTATAAATTGACTGATTCTAAAGGGCAAATTCGTTCGTACATCTTCGACGTCGTCCGTTCGACGGTACCGAGAATTAAGTTGGACGACGTTTTCACGTCGAAAGAGGAAATCGCGATGGAGGTGAAGAACATGTTGGCGAAATCGATGGAGGAGTTTGGGTATAACATTATTTCGACGTTGGTGACGGATATCGCGCCGGATCCTAAGGTAAAGAATGCGATGAATGAAATCAACGCGGCGCAAAGACAAAGAGTTGCCGCGAAGGATCGCGCGGAAGCGGAGAAGATTATGGTGGTGAAAGCTGCCGAGGCGGACGCGGAGTCGAAGTATTTGAGCGGTACCGGTATGGCGAGGCAAAGACAGGCAATCATCAACGGTTTGAGAGATTCGGTGGTGAACTTTCAAAAGGAAGTCGATGGCATTTCCTCCAAGGACGTGATGGAAATGATGATGATGACGCAATACTTTGACACGATGAAGGAGGTTGGGACGCAAGGCGGGAACTCGACCATCTTCGTACCGAGCGGACCGGCGGCGGTGGCGGATGCGAGCGCCGCCATTCGCGCCGGCTTGATGCAAGGCAACGCGGCGGTGGCTGCTATGCAGCGTTAAATGCGAAAGTGAGTATGAACGAGAGAGCAAACAGACGTGTACTTATACGCGTATCGATATACATTCTTTTAATGGTCAGAAAAGTCAAATATACCCAGTAATTAATAAAATCTTAGTTTTGTTCTTTCAATATTACACGTTTTTAATCGAGAAACATAGGCGCAGCAACTAACGTAATCGTCGCGAGCATTTTAATTAACACATGGATACTCGGTCCAGCGGTATCCTTAAATGGATCACCCACGGTGTCTCCCGTGACCGCCGCTTTGTGCGTTTCGCTCCCTTTCCCTCCTCCGAATCCAGTTTCCACGTATTTCTTGGCGTTATCCCACGCTCCTCCGGCGGTGTTCAAAAACAATGCCATCAAAATCCCACTCGCGGTGGCAAACATGAGAAAACTTGCGACGCACTTCGCGCCGAGTAACTCGCGACCGGAGGCTATGCCGATGCGTCGAAATATAATGCCTGTGATTAGTGGTCCAGAAACGGCGACGACGCCTGGTTTAACCATACCTCGTAACGCCGATTTCGCCACAATCGAGACGCACCGTTCGTAATCTGGTTTCGTATCGTACGTCATGATTCCAGGATTCTCCGCAAACTGTCGTCGAACTTCTTTGACGACGTCTTGCGCCGATTTCCCGACCGCCGCGATCGCGAACGAGGAGAATAAATATACCAACATGGAGCCAAGCAAACCGCTGATGAACACTTCTGGGATGCAAATATCTACGGTGGAAAACGCTTGACCGGTAAACGCGGAAACTTCGTCCATGAACGCGGAGAAGAGTAAAAACGACGCCAAGGCGGCGGAACCGATCGCATACCCTTTCGTTGTCGCTTTCGTCGTGTTTCCTACGGCGTCTAGCTCGTCACACACGTCTCGAACCGAGTCTGGTTGGTTGGACATTTCTACGATACCGCCGGCGTTATCTGCGATCGGGCCGAACACGTCCATGGTCAAGACGTAGGCTGCAGTGGAGAGCATTCCCATCGTCGCAACCGCGGTACCAAACAAACCGCCAATCGGTTCGTCCGAGCTTTCATCAACTAATCCGGCATTTTGCCCTAAATGATACGCCGCGACGACGGCGATGGAAACCACAATAACCGGCGCCGCGGTCGCTTCGAGACCAACACCAACACCAGCGATGACATTCGTGCCACTGCCAGTCGTACTCGCTTCGGCAATCTTTCTGACTGGCGGAAACGCGTAATCGGTGTAAAACTGCGCGATGAACACGAAGCAGTATCCGCACAAAATGCCAACTATACCACACGCGTAGAAGTACTTCCACGCGTCCTCGGCTTTCTCCGTATACAACATACATCTGCATGCGATACCAAAACACACCAACGCAATCGCCAACGCCACGTTATACCCTCTCTTCAACACTGAATACGGTTCCTGCTTGTATCTCGGCTCGATCTCAGAAACGGACAGAATGCCAATCGCCGAGGCAAAGCAATCCATCGCGTGAACCACCAGTGGGAACAACACGAACCCCTTCGCTTCGACGACGCTCATATCGGATCTTCTCACCACGGTTGCGCCTAAAATCATCGCTGAAATGATCTCCGCCGCGATGGACTCGAACAAATCCGCGCCTCTGGCTGCGCAATCCCCAACGTTGTCTCCGACCAAATCGGCAATCACCGCGGGGTTCCTCGGATCGTCCTCGGGAATATTCATCTCCACCTTGCCACACAAATCTGCGCCTACATCCGCTGCTTTGGTGTAAATCCCACCACCTAACTGCGCGAATAACGCGACGAACGACGCCCCGAATCCGTAACCGACTAACATCAGCGGTATCTCGATCACGTTTTCAATCGATTCGCTCGCCGAATCACCTCCTCCGGCTGCTTTCATCCCAGCACTCGTCAGTCCGTACCACCACGAATACACCGCGAACAAGCTCGCCACGCCTAACACCGTCGTCGCGACCACCAACAAAGCGGCAAATCCACCCGCTCTCAACGCGACGACCAGCGGCTCTCTCGAGCCTCTTCGACTCGCCGCCGCCACTCTCGAATTCGCTCTCACCGATACCCACATTCCAGCGTACCCACTCATCCCCGAGCAAAACGCCCCCAACAAAAACGCCACCGTCGTCAATATCGCCACGCTGTGACTGGTCAACCCGCTCTTCTCTTGCTCCGGCGTCACTTGTCTGAACTCGTACAAAAAGAACACGAACGCGGCGCAGACCACCGCGAGTTTACTAATCAGCCCGTACTGCGTGGAGAAAAACCCACTCGCACCGGCCCGTATCGCATCCGCCACTTCAATCATCTCCATCGTCCCTTCGTCTTTTTCCAGCACCCACATGGATAAATACTTCGCAAACGCCAACGTCCCGACCGAGGCTAACACGACCAACGTAATCGTCTTTGACGTTCTCGAAGCAATCGTCAACACGCACAGCAAGAGAAATACCCCGACGTATTTTAAACTTTTATTCATCATCCTCGAGTTCTTCAAACTGCTCTTATCTTTCCCGTTCGCGTTTCCCGACGAAGCTGCTTTCCCTATTCTCGAAGTAAACGTCTTCGTCTTCGACGCGCTTTCCGGGTCGTCGAAATTGGAATTCATGAAATTGGTCTCGTTCAGAGATACCGCGCCGCCTGGGAAATAGTTTCCTCCTCCTTCTTCTCCGGAACCCCGAGAGCGCATCATCATCATCGTTCTCGCCGCTTTAGTGTTCGTCTTCTTCTGCTGTTATTCGTGTTCTCGGGAGATGAATGCTGTTTTCAAGACCTGTTCCTAGAGTGTGTGTCTTGCGTGTGTAATGCGGTGCAAAATTCGCCTTTCTTTTGGGGGATGCAACGGCCAAAAAGCTCACTAATTAATTAGAATAAAGAACAGCGCGCAGAAACAATAGAGACTACACACGCGCGTTCGGTGACGGAGAGAGAGTGTGTGCGTGTGTTTACTCTATCATGGTTCGATTTAAAAACAGATACATCATCGCTCGCGCGCTCTTCCACGATAAAAAACCGACGTCGGAACGCGTGCTCTCGAATCGACTGCGTTTGGAAATCGAATCCGCGTTTGGCGTCGCCGGCGCTCGAGAGATGTGTCCGTCGGTGCAGGTGAAGTATTACGAGCAAAAATACGGGTCGAACGTGGTCGTTTTACGATGCTCGCGCGAAGACGTACGAAAAGTGAAACTTTGTTTCGAAAACATCGAAAGAGTGGAAGGGAGGACGTGCACGATGCGAGCGGTGGCCGTGCACGGGAAGTTGGGGAGCTTGAAGGAGAACGTTTTGGAGAAGATTGGGAGGTTTGCGGTGAATGGCGAAGACGGAGACGAGGAGGAGGAAAAGAAGGAAGAGAAGCGGAGGAAGGTGAGGAGGAAAGTAGAGAAGGCGGTTGAAGCGATGACGAGTTGAGACGAACTCGATTGTGTATAAAAGTGTATATTAGTATTGTAGTGTTACAGCAGCTTTGTTTAGGTACGTACTCGCGGCGAGCCGCCGACGAGTACGCGTATGAGACGTTCTGTGTGTTTGTTCTTCTTCTTTTGTCTCTCTTTCTCTTTCTCTTTCTCTTTCTCTCGGGGTTCATGCTTCTTTTCATCACTGTTCTCCGTAGAGATTCATCGCCAAGTCTTCGTCGGCGACGTCTTGCATTCGACGACCTAAGTTATTCACCGAGTCTTCTCTCGCCGGACCGCGACGGTTGGCGGTTGGCGGTAACTGCGGCGTTTTGTAGCGAGGTAATCTTGAGAGAGGCGTGGCGCCGTCTTTGGAGACGGTTGGCGATACGCTCCTGCGTCTTTGCGAAGACGTGGCGAACGGCTTGGGAACGCCCGAGTCGCTTGGGGTACGCAAGGCGCCCCGGATCGAAGATGTTGGTGTTTTGTTGGCGTTTAAATGCCTCGCGACTTTCGCGTACGAGTCGATTGGTCTTTCTCCTTTTCCGTCGTCGTCGTCTTTCGCCGAGCCGCTTTCGTCGCTTCTGGTCGTCCCCGTCGTGGTGGTAAAAAACGACGATTCTTCCATCTCGCCGTTACCAAAGAACGCAAGGTTTACCAACTTCCAGAACCAAAGCGAAATCATCGATATCGCGGTAAAATACGTCACCACTGCGACCATCGCAGTCCAAGATGAAATCGCCTCCGAATACTCGTCGTCTTCAAACGCCAACCACGAGGCGAAAACGCCCCGTTGCTGTTGTGCGCGAAGCTTCCTCTTCTCCTCCAAAATTTTTGTCACCAACTCCTCCACCTTCTCTTTCGCTTTTTCCAACTTGACTTCGCACCGTTGAATCTCCTCGATCGCTTTTAATCGTTCCTCGAACGAGTTCGTCTCGGAAGGCGTATTCTCAGTAATCACGACGTCCCTCGTCGTCGACGACGACATGGTGGCTAAATACAAAGCCACGATTCCAATGCAAATCGATACCACCGAGCTCATCATCAACTTCACATCCAGCGACCTCTTCAATGTTTTCATCGCGTTCGCCCGTCTTCGTTTGTTCTCTCTTCGCGGTTGTTTTTCTTGGACTGGACCTTCACCCCCCTCTCCTTGAGTAGGGGTCTCATATTTTGTCGTCGTCGCGTGACTCGTTTGCTGTTTCTGTTGCGCCCCGATTAAGGGCGACGTCCTCGCGTCAAATTGCGCCTCCGCGAGTTCCAGCCACGCGCGCACTTCCTCGTCTTTGCCTTCCCACGCGTCCTCGATGCCCTCCAACTCTTTCTCTTCTTCTTCTTTTGAAGGGGGAGAGTCGTCCTTTTTCCCGCATGTCATTTGCGGTTTTTCCTCCAATTCTTTTTCGTCTCCCTCCTCGAACTCCTCCTTCGTCTTCTTTTTTCCAACGACGTCCTCGAGAACGATCTCTTCGCCTTGAAGGTCGGTGCCCAAGTTGCTCCAAGAGGCGTCGTCGTCGTCGTCCGTGGAGGAGAGCATGTGAACGGTGTTCGTTGTACTGTGTTGTTGCTTTTTTTTTTGAGCGGGTTTTGTGTGTGTTTTTTGTCTTGTTTTATGTTGAGAAATTTCAAAAATTCAATCTCTTACGAGTACAAATACGAGTACTCCCACGACTACTTTTACAACTACATACTATTTCAAATTCCACTCGCTGGCGTCCGGGACTTCTTTGCCGACTTCAAACTCAGCGTCGCTGAAATCAAATCCAGGATTTTCCTTTTGAAATCGAGCGAGCATCATCCGTCTTCTGTCCATTTCGATTTTTTCATCGGCCTCGGCTTTCGTCGACGTTTCGTCGCTCGCGTTTGGCGTCGCTCCTCGGAGGTTGTTACGGCAATGTTCCTTAAACGCCGCTTCCCAAGGTTCCGCTTTTTTCAGCTTCACCAGTTGAATGTGCATCTCCCCGGTGGATTGATCTCGCGTCCACACGGATTCATCCGCGATCGTTTGTCGGTACAGCTCCAGTTTCGGCAACACGTGGCAATCGTCGTCTCCAATCTTCTTCTTCTTCTTCTTCTTAATCTCGATCGTTTTCCCGGTGATTTCAACCGACAAATCTTCCTTCGTTTTCAACTCGGAACTAACGGGGATAAAAATGTTCACCTCTTCCAACGTTTGCTCCCACTCGTACACCAATTTGTTCTCGTCGACGTAGAACTTGTGACGGTTCGGCGCGGCGAGTTTATCGTCGTCGCTCATATCCAAGTAAGGCGTTAGGGGAAAACACCTGCAACACACCTAATCAATCACACGCTCGAGTCTCGACTCATCACCCAGCCGGCGTGCGCTAACCCACACCCGAGTGCCACGGCAAACAAACGATCTCTCACCAGTGGATTTGTTTTAAATCCAATCCGTATTAAAGGCAGTAACGGCGCGTAGACGAGTGGGACGATAAACTTTTGTTGCATGCGATTTTTGCGGGTTTCGTTGAAGGATTTGATCTCTTCCGCCCGGGTCATGTAGTATATGCACGCGTCGAAAGCTCAAAGAGCGCACGAATTAATGCGACCACTTTCTCTCCTACTCCTGCGCGCTTGCACTCCTCGCGCGCGTATTCTGACTGTGTGTGTATCTGTTAAACTGCGAT
>Ga0255765_1001852_pt1 | contig 25289 bp, 16 predicted proteins | sample 041ome_8_FD_179965 | JGI IMG/M metagenome (GOLD analysis project Ga0255765, IMG submission 179965) | Coastal salt marsh microbial communities from the Groves Creek Marsh, Skidaway Island, Georgia - 041407BS metaG (version 2) | ecosystem: Environmental > Aquatic > Marine > Intertidal zone > Salt...
AATAGTTGCCATTGTACGTCCCGTCCGGACCCAAATGCCCGACGTTCACTTGAATCGCCGCGTGATCTTTGCACGTGATCAAGCGGTTCGTCCACGAGCACTTTCTCGGGATGTACAAATCGACGTTTTCTCCGTCAGCGTTAATCATTGTTTCGGTGGATGATTTAATTCGTAACGTTAAGTTTATGACGAGATTTCGACGAACACGTTGCAAAGGGGGTCTCCGGCAAGAGAAAATTTGCTCCTCCTTTGCCTTTCAAAAAAAAGCGAGACACCTCCTTTCCTTCGAAAAAAAAAACAAAAAAAAAAGCTCTCTCCCTCCTCGCTCACAAATTCTGCCACTTCCTTTTCGTAAATCGTCACTTTAGCCCGTAGTACGAACAACCAGAAATAATGTCGTTCGCAACGTCCACTCCTGCTCGATTGAATTTTTCAAACAGCGTGTGCTCCACGCAAGGCTTGTCCGCCAAGGTACGCGCGCGTTTCTTTCCCTTTTCGCCGCGCGTAGATTTTTTTGCGAGAGCCGTCTCCCTCTCCCCTTTTTTTTCCGCCCCTTTGGATAAAAAAAAATTCCGAAGTGTTGCTGCGCGCGCGCGCGCGATTTACAACCTCACGCGACCAAAAAACTAACCGAATTTTCTCACTCGCAGGCGCCGATTAGAACTGCGAAACCGTTTCCGTCGTTGAAGATTGAAAACAGAGTTGTGGTGAGTAGCAATACCTCTTCTTTTTCGTCGTCGTCACGTCCGTCATTTTTTTCTCCTCCTCCTTTTCCTTCTCCTTTCTTTCGGTTCTCGGTGAATTCAACCTAACCCTGTTTCTCTCTCTCTCTCTTTCCATTTCTCTCTCTCGCGGAAATAAAAAAATATTACAGATTCGTTTTACGCGTTTGGGGAGAAAGCGCCAAGCGTTTTACAGATTAGTTGCCATTGATTCCAAAAAGAGACGCGACGGATTACCGATCGAATTCTTAGGCTGGTACGATCCGATCAAAAAGGAGTCTTCCTTGAACGCCCCGGCGATCAAGGAGTGGATCGCGAAAGGGGCGCAGCCTTCGGAGACCGCCGGTTCGTTGTTGAAGAAAGCGCTCATCATCTCGTAATGGAGGAGGAAGCTTTACGGGCGAAATATATATAAATATAAGTAGATAAAAGAGAGAAAACAACGCGTTGTGTATTCTTATGTAGTAGCATTTCACATTATAGTAGAACTTATTGTTATTAAAAGAGAAAGTATTCCTACTTTTTCCTTGAGAGTTTCTCGGCTTCCGCCGCCCTTTTCCTCTTCGTAAAACTTAAAAAACTTCCGATTCTTCCGGTCCTTCTCCATCCTCTTCGAGTTCTCCGCCCGATTGTTCGTCGCCTCCTCGCGTGAAATCGCGAGCGTTTTTGATTCGGTCGGACAACCAGGTCGTCAATTTTTCTTCGTCATCGTGCATCATCATTGTGTAGTAGTTCAGGCCGTAGAGCTCGACTATTCTGTGCACATTTTTCTTTTCAAACGCATACTGCCAGCCGAGTTGAGTAATCACCTCCGACTTTCCCATCACCGCCGGGTGATACATGATTTTCAGGTAGTTTTTTAAGGTGAAAAGGCTTTTGAAACTCAGTTCAACTTCTCGAACGAGGCCGTCGAGGTCGTGTTCTCGCGCTACATTGAGCACTTCAATGTACAAATCCGCCAAGGATTCGTTGAACGGGCCTGGCGGGAACCCAAGGAATGTTCCAAAGTACAAATAGTGCAGTAATTGCTTCAAGGCCAATTCGGAACAATCGATCTTTACTCGACACAACACTTTATCTTTTTCATTATCATCATCTTCACCGTCATCGTCATCGTCGTCGTCCATCATTGTGCATCCGGGATCTTCCTCCTCGCCAACAATCACGCCACAGACTTCCTCGTCCTTCTTTCTTCTTTTTGTGCTTTTGACGTGCGAGCAACCAGCTTCTATGAGTTTCAAGAACTTTTCGCTCGTGTGCGCGAGCGCAATTCGATGCACACGATACTCACTTGCACCACGCAAAGTCGTGAACACGACGTCGCATAAATCAAGGTTCTTGCATAAATCAGACTTCATTTTTATTTCCATCTTTTTTGAATGCTCCAGTGTATCACCATCTACTAAAGGGGATATCATATTGTCCCAAAGTCTTTCTCTTCTATGGAAACCCCTCGCGTCAATCTGAAAACATTCATTGAATATGTTCGCAGTGTTATCTTGTGGAAAAATCTGAGTAGAAATTTCCGAAACGTACTTGTTCGACACAATGTCGTGTGCTGCGTCGTCGTAGTCATCGTCGTCAAGTTCTATGAACTCGTCTTCTGAGGAAACTTCCGGTCCACTGTTGCCTAAACCGTCGCGCTTCGTCTTTTCAACGATGCTCGTGATAGCATCTACAGCTTCACGCACATTCGCTCCAGTCGCTCCGGATGAGAGCAACGAAGAAGCGGTCAAGCAATGACCGTGCGTTTTTTGGACATTTGCTAATTTTTCTGTAATCGCGGCGATGCTCTTCTTGATGGGGATACTGTCTGGATTGAAAGACTCTAATTCATGCCACGCGACTTCTTTTCTCGCGCCCGAAGGCGTATACGCAAGCGACTTCAAGAAGTATCGCCGAGGTTGAATGTTATGTGTTCCAGGCCTGCTGAAAGACACTCCGTTTTCGACAGTCTTGTGCCCAGTTTTGTTCCACGCGTGCTTAACAAGAACGTCGATCAATATTTTCAAACCTCCAGATTCGAGAAAGATGTCCTGCATGTCTTTCTTATTGCACAAGTGCGCGAAAGCGACGGCAATGCGAAACTTCTTCGCATGTTTCGGCTCGGTCGTCATTAGATATCGCAAATACTCGCGACATTTTTTGTTTTTATCCGACGTCAGTTTCTCTTCCAAACGTTGCAACGTTTTTTCCACGCACGTTTTGGATGCCTCCAAGAGAAGAGTGTTGTTGGCGTTGCGGAACCGTTGCACCGAGCCTTCCGCGATGATTACGTGCACATTATCCTCGTTGTCCGATAATCCGTACAAAGCAAAGGCTGCGTTGTGTTGTAAATTCTCCACGTATCGTCTCGCGTCGCCTTTTAGCTCGGAGTCTGGCTTTTTAGCCGAGCTATTTGTTTCTCGTAAGTGCATCATGATGTCATCGATGTTGGAATCCAGAAGTTTCAGGAGAGGACCGAGACCGGCACCAAAGCAAATGCCGATTTGATTATCTGCATTTTGCGCGAGTCTTCCCAAAGCGAACGCGGCCATTTCGCGTAAGCCTGGATCTGAGTTCTTCAGCATCTCGACTAAAGGTACGATGGCACCTCTCTGGACGATTCGGGTCATGTTATAATCTTTGGGCTCTGTAGCGGCAAATTGACCGAGCAACAAAGCAGCCTCTCGTTGCGATTCAAGACACGAGGAAGATAACAAACCAATGACTGGCTGTAAAGCGCCTTCGTCCAATACTCGTTTCTTTATCGGTAGACTCGAATGAACGAGATTTCCAATCACACCAACGGCTTCTTTGTGGACCGAAGAATCTTCCGAGCGGACCATGAAAAGAAGCATTTTCAATGCGCCTTCTTCAACGATTTGGTTTTTGTTCTCAGGATTCTTAAATGCCAATGTTCTCAACGCGGCAGCGGCGGCGCGTTGCACTTTCACGTCATGCACGCAATTTAACAAGGAAATTAATGGTGGAATACCACCGTCGTGTCGTACGGTGGATTTGATGGCGTGATTTTCATGCGCAAGGTTCGTGATGGCGTCCGCGGCGCGTCTCGCGACAGAAGAAGTGATGGCGACTGGATCTTGCGGTTTTTCCTTTTGCTCTGAGTTGAAGCCAGAAATTATCTTGACCAAGACTGGAATAACACCGGCGTCTGCGACGCGGTCTTGATGACACGATTTACTTGCCAATAAACTCATGCAGTAACAGGCTTCTTTCAGCACGTCCGAGACGGAAATAATGCGCGGATCCTTTTCATCTTTCACAGCATCTAACAAAATTGCTACTCGATCGTTGATCTCACCAAGAACTTCTATCAACGATTTCACGCTTTCAACCATTCCTTCTTCAACCATAACGTCGCAAGCATCTTCTAAGCGCAAATTCGCGAGTGCAGATATCATTGTTTCTGCTAAATTCAATTCGAGCACCGAAGGGTGCTTTCCAGTTGCTAGAAACGTGGGATCGTTTGGATACACCTCGTTGCTGAGGGTTCCCTCCGGTAACCCGAGAGAGCCGACAGCGACTTTCGCGCGAAATAATCGCACATAAACGCGAATGGCCTTATACAACTTGGTCTTCCTCATATTGTTTTGGTCTTCCTCGTCGTAGTAATTACGAAACTTTAAGACTTCCGGGGTTACACATGAGACGACCTGTATGAACGCGTTTTCCAAATCGTGGCACTCAATGACATCATTCCACTTAACTAAGCTTCCCGTGCCGCATTCTTCCTCGAATGATTTCAAAGAAGCCATTCCTTTCTCGGTGTTCTTCAGATTATCGTAAATATGTTCTTCTGATTCTCGCAAGATTCTCTCCATCCATCTAATCGTGCGAGTTCGGCTGACGACTCGGTCGATGACGTCTGGTACAGTTGGAGTTTCCTTCACTAACTCCGTGATAGAGCGCATCATAGATTTCAACGCGTCTCGTTCAGATGAAGTGAGCACTCGCGCCCGATCTCTCCATAAGTTTTCGACGAATTTTTCAATCTTTCCTATTATTTTCTTGTGTTCATCCATGGCAATAATCGCTGCCGAAACGGATTCTTTCACGCTAGCTTCTTTTCGTTCAAGCAATTTCAACAAAACCGAGGAGAAGTCGCGCTTATCCAACTCTTTGTTGATCTCAACAATTTTCCCGTTCATGTTCGCGACGCATTCTGAAACGTATTGAATTATTTCTGCCGTTATGGTACCTTTCTTCAGCGTTTGATAAGAACCCACTCCCGGCCTGGGTAGATTATTCTTCAAGTTCGCTCGTTCTTTTACAGACTTCTTCATCCAGTACGTCGGAGAGGCACACATGGCGTATTCGTACGTCTCGAGCTGCTTGATGGCATTGTTCGCAGTTGACGAGGAGGTAATTGTGGAAGACGAAGACGGTGACAGCATATCGAGCAGTCTCGTCACAACTAATGGTACGAATGCACCCTCCTCGTAGTTCAGCACCTCCTCGCGAACTTGCTTTTTCTCGCATAAAGCTTCAAACAACGATGCTAACTCGAGGTCGAGTGCGATGGAACGGCGACCACCAGTTGCTTTCTGCATCATGATTGCATCGGGCGGTATATCGCCCAAGAGCTGAAGCATTATCGGTAAAATGTTTGTCTCTTTGACAATGAGCATCGCGCACTCTTCGTAATTATTCTTTATTCTGTCAAATCCGAAAATTATAGTCGGCGTCGAGCCTCTCGCCATTTCTTTCAAAATGTTCAACTTTGCGGTCAACTTGTAGAGAATTTGATGGTTCTCCGATCCGTATTGTCCTGGAAACTCTCGCATTGGTAACAATACTGCTAACGATGCTAACGATGCTGCTTCAACATTCCCACTTTCCTCTATACCGAGAGATTTTACCGTTGCGAATAATCGATCCACGAGGTCGCGTTTGATGATATTAACTAAGTGTTTGTGATACTTCAAGACGCACAACGTGCGGCAGATATCTGTTCGAGGCGATGGTAACTCTGCGTCGTGTGCTGCTACGAAGAAAGCAACGAGTTTGTGGCAAAACGCAGATCTCCTCTCCACGTGCGGCATCAATATCCACCGGTCGTATGTAACCGGCATCTGTATGCTCTCGGAGTAGAAGTACATCTCTTTGCTCTCGATAAAATCGGGCGCATACCATCTGGATAAGTTGTCTGCTACTATCACCTCTTCTCCGGAGGTGAAAATTGCCTCCTGTAAAGTTTGTGGAGACATCGCGCCGTACATATCTCCTGCAATTGCGCTCAAGCGAGAAATGACGTCATGGCCTAGCTTGAAAACTTCAACGAAAGCTTTATTTATTTTGGTACCTTCCGCGGTTTCCTTCCAACGAAATGCCCGAAACCGCGAAACCGCGAACGAAATAATTGGCATGGAATAGATGCATCGACCTATAATATCACTATCCTCCAAAATCATATCGCTACTCTCAGACAAATACGAGTAGTGCGTCAAAAGAGATCCCGTGGTTATCTTCGTCGTATTTGTTTGTTGTTGTTGCTGTTGTTGCTGTTGCTGCTGCTTTGTTCCATCTCCTGTATAATACGTTTTTCCTTTCATCACTTGGTCGTGTTCCATCCTCTCTAAGTCGTCGTCGCCGCCGTCGTCGTCGTCGTCGTCGGGCTCTTTGCCGCCGCCCACCACCATCGGTGATAACGATCTTTTACCGGGCGCTCCCTCTCCTTTCTTATTTGTTGCGATCTCGGGCGTCGTTATCGTATTTCTCGCGTGCAATTTCTTGCGTAAAATTCGTGCCAACCTTTTCAAGTTGTCGAAATCTAATTTAATGTCCCCCCATACGTTGCGATTTATCTTTTTCGCCACCGCGCTTGCAGATACGCCTCCCGAGTATTCTAACTTTTGCCAAGCCTGAAACGCTTTTTCGTTACTTTCGGCTAGTAAACTGATCATGACTGAAATTATGGCGGTTACAATCTGCGCGTTTTGAAGCGTACGTTCTCTCGCCTTGTTGTTCGTCATTTCTTTTGTGACTAAGTTTGACTCTGTAAGAAACCCTACGATCTCGAACAATTCGTGTCTGGCGCACGCAAACGCGAGAGATTTTAAACGCGTCAACACTTCCTTCATTTGTCCTTGAAATCCTCGAATTGCACTCGAGGTTCTCTTCTGACACACCTCACTCGGCAACTTTAAGTTTAAGACGTACGCAATCATTTTTAATCTCTCAACGCGTTCCTCGGTCGTGGATTCTCTGTAATGGATTTTAGTAAACCAGCGCTCGTGCGGTAACCGACTGAGTTGTTCGCTTGTTGTCGGTTCCTTCAAGGCTAAATTACTCGCTGAATAATGACACACCGGGTCCAAAATCTTGGACAATTGCGACTTCTTTTGCACTAAAAACTCTTCTAACGTTTTGATTCCGTTGAATTCTTTGATCGCTGCTTCGTCTCCGTCTTCTTTTTTCTCGTTGTCTTTGATGATTTTCTTCAGTCGTTCCCTCGCTGTGCCTGTCAGCGCCGAAAGAGTCGCAGGATTCGCGTCCTCGATTAAAGCGAACGAAGTTTCAGGAGTAACTACCGCGTACTCCTCCATCGCTCTCGATCGCACGTTCCACATGTCTTCAAACAAAAGACTTCCGGAATCTAACGCGTCGTACGGCGATATCATTTCTTCTTTGCTTCGATTTTGTCGCTGTTTATTTATTCCCTCTTCGTTTTTCTCGCTCTTCTTCTTTTCTCCGATATCTTCCTCCTCCTCTTTCTCCATCTCCTCCTCAGCCTCTGGGTCGTATTTCAAACGCTCTAAGTGCTCTCGATATCGCGAAGAGGAATCTTCCAACAGCGCGAACCATTCTCTCGGCGATATCTTCTTCTCTTTTTCTTCTTCTTCTTCTTCTTCTCCTTTTTCTCTCTTCGTCTTCTCTTCATCGTCGGCGACGGCCAACGTCCTCGTCGGTTGAGATTTCTCTTCCTCCTCCTCTCGATTTTTCTGATTTCTGCGAGATTTGATTTTCGTTTTTTCCTCCTCCAGTTTTTCTTCGTCGTCGACTCGTTTCTTCGTCGTCGTCTTCTTCTTCCTCTTCTTCTTATCGTCGTCGTCGTCGTCGTCGTTATTGAGCTCATCTCCTTTCGAGCGTTTGCTAGACGTCATCGTCTCTTTCCGCTTCTTCGCGGAAGACGCTTTCGCTTTCCGCGAAGGAGAGAAAGTCATTTTCAATTTTCTGGCGCCAAAAACACGAAAGAGAGAAGAAAAGAGAGAAAAGAAGAAAAAAAAGAGACCAGAGGTGAGCACCCCAAAAACGCGCGCGCGCTCAACGCTATGTACAGGTTTGGACGTATGCGATCTCCCTATCTTCTACATTATATTCTCTCAAAAGGAGCGTCATTATTCTCAAGCAATTTTAAATAAGTATCTCTCTCTTTCTCACACACACACACACAATGCTACGTAGTATATATCTTTTAAAAGCTAATCCTGTAATATGCCGAGAATCTCCTCGTCTCTAAACAAGAGGAACTCTTTCTTTTGCGGGCCTTCGTCGAGCTTGACGGCTTGACCGCCAAACTCCGGGAGCAAGACTCTATCGCCGGCTTTGACGCCTACGTGTGTGATGAGTAAGACGCGTGATGTAAGGATGGAAAATAGTAACGTACCGTTTGGAATGATTTTCCCGTCCATGGGACTCGGTCGTCCCGGTCCGACGGCAACTACTACGCCGGCGTTGAGCTGTATATTTAGAGGAGAGAAACATCAAGAGAAGAGTTGAGAAAAATCGCATTCGTCAATCACGCGCACAATAACAACACCGTTCCATTCGTTTCGTTCGAACGAGTTAAATAATTCCCCCCCAAAACGCTCGCGGCGCGCTCGCACTCGCTCTCAACACATAAGACCAGAGAGGACGACGAAAACGACGACGAGAGAGAGAGCCTGAAGAAGCGGAGGAAAAAAAAAAAGAAGGAAAAAGAAGAAATCAACAACAACTGAGAGAGAAACCAAAAAACGCACTTTACTCCCGACGGTTTCTGGCAACAAAATCCCCCCGCTCGTTTTCGTCGCCGCGACTGCTCTCTCCACTAAAACTCTGTCCAGCAGCGGAATCAATTTTTTTGCCGCTTGGCTCATTTTTTTCTCTCTCTCTCTCTCTCTCTTTACGTGTACGTGGGTGGATGGTTTTTTCTGTGACGATTTGATTTTTCTCCCAGAGAGCATTTTTCTCCCACAACAACAACAACAAACAAACGCATCGAAACAAAAAGTCAAAAAGAACAAACACCATCAAAAAAAAAATATCTTGCGATTACAGTTCAACCACCAACCACACTCTAGCGAGCGTTATTTTTAAATAACACAACCTCAAAGAAAACGACGCGAACGAAATCTAAGCGTCGATGATCTCGAGTTTAACCACTGCGCGAGGAACTGCTTTTTTTACCGGCCGCATCATCACATCGTCGACGAATTCGACGAATTTGACGACAAAGAAGAAGAAGAATTCTCGTTGCGCGATTTTTCAGAAGAAGAAGAGAAAAATAATAAAAATGGAAAACTTTGAATCGACGCCGAAACCGGACGGAGCACCCGAGTGCACGATTTATTACACCCCAGAGTTAGTATCGAAAGCGATCGCGGAGTTGACGGCGGAAAGCGCGCGAGTTGCAATCGAAGAGAGAGGATATTTCACGCTCGGATTAGCCGGCGGGAGTTTGATTAAAATGCTCTCCGGATTGAAGGAGGAGGAGGACGACGGCGGGAAAGACGACGGGGAGAAGAAAAAGAAAATTGAGTGGGATAAATGGCACGTGTTCTGGGTGGACGAAAGGTGCGTACCTTTAGATGATCCAGAGAGTAACTTTGGTGGCGCGTACGAGGCGTTATTTAAGGACGTGCCGATTCCCAGAGAGAACTTACACGCCATCGACGACGGTTTATACGACACAAATGAAGGCGCGAGCGCAAAGTCAGCCGAGGCTTACGATAAAGAGTTGAAGAGTTTGTCGGAGGCAATTTTACCGAGAGGGGAAGGTGGATTGCCGATGTTTGATTTGTTATTGTTAGGTTTTGGGCCGGATGGGCACATTTGTTCGTTATTTCCGAACCATTCGCTGGTGAAAGTGAACGACGAGCGATGGATTTTACCAATTTCGGATTCGCCGAAACCGCCTCCGGAACGCATAACGTTTTCTATGCCAGTGGTGAATATGGCGAAACGGAAAGTGTTTGCCGCGGTAGGTGAAGGGAAAGCAGAGATGGCGAAACACATCTTAGAAGATGCGAATAAAACGGACGGGTCGATACCGGCGGCAATGGTTAAAGATGCCGAGTGGTTGTTCGATACCGCCGGATCAAGTAAACTGACAACCACGCACGTTAAGTTTGAGTTTCCAGGAACGCCAACGCTTTTGGGTTTAGACAAGAAAGAAGACTAAAACGATGAGTGCGAGAGAAGAATAGTGTAATTAAAGTACGAACTTAATATTGTCATCACCAGTAAATCGTTATCAATTATTATTATTATTATGCGTTATTCTTCATGTACATGTCCGGATCGTTTGCGAATCGCAGTAAGTTGTATTTGTATTCGCGTTCTTTCAATCCTTTCCATCTGACCGCTTCTGCCTCTTCTATATCGATTTTTGCGAATTCTTCGTCCCAATCCAGCTGAGTAGTCGTCAACTCTTTGCACGGAAACGCTTCGTTCTCTTTCGCAAACTCGTCGTCTTTGTAATACCTCTTCTTTTCGCTTTTTTTGAAGACGTTGCCGAACCCATCTCGTTTATCTTTCAGATCTTGTTGTTTGCGGAGAAGTTGTAATTTTTTCCGGAGCGGAGCGAGTTCGCGCTTTAACTTTTCGACGTTCGATTCGGTCGATTTTTCTTCGCGTTGTAATGCGGTATCCATATCTTTTTCTGCTTCGTCCCATTTCAGCAATTCCAAACGTGCCTTTGCTCTTCGCATGAGCGCCTTGACGTTATTCTTCTCGCAATCCAAAGAATCTGAAGCGAACGCTTCTGCCTCCACATAATTTTCCATCTTCAAATGTAACATTGCGAGATTGTTATAAATCTTGTGCGAGATTGTAAACGACTCCTTGTTCCTCTTTTCTCCATCTTTATCGAATTCACCTTGCGGTTCTATCAATGAAAAGACATCCGCGCCTTTATCCCAGATGAGTTTTGCTCGGCGATACCGTTTCGTTTGATACAACATGCGGCCGCGCTCCAACATTTTCTCGCCATACTCCAACCGTTCTCTGTGCGACATCGCAAACTTATCGTCGGTAACGCTCTCGTTGGTAACTTCAACCACTTTAACCACGAATAATGCGGTAAAACCAATCGTTTGCGTCTCTGGTAAAAGCGCGTCGCATAACTGATATTGAGAGAATGGGTCAATTTTCACTTCGGCAACATCGTTCACTTTCATTTTTAACAGCGCTTCATCCAATCCTTCCGGACGAGTTCCATCTCCAATCGCGTATTTATGCTCCACCCATGGCACTTTACTCGCTTCCTCGTCGTCGGTGTTCTCTTCGTCGGCGTATTCGCACAAATCTTTCACATGAAGAACGACTGAGTTTCCTTCTCTCAGTTTGTTGAAAGAAGGCGTTACTCCCGTCGTTTTTGCTGCTCCTCGTGAGAGAAACTTTAACCGCCCTTGACCGGCGCAAATCTCGATCTCCTCCTCCTCTTCCTTCTCCTCTTCCTCATATCTCTTTTCGTCCTCGCCATCTTCTTCGGGTGAAGATGATGGTGAAAGTATTTTGGGTGACATGCTTTCTTTTTTTTCTCTCGAGCTGTATTTTTTGTGTCACGAGCGTTTCTTCTACGTATTGGTTTTCGCATGCGGGGTGTGTGATGTATACAAAAAAGTTTTGTTTATAATTTTAGTCCTACAAAATTTTCTTTTCAATGCTAAAAGTTTTTATATACTCTCTCTCTCTCTCTCTCCCTCTCTTGGCGTCGTGCAATGCCATCCGTCCCGCGTGCTTCTCGTCTGCTCTTTTCCCCGTTCTGTTTAAGCGCTAGTCGCTCGAAAGAAAACGGTTCCATTCTTCCCGCGAAAACTCTTTCTCTCTACTATAGTTTTTCTCTATGCGTATATACATACATACATAAAACTTAAAGCTGCACACCTTCTCTGACGATATCGTACGGGATCGGCGTCAAGATCTCCGTCTTGACGTTCTCCAAAGTAAAGCCCTCTCTCGGCAAACCCACCGGCGCTCTCTTAGTCACAATCTTCTTGCCCGCCTTCTTCGCCGCGGCGTGCGCCTCGTCGTTCGCCTTTCTTCTCGCTAAGAAATCTTCTCTGCATCGAGAGTGTTGCACGTGCTCGTAGCGGATGTGAAGTCTTTTGCGGATGATTCTACCACCGACTTGCTTGTTCACCTCGACACCAACCGCGTGCGGAGTAACATCCCAGACGACGCCAGTTCTACCTTGGTACACCAAGTACGGCATGCCCTTGTGTTGAGAAGAATCAACTTTGATGTCAACGTAGTCTCCAATCTGTGTAAAACGAATGCGGTCAAAAAGAGAATAATTGGTTAGTTTAAATACTTAATAGCGCGATTCACAAACGACACGTGCTCCAAACACGTCGCGTCGCACTGCGCGCGCGGAAGGAAGGATGCGCGAATTTTTTCTCCCAAAGGGAAAAAAACCCCATCAAGTGGGTGCAAAGTCCCATTTCCCACCGACTAAAATCGAAACGAATTGCGCCTATAAAACACCATCGCGAACAACTATATCGCCATTTCTTCGCGCGAATAACTCGAATCATTCACGGAGTATTCGTAAACGATTTGATTCTAGGAAGAAACGAGCGCGTTCTCATCCGTATCGACGGTTTTCGACGTCCGAAAATTTTTCATTCTCCCCACGAAAAGGGAGCCAAAAAAAACCGAAAGCGCGCGCTTTCGTCGGATTCTGTGTCACTTACTCTGAACGTTCTCAAATACGTCGTCGCGTTCTTCGGCCCGTTTTGGCGGAAACCGCGCGTGAACATGTTTCTCGTGCCATGTCTGAGACCTCTGCTTCGTGCTCTTTGGTTACCCATGTTTGTTTATGTGCTTTTCCGGTGAGATTTTTTGGCGCCTGCGAGGAAAATTTTTTGTGTGTAAGTGTGTTGTGTTGTGTCAAAACTTTGTTTTGGTCGGAATTTTGCTTCTTCGGTCGGGAGAGCGTTTAATAAAATTCACTCTTTTTTTAACTGCGACCTAAATTTTCGCGTAAACAGTAAAAAGAAAAAAACCGGATGGATGTGTTCGACACAACTTCGACACTTTTTTTCCTTCGCGCCCCAAGAAAGATATACATCTCTTTCCGTCGTCTTAGCGACTAACGAGCGAGACTACCTCGTCACCATCTACCCCCCCTCCCCCCACATCACTTTAACGACCACCGGAACTGCTCTCGCGCTCGCGCGCTGATCATCTTCTCTTGGAGGAGGATATAAAAAAAGAGGAGAAGAATTCGATCGGCAAAGTGGGGGGAGGGGGTCTTTTTTTTCTTTCGGTCGACTAATACCTTCCCGTGTGACGGTTCCACTCTTCTTTGATTTGTGTGGACTCGCGCATTGAAATTTCGCACCGAGAAAGAGACCGAGAAGAAGAAGAAGAAGAAGAAGAAGAAGAAGAAGAAGAAGAAGAGTTTAAAACTGATCGAGAGACATGATCGAAGAGCCAATGCAACCGCCGGTCGCGCTTGACAAGGAGGAAGAAAAAGAAGAAGAAAAAGGAGCGATCAACGGCGCCGAGGTCGAGGTCGACCTCGAAACGACGAAAAAACGAAAAGCACGCGAGAGGGACCAAGAAGAAGAAAAAGAGAAAAATTTTAAGATTAAGAATAAGAACGCCGTTCCAGCCTTGGAACTGCCTCCCTTTGCGCAGCACAGCGAGAATGCTGTTGCACCGATGGTACAACCACCGTTGTTGTTGGACCAAGTTCAGCAGTTGCTCGCGCATCAGCATATGATCCAGCTGCAAAATATCCAGCAACAGTTTGCGTTGCAGCAGCAGGAGCTCGTGAGGAATCCACCAAAAGATTTCGTGCAAGCGTTTCAACTTTTGCAACACCTACAAGCGCAAGCGACGTACAATTTTACAGCTAGTGCCAGCGCTAACGCCGCCGCGGTCATGATGAATCCAGCGACATCTGCTGCGGTGGTCCCGAGCCTTTTAAATCCTCTTTCCTTGGCTATGAACGGCGGTAACATCAATAACGATGTGACGCCTTTGATAAACGAGTTGAAAGAGTATCAAAAAGAACTGGAAATGAAAGAAAAACTCCTCAACGAGCACACGTCGTATAAGCACGCGAACAAAAAGTTGGACAATATTAGTATCAAAAGTATCATGAGTCAGCATTTGGAAGGGACTGTGGATCGAGAAACGGGAGAAGAGAAGGAAGGAGATGCAGAAGAAGCTGGTATTGCGCCGAAAGCGAGAGCGACACACGTTGAAACGACGAAAAAGAGAACGCCTCGTTTGAAAGAAAAAGGAGGAACGCTCACGTCCAAAATTGCGATCCGTGAAGAAGGGTCGCGATTTGTCTACGGACGCACCTGTGGTGTCCAGGGATGCGAAGTACTTTGCGAAAAGAGCCGCTCCTTAGTCGGTGTCGTCCAACAGTGCTGCGAAATGCACAAACGCGAAGACGGTTTCATGTTGAAAGGAAGAGAGGGCATCTTTCGATGGTGTTTCTACTGTCACCGACCCCAGTACATCGAAGAGTTTTCGCCGAGCAGTAAATCTATTTGCACGGAAAAGTTTGCGTTGCGAAAGGAAAGACGGAAGTTGGCGAGTCAAAAGCAGAAACTTTTAGCAGCAGCGGCGAAATCGCAAACGGCGATGCTTCAACAACAAGTACTCGAGACGATGCAGTCGAACCAATCGAAAGCCTCCACGAAAGAGAAAGAAAAACTACCGAGAACGTCTGAGGAAAAAGAAGCCATTCAAGCTTTGTGTGATATCGTTGCCGATGAGGAGAGAAGAGAGAACGAGGAAAAAGAAAGCGAAGAGAAAAAAGAATTGTCTCAAAAGCAGCCATCTGAGAAAGATAACAGGGAAATTTAGTCTAATATTACCAGTACCAAGGAAAGTTGTAAAAAATACATGCTGTAATTATATCCGCTAACTTATTTTGCTACAAAAATCGCTAATTAAAACTTACACTTGTCTGCTGAACTGCGTCTCTATGCGCTTCTTCATCGCACTCACGTCGTCAAATCTCTTTTTCATTTCGTAGAGTTGACACAACCTTCGCATCCGGCGAAACTGCGTTTGCGTGTGCCCGATTCCAACCGCGTCGGTTATCTTCACAGACCTCTCTAAAACAACAATGGCATCTTCTATGCGTTCCAACAACAGCAATGCCTCGGCCATGTGATGTAAAGTCAACGCAATCTCCGGGTGGTTTTCATTTTCAAACACAAGTTGCTTCAAATTTAAACTTGTTCGATAGTGTTCGTACGCCTCTTTCGGCTTGTTGTTTTGCAACATGCACGACGCCAAGTTGTGCAACGCCGCCGCTATTGTCGCTTCCGCTTTATACTCTCCTCCTTTCCTCTTATCTATTTTACTATTACTATTATTATTATTCGTCGTTGTCGTCGTCGTCCCCATCTCTTTTAATTCTTTCAGCAAATCCAAGCACTCCTTGTATAACCCTTCCGCTTTGTCCCACATTCTTTGCGTCCTCGCGAGTTCGGCCAAGTTATTCAGCGCAGCCGCGACGTGCGCGTCCTTCTCTCCGAATCCAAGCTTTGCCTCTTTCAACGCACGTTCGAAACATTTCAATGCAAACTCGACGTCTCCGGCTAAGAATTTTTCCCGTCCCAAGTCCGTGTACACTCGCCATTGCGCCGTGTGTCGTCCTTTGTCTTTGTTTGTCCTTTGTTCCTCCTCGCCTTGGATGTGCACTTCCACGTCTTCCATGTTTTCTCTCTCCTCTTTCGTTAACGGCGTGCCTCCTCCTTCGAGACAAGAGGCGCGCGAGAAAAAGAGGAAACGACGATCGTCACCGTCGAACAACGACGGAGACGAAAAAGAAAAAGACGACGAGAGCGAGAAGGAAACGGAGCGACGCTCTTCTTTCCTCCCGAGCGACGTTTTCGTTCTCGTTGGTTTCGTCGTCGTCGTCGTCGACGGAGCGTTCGAAGTACCACAGGTGGTGGCGGCAGCAGCGGCGGTAGTAGCGGTGGCGCTGGTAACAGCGATGGCGCCGCCGATGATGAAAGACATCCATTTTAAATCATCGCCGCTACCGCTGCGCGGTGGTTTCATTCGCCGCAGGCCAGCTGAAATCATTTTTGCCGATGACATCTTCTCTCATCTTTTTTTTTGACGGATGGATTGGCGTTTGTGGGTTCGATGCGTGTCTGGTTTGTTTGTTTTTTCTATATACTGTGGAGCAGCGGAGGGGATAATACTATGGTCAACGAAGGACGAACTCTGCTCTTCCAAAAATGCACGGAAGCAGACACAGGAGCTTTCCAAAACGACATCCCCAGAGACTTTTTTCGGAAACGTTCGTTCTTTCCCGTTTCCACGCAAAGATACACACAACACACACGCGCGCGCGCGTCTCGAATAAATATGGGTCCGACGACAAACAAGAAGAAGAAGAAAAAGAAGAAAGAGAACGTCTTCTCTTCTTCGAATAATCGCGGCGCAGATGTTGGCGTCGTTGGCGACGACGAGACGACGACGACGACGACGACGACGACTGTCGGCAACGGAAAAGAAGAACGTGAAAATGGAACGTCGTTCGAAGAAGACGATGAAGAAGACGATGAGGACAACTTGAAGAAATACAACGGCGGAGGAGAAGTGATGATAACGACGACGAGCGTTCCAGAGTACATTCGAAATGCGTTCAATACTACGGATATCGCGCGTTTACAAGTCGTACACATCTCCAACCGAAAAGATTTGTTCACTTCCACCGTTACGAAAAACAAACGAGTAGTATTCAACGGCGAAGACTTTCAACTGCTCCGCTCTTGTCGAGAGCTGCGCTTAAACGAGAACGAGATCGAATCGATGATCAATTTAGACCAGCTCCCCGAGTGTTTGAAGAGTTTACACTTGGATGCGAACAAATTGAAGTCCTTCGATGGCATCGCGGACGCGCCAAACGCACTCGAAACGCTCTCGATGAGAAAAAATTCGATAGGAGACTTCACTGGCGTGGCAAGGAAAGATGGGAAAAAATGGGAATTAGAATACTTAGATCTTCGAGAGAACGAGATTGGTAACTTTGTGGATCTGCGGCTTGTGGAAGAGTTTGTGCTTTTGAGAGAGCTACGGTTGAGGAGCGAAGAAAACGTCGGCGATGATAAAGAAAGCGGCGAGAAGAAGAGCAACGTTAATCCGGTGTGCAAGTTACCGTCGTATCGCATGGCAGTCCACGCGTTTATTCCGTGGTTGGAAAAGTTGGACGATATCGGTTTCACCGCGAGTAGCGCGTTGGTGATTGAAGAACAAAAGAAAATCCGAGAACAACGCATTTTATCCCAGGAAGCTTCGGAAGAACGGCAGCGCCACCGGCATGTGGAAGAAATCTTAGAAGACAACGAAACCGTAGAAGAAGAAACGACGTCGACGTTACTGTCTCTCGAAGACGACGAGGAGGAGGAGAAAGAAAAGAAGAAAACGGTGCAAAAATGGAACGCGAGCGTGAAAATCGACGAGCAACAACAACCACAAACTTCTTCGAGACCATCGTCAAAGCAGCGGTCTCCTTCGCCTGCTTCGAAATTGATGAATCACATTTTACGGAACAAGCAAAACGTGTCTTCCTCGATTGTAAAACGGAAGGATGAAAGCACGGAAACGACAACGAGTAATGATAATAACTTTAGCATCAGTAGCGGCAGCAATAATGATAGAAATAGGAGCAATAATAGTAATACGTTGACGTCCAAGTTGGAGAGAGAACTGTACGAGTTGAAGAAAACGTTTGAAACGAAACGACGGGAAAACGAAAGTTTAAGCGGCGCCTTAATGGAAGTCACGAACGAGGTGAAACAAATTGACTACCAAACGTCGGAAATGTACGAAAAGAGTGCCAAGTTAGCGGAACTTTCGAATTTGAATTACGCTTCTGCGAACAGGTATAAAAACGAGGTGGACTTACTGAAACGAGAACTGAAGGAAAATCGCAAAACACTCGAAAACGCTCTAAGCGGCGAAGCAGAAGCGTTGGAAGAAGTGAACACTTTGAAAGCAACTATAGAATCCATCAGAAACGAATATAATCGAACAATATCTCGAATGCGCGACGAACACAAGATGGAAATCCGGAAGGTTTCGAAAACTGTCAGTTCACTGGAGGAGTTGGAGTACGCGGCTGAGGACGAAATCGAACACTTACAGGGTAGAATACGTGAGATGGACAAAGACTACTCAAAAAAGTTGGAAGACGTCACGAACGAAAAGAATGCAATCACGAGACGCTTGGAGGTTTCGTTCGAGGAGTTGAAGGAGTTGGATTCGGTGTTAGCGACGGAAACAGAAGCACGCGTGACTGCAGAGAATGTCGCGGAGGAGTTGGCCACAACCAACGAAAGCTTGAAGAAGGAGCTGAAGGAGCTGAGAGATGAATTGATGAGACTTCGAAAGGAGGTACCAGAGCTGAAAAAAGAGAAGGAAAAGTTGAGCGACGAATGCGCGTCTCTCAAAGTTGAGCTGAGTGCGAAAGAAGACGTGATTGCCTCGCAACTGGAAAAGGTGAAGAGAGCGGACTCAAACTTGACCGAAGCTTCTTTGAAGGAGGAAAGTGCGAAGAAAGCAAACTTGGAGGTGGCGCACATGCGAGAGAGCCTGGATTTGAAAACTGCGATGCTTGAGAACTCGAACGCGTTAGTCACGAGCTTGAAAGAGGAAGTCGTAAAACTCTCCAGAGAGAATAAAGAGTGTGCCATAGAACACGCCAAGTGTTCGTCGACGCTGGAGAGTCAGGATGCCAGGGTGATACAGTTGGAAAACGAGTTGAAGACGGAACGCTCGAAGCGTATGGCGTTCGAACGAGCACACATTGGAAGTAAAGACGAGATCATCGCTAGGGATGAAATGTTGCACTGGGCCAACGGAGAGGTGGAACGATTTGGAATCTTGATGGAGGAGTTGAAAGAGGAGAAAGAGGAAGTCATCGACATAGCGCGAAACTTGCAAGAGCAATGCGACGACTACAAACGAATCACAGAAAGAGCACTGAAAGAGAAGGAAAACGTCGAAGAAGAAATGCGAGTGCTTTTGAGTTCGCAGATACGACGAGAGGAGGAATTTGATATGGTTAGAAAAGTATTCGCGAAAAGCTCCTTGTTGAGTGGTGCCTGAAAGGAGCGCACAAAGCTTTCGGACGACTGGAACATTTTCTTTGTAAACGAAGGACATTGTAGATCAAAACGTAATAATCACGCGAAAAAACCTCTTCAATCGAATAATGATACACATGCGACGTCGTTTCGAACGAGTTTACGCGTCTTGAGATCGTACGAACGGCCCGTTCTGCTTCGATGTCCTTTGTCCCACTTTTTCCTGTCTACTATTTAATAATTAATGTTAATTATGATTTCATCACTTAATGAGTGTAATTAATCTTATCCCCATGTATGCGATATTTTAATAATATTTAAACAAGAGTGCACTAATCTAAAACACAGAAAACATTCATCTATAGAATAAAATTTCAGGAAGAGAATTAATTTTGTTTTATTTATTCAAAGATATTTTATTCGTTTTAAATTAGATATTTTGGATACAATAATGGAGTATATTATGATTTTAGATATAAATCAAATATAATATTAAATTTAAGTATTTGAAAATGAGCAGAATAGTTATTAAAAATCGTATTGACTGGATTTATTTAAATATTAATAGGTCCAAATTAAAATTTTCTCGAAATGCTGTTCGTATTGCGTAATTAAAACTCATTCATAAATTATAAATTATTATATTAAATCAAATATATCAAGTTAAAGTTCGGGAACTCCTTGTTGTATGCGTTAAATAAAATTATTCTTCTCGCGAAACTCTTTTTAAAACGAAAAGTGGGAAAAGTAACTCGCGTTTTTCCTACTTCTTCCGCATCGATAGGTTTTATAATCGGTTTGAACGCGTGCTCAGGAACGCGCTCTTACTGTACTTTCGTTTAAGCGAGTTTGTTTTACATTTTGTTTCGACATCAGAGCTACATTGTCTGCGTTTGTGTACTGTTCTCTTGCCAGTTTCGGAGTGTCTTTTGTTTCGTTCTGTTTTTTTTCAACTTCTCTCTCGGTCTTTTTTTCGTCCACCAAGAAGCGAGTCAGAAGAATCAGATTCCGAAATCTTCCCACTTACCAAAAAGAGAACTTTTCCAGCCAAAAATCGAAGCAATAAAAACGAAAAATTCGCGCTCGGAATCGTCATAACTACACACATAAAACTAGAATAAAGATGTCTGCTTTAACTTCATCGTTCACCGCCAACTTGGTTTCGGTCAAATCTGCCGCCAAGAAGTCCCAAAAGGTTGTCGTCGGCGTCCAAGCGTCCAACGAATTCGCCAAGAAGGTACGAAAAAAATTTTCGCTTAGTGTGGCATCTCAGAGATTTTTTGCAATCGCGTAACGATCGTCGGTTAGAACATACACTCGCGAGTGGTAAAACGAAAATGCGAGCGTCGATTTGAATAAAGGAAATGTTTATTCAAGTTTTCCTCTCGTTCGATTAGAATTTTGGGTTTATTTTGGCATCGCTTGGGGGCGTTTTTACTCACCGAATTCTCCTCCTCTCTTTCACTTCACAACCAATCGGGAACGCTTTCCTCCCAACAAAAAACAAAACCAAAAAAATTGAAAAAAAACAACAGAGCATCTCCTTCGTCGCCGCGTCCGTCGTTGCCTTGCAAGCGTCCCCGGCTTTGGCGTTGAACGCCATCGAACTCACGGATAAGAGAGCCGAAAACGTTGGTGGTTTGCAGCTCATCTACGAGGTATGTTTTTACTCCTATCGCTTCGTGTAGAACCGTATTGGTTTACGAATTTTTTCTTCGCGCGCGCGAAAGTTCGAAGTTGGTTTTTTGCTCAGGGGAAGAGAGAGCGATATCTTCTCCAATCCGAATGTGATTGATTTTTGATTTTATGTGTATCAAAGTCGTCCCGTCCGGTCGGTGGTGAAAAAGTTCGTTAGAACTACACACAAAAAATTTTTGTTTGTTTTTTTTGGAGGAGTGGAGGGCGTTTTCTCACTCCCTCCCTCCCTCGTGAAACAACAAACGAGTTTTGTTCTTCCTTTCCTCTCTCTCTCTCTCTTTGGAAAATTAACAAAGACTGACGTGTGAAATCAATCTTTTTTATCCACACCAATAACACAGGCGCGTGACTTGAACCTCAACCAATCCACGAGATCCGACACGCCGTCCAGATTTGCGTTGCAAAAGTTGTCCACGGAACAAACTGCGGCGAGAGCGAAGGAAGCGTCTTCTCGTTTGTCCGGGGAAGTTTCCGAATACGTCAACAAGAAGTACTGGACCGAAGCCGGTAACGCCTTGAGACGTGCTGTGTACACTTTGAGATTTGACGTCAACAACCTCGTCGCGGAGAAGGGTGGCGATGCGGATGCCGCCAAGGACTTGTTCAAGACCATCGAATCGCTTGACTTTGCCATCCGATCGAAGGACTTGGACGCCGCCTCCCCGTTGGCTGCGGAAGCCGCCTCCAAGGCGGACGCCATCCTCGCCTCTTTCTAATCATCTAATTTAAAAATATATAAGAATTATTTAGAAAGAGAGAGAGAGAGAGGGTGTGGGTTTTGCAGTTGAACGGCTTACAGTTGCGATTTGTAAAGCGCGTTTTCTTTTACGAACACACACGCACGAGAGAGAGAGAGAGAGAGAGGGAAGAAGAGGAAAAACTTTTTGCATCGACGAGAGATTAGAACTCTCGGAGAGATAGATAAAAAGAGTACCATTAATGTTGTGTGTCTGTGTTTATTTTATGTAATGGCAAACGCGGGTTCGAGTCACTTTGAGCTTACGCGAATTTTTTAGTTTGAAATAAACGCACTTCATTCATCCTTTTTGTCCGAGTTTCTTTGCTTTTTTTTCCCTCTTTTTCGTCAAAAAACACGCCTCTCGCACACCATCAAAAGCAAAAGAGCCCGTCGTCGTGAGAGGAGAAGAAGAAGGAAGAAGAAGATGTTGTCTTCCCCTCGTTGCGTCGTCGCGTTCTCGCAAAGAACGACGACAACGACGAGCGCGCGTCACGGTTACGTCGTCCGCGAGAAGAAGATAACGACGAACAATAGTAACAACGCTTCGGGGCCTCGTTGTCGTCGTTCCCATCGTCGTTACGGCAGAACGTGGTGGTGGGTGACTTCGTCGTCGTCGACGAACGGAGAAGATGCGGAGGGAGAAAAAAAGACGTCTTGGAAAGTCGTCTCGGAGTCTCCGTTTGCCAGCAGTAACATCGATTATTCGTCTTTAGCATCCGAACAACCCGCGCTTCGGATTGAAGCCGAGTCGTCGGCGTCGGCGTCGAGAGTTGATGGAGGAGGCGAGGACGACGAGGACGTCGAAGAGGAGTTGAAAGGAATCCCAATAAACTCGAGTCGACGGACGACGAAGATGCTGTTCACCTGCAACAAGTGCGGTACGTTTCTTGCTCGATCGAATGAACGCTTCGCGCATTCTCTTTCTATCTTTCTCTCTCTCTCTCTCTCGTAACAAACATGAATCTGACCTTTACACCGTTATTCTTTCTCTCTTTCGTCCAAATAAACGCGCGCGCAGGCATACGAACCGAGCGAAGAGTAAATAAACAAAACTTGACGACGGGTACGACTTGGGTCCAGTGCGGCAACCCGTCCTGCTCGGTCTGGCACAAAATAGTCGATAACTTGGGGTTAATCTACGAGTGTTCCGAGATGGATTGATTGATGATAGCTTAATCGTTTTTAGAGCAGCACCGCGTGTATTTCAAATGTATTTTAGTATAGCTAGTATATTATGTAAAAGTAAATCGCTTCTCTTTCTTCCACCTGCTTCACTTTTTTATCCGTCTTTCTCACAAAGTTTGGATAAATTACTTCCTTCCGCGACGAGGCCGGAAAGAACTCTCTCTTCGGTACACAGCGCAGGCAGACAGATAGACGAAGAGAAGAAAAGTGCACGACGTCGCTTTAACTTCAGAAAGAGAGTATTTAATTCACTTCCTCCCGTGAAGAGGAAAGACGGCGCGTGAGAGAAAAAGCGAGAGAGAGAGAGAAAAAAATGCATTCTTTGTGTTATTACAATCACAATCAACCGAAACTATCGTCGCCGACGACGGAGACGACCGCGAGGAAAACGACGATGAGCGCTTGTCGTCGATATTCGTCTTTGTTTTCGTCGAGAAGAGTAAAGTGTTGTTGTCTCTCGTCGTCGTCGTCGTCTTCGACGGTTCAACACAAAATAAGCTTCAGACATGCGAAAACAACGACGACGACGATGATATCGAATACCACGAGAACTAAGTCTATACTTATTAGCAACAGTACAAAAATGACGACAAACAGAAATCAAAAGTTGCGAGGAACACGCGTTGTTGTCACCGCAGTAAATGGTAACAACGACGAGAAGACGAAAGCACCGCAACCGACGATAGGCAGGACGACACGGACGAAAGAAGAGGAAGATCAAGCGTTTAACGAATTCTTAATCAGCGATATGAAAAAGACGTACAAGAAAGCGCTGAAACAAGTTTCTTCGCTACCGTTGGCAATTTCAGAGTTTGGCGCCATCGCAGGTTTCTCGGCTTTAGGTACCGTCATTGAACAGAATAAAAGTTACGCGTGGTACGTGGAAAATTATCCTGTAGGTAAAGACGCTCCACTTTTCGGCATGTTGGATTTCACGTTCATCTTAAATAACGGGTTAGACCACGTGTATACTACTTGGTATTTCTTATCGTTACTATCGTTGTTGGCGGTTTCGTTGACGGCTTGTACGGTGACCAAACAGTTACCGGTGTGGAGAGTCGCGGCGAAGTGGAAGTTTATCAAGAAGCCAAAATTTTTAGTCAACTCAAAAACCATGGACGAAAGAGAGAGCGTGAAAGATGCGAGAGTGATAGATTTAGCGAACAGTTTAGCCGAGCGTGGCTACCAAGTTTTCTTGAGAGAGCAAGATCAAGAGCAGTATTTATACGCGTTTAAAGGTTTGATTGGTCGATTAGCGCCGATTGGCGTTCACTTCGCGCTCCTCTTAACGCTTGGCGGGTGCGCGTATAGCGGCTTAGGTGGCCTCGGTGGATCTGTCATGGCACCGAAAGACACTAGTTTCACCATTTCGGATGGATTGACCAGAGGATCACCGTTGTCGAGAGTGCCGAAATTCGCGAAAACGAATCAAGTTTTCGTGAAGGATTTCACCATCGATTATTTACCGAGCGGTCAAGTCAGTCAGTTTTACTCCAACTTATCCGTCATTGACGAAAAAGGCAACGAGGTGGATAACAAAGTGATATCAGTAAACGTTCCGTTACGATACGGAGGCGTGACTATGTACCAAACGGATTGGTCCATGAGTTCTATGAGAGTCACGGTGATACCAAAAGTCGAGGAGGACATCGCAAATAGCGATATTAATAGCGATAGTGGCAGCAGCAGCAGTGGCAGTAGTATTAGTAGTATTAGTAGTGGCAGCAGTAGCAAACGAGAAGAACTCGTGTTACCGATGGCGAATTTGGAAAACAAAGGCGATTTCAAGGGTAAAATCTGGGGTACTTTCCTCCCCCTCGGGGATAACGCCAACGTGAGCGAAAACAAAAAAGGCATCTCCCTCGTCGCGCGAGACTTCCAGTCCGTCGCCATTTACGATTCCAAAGGCGCCTTCGTTGGCGTTCGACGCCCAACTTCAAAAAAACCAATCGATGTGGACAATATCTCCTTAGTCATCGAGGAAATATCCGGTGCGACTGGCTTAGAATTGAAAACCGACCCGGGCGTTCCTTTCGTCTATGCCGGTTTCGCCGGATTACTCGTCACTTCTTTCCTCTCCTTACTGAGTCACTCTCAAGTGTGGGGAGTCCAAAAAAACGACGGAAGTAAAGTCTTATACGTCAGCGGAACGAGTAACAGAGGCAAGGAGGAATTCCGAGTCGAATTCGACGAAGTCTTGGACGAGTTACCCGAGTACATTTAAATGATACGTGTAGCGTGCTAATTTTTTTTATCACAGTAACCACACGTGAGTGAACACGAAAGATGTGTAATAATATTTTCTTTCTTCTTTGCTTTTTTGTCTCTCCTCTTCCTGCTTCATCAGCTTAACTAACCACAACAGTCCAAAGCAGTCCAACAAACAAACAAAAAAGGGCGAAAAAAAAAACGAGAGAGAGAGAAAATCTATGGAGTCATCTCGTCCTTTCGTCCTTTCGTCCGTTCCTCTATTTCCCCAATAAGTACACACAACCCACAAACACTCTTAATAGTTGTGTCCATTGTTGTAGCGCGCGCGGGGACTTCCTCAAAGAGAGAGAGAGAGAGAGAGAGATAAACAACAATGCGAGGAACCACGGCGCCCCAGACTGCGACGACGACGACGAAAACGTCGCGATGGTTTGGACGCAACGCGCTCAGAGCGAC
>Ga0255765_1001860_pt1 | contig 25220 bp, 23 predicted proteins | sample 041ome_8_FD_179965 | JGI IMG/M metagenome (GOLD analysis project Ga0255765, IMG submission 179965) | Coastal salt marsh microbial communities from the Groves Creek Marsh, Skidaway Island, Georgia - 041407BS metaG (version 2) | ecosystem: Environmental > Aquatic > Marine > Intertidal zone > Salt...
CCGATTGGATATCAATCGATCTTGAAAAAAGATATCACCAGACGTCACGCGCAAGGCGCCAGAGATCATGTTCATCATGGTGGTTTTGCCCGAACCGTTTGGCCCAATAAGTCCCACCACTTGATTGGGGTCAACCCCAAAAGACACGCCATCCACCGCTTGCAAACCGCCAAAGCGTTTGGTTACATGGCTGACTTCAAGCAGGCGACTACCTCTCATCTGAACCTCGCTTGGCCCACGCCGAGAGCCATCCGGCAATGCCTTGCGGGATGAAATACACGATGATCAAAAAAGCCAACCCCAACAGCAACACGGTTTGTGTGGGCATAACGGCTGCAATGAATTCCCACACCAATGTCAGCGGGATCACCCCCAGCAACGGCCCCCACAGCTTGTGCACGCCGCCCAACAGCGCCATGATCACCACTTGAAACGACAGGTCGGGTGAAAACGCCATCGACGGCTCAATATAAGACAAGCGCGGCGCCATGATCGCCCCGGTTAAGGCCGCCACCGCCCCCGAAAACACAAACAACACCACCTTGGAGCGTGCCGAATCAATACCCACGTGGGCGGCAACCGTTTCGTCGCTGCCGATCACGCGCAAAGCAAAGCCCAGTTTGGAGCGCACCAACCACAACCCAAACACAGCCACCACCACGCCCAACGCCAGTAGTTGGTAGTAGATATCCACGTCGGTGAAGTCGGTTAAGACGTACATGCCCCGGCTACCCGTGAAGTTGTTTTGAATCCAGGTCACCACCTGGCGTATGAACTCAGCCAAGCCCAAGGTGAAAATAACAAAATACACGCCTGACAAACGCAGCGTCGCCAACCCCACCAATGCCGCCACAATTGCACCGGCCAGCGTGCAAAGCGCCAGCAACAACGGATACGGCAGCGATTCAATACCTAACCCAACACCGTAGGCGCCAATACCGTAAAACGCCGCAGTAGCAAGAGAAATGTAATGGGTGGGCCCAGAGAATAAAGCCCATGAGGTCGCCAACACGCCGTACATCAACATCGAGATGCCCAGCGTGAGCCAGTAAGCATTTTCCAGCCAAGGCAAGGCGATTAACGCAATCAAAAATATCGCACCAATCCAGGTGCTGGGCTTGATTGACCGTGTCATCGGCGCACCCCAAACAACCCCTCGGGTTTAAAGAGCAGCACCAACACGAACAACAAATAGGCACCAGCCAAGGTCAGCCCGGGGTCCACCAAACCGGCAATGGCACTCTCAACCAGCCCCAACAACAAAGCCGCCACAATGGCGCCGCGTAGGTTACCCACCCCGCCCATGATCACAATGATCAGCGCCTTCATGGTGAATAGAACACCCACCGATGCATCAAGCGTGAGAAAAGTAGACAACACCACCCCGCCCGCGGCGGCCACGGCACCACCAAAGGCAAACGCCAAGGCGCTTAGTTTCTCAACGTCAATGGATACCAGCCGCGCGCTTTGCGGGTCAATGGCCAAGGCTCGCATGGCCATGCCCCAACGGGTTTTTAACAACGCCACATAAAGAATCGCGCACAACAAAACCGCCAGCGCAGCAGCGGCGATACGGTTTTTGCCATAGGCGCTGCCAAATAAGTCAACCGGCTCCGCCCAAAACGAGTAGTTAAAAAACTCACCCCCAAAAGCGGCTCGCATCAGACCCACAGCAATAAAACTCATGCCAAACGTGGCCAAAATACTGTCGACTTCTAGCGCACCACGCGTTTTGGCGCGCCGAATCAAAGGGGTCAGCAACCAGCGGTAAATCAACCAGTTCAGAACAAACGCCAAGGGCACCGCAATGGCAAAACCCCACATCGGATTCACCGATTGCAGCGAAAAACTCCAATACGCGGCAAAGCCCCCCACCACAATCCACTCGCCAGCGGCGAGATTCATGATGCGCGCCACGCCGTACTGAAGCGTTAGGCCCAGCGCCATGAGGCAATAGGTTGCCCCCAGCAACAAGCCAATGATGATGATGTCCATGCGAACGGCTTCGGGCTGCTCTACCCTCCCAACCAGTTGGGAGGGCAGACAGCCCGTGGCAGATCAATTACCAGCCAGTCTTTGCGCGAACGGCCTTGGCACCAGATTTGCCGGTGGACGACACGCCCACAAAGCGTCCGTTTTGCCACTGGCCAACCGTCCAGAACTGATCAATCACCTGGTTGTTGAACTTCCAGGTTCCCAGCACCGTTTTGAACGTGCCTTGCTTGATGGCTTCGGTCACGGCTTTGCGGTCGACACCACCGGTTGCCTCAATCGCTTGCTCGAGCACTTGCAAGCTGGCGTAGGTTACGGGGCCCGCCCAGAAGTCGCCGGCCACACCGGTAACTTTTTTGTGACGCTCGTAGTAGCCCTTCATTTCAGCTGAGTCAACGTCAATGCCACCGGCGCCCAAAACATTTTCGGCGCTCGCGCCAAATTTGCCGGCAAAGGCAGGGAAGCACGTTGCCACCGCCGTGTAGTAGGCTTTAACGTTCAGCCCTTCAATTTTTGCCAACTCGGTCAGCCCAAAGGTATCGGGCGGGTAAGACCAGGCCACAAACGCATCGGGGTTGGCCGCTTTGGCCCCTTTGACCACCGACGCCAAATCCTGCGCACCCAACGGATACGATTTGTCGTAAACGATTTCTAGGCCTGCTGCCTTGAAGATCGGACGTGCCGCCTCGGCCAATTCAATACCAAAAGCATCCGCCACGTTCACCATCGCCACGCGCTTGCCAATGGTGCCGTCGGCCACCATTTTCTTCAGAATATCCGCCACCGACTGGGCAAAGGCGGTGGTGTTACCCAAGGTAAAGAAGATATTGGGGTAACGCTTGGCCAATTCTTTGGTTTTGTCTGTGATCGCACTGACGGCAATTTGTGGATAGCCGTATTTGGCAAACACCGGCGCCGAGGCCAACACCAAGCCGGTGCCGTATGGCGCAACAATAAAGTCTGCCTTGTCTTGTGTGGCCAAACGCTCAACCGCCTTAATGGTCTCGCCTGGGTTGGTGCGATCGTCGTATTCAATTAGCTCAACCTTGCGCTTGGAGCCGTCCTTCATGGTCAAGCCGCCACGGCCGTTAACGTCTGATACCCACAGCTTGATACTGGGCCACTGCGTAACCGCTGCGCCGCCAGCCAACGGGCCGGTCTTGGGCGCCACCGCGCCGATTTTGATGGGTTGAGCCTGCACGGCAGCCAGGGGAACCGAGGCACACAGCGCGAGGCCGGCCAAGGAAATCGCAAGACGACGATTCATGTTTGTGTCTCCAGGAGCGTTGAAATTGTTATGGGACCCGTTGATTGAACGGCCCGACAGTTTATGTCACGGGCACCGACGCCGCGCGGCCTCGCAACCAAAGCCCCTTGGCCGATACGCCATCGCGCGCTGACGACGCCCGTGATGCCAGATTGTATACATCAAAACGATTCAATACCAATTTTCAACCAAAAAACGCATTGAATGTATACAATTCCATTCTTTGCTCTTTATGTCTGCTGTCATGCTGCACGACGCTCAACGCACCGAAACGCTGGCCATCAGGGTACAAAATGCCCTGCGGGAGCAGGTGTTGACCGGACAAATTCCCCCGGGCCAACGCCTAACCGAGTGGGCGTTGGTCGAGAGTTTGGGCGCCTCTCGCACCCCGATTCGGTCGGCCTTGGCCAGTTTGGAGCGCGAAGGCCTGCTGAGCCGTCTGCGCTCAGGAGGCTACGCGGTGCGTGAATTCTCCGCCAAAGACATTGCCGATTCGATTGAGTTGCGGGGTATGCTTGAAGGATGGGCAGCCCGTCGGGCGGCACAAAATCAGCCCACGGCGGCGCGCATGGAGCCCGCACGCCAAGCGCTGCATGCCATCGATGAAGTCCTGGGTCGCGCCCAATTGCGCGACGAAGACTTTGGGCTTTACGTGCGCCACAACCAAGCATTTCACGCTTGGCTCAGCGAGGTCTGCGACGCTCCTGTGATTCAGCAGGAAATTCGTCGCGCCAGTTCGCTGCCGTTTGCATCGCCCTCGGGTTTTGTGGCCATCCAAGCCGCCACCCCGCACTCGCACCAACTGCTGCGCATGGCGCAAGACCAGCATTGGCAAATTGTTGAGGCTGTTCAAGAAGGCGACGCGGGCCGCGCCGAGGCGCTGGCGCGTGAGCACGCGCGGATTGCCCGACGCAATCTGCAACGCGTGGTCTCAGCCGATGGCTATTTGGTTACCGACGCCCTGCAAGCAGGCGCAGCCACCTTTGATTCAACTTCCTTGTTCGGAGACACCGATGTTCATTCGTAATGCCTGGTATGTGGCCTGTGAAAGCAAAGCCCTAGACAACCACACGCCTTTGGGTCGCACCATTTGCGACCAACCCATGGTATTTTTTCGAGATGCCGACGGCACGGCGGTTGCGTTAGAAGACTTCTGTCCGCACCGAGGCACGCCGCTGTCGCTGGGGCGAGTGGAAAACGGCGCCTTGGTCTGCGGCTACCACGGTTTAACCATGGGGTGTCAGGGCAAGACCCTGCATATGCCTGGTCAACGCCCCAAAGTTTTTCCAGCAATTCAAAGCTACGCCGTGCTGGAGCGTTACGGCTTTGTATGGGTATGGCCAGGGCAACAGCAACATGCCGACGCCATGGAACTCCCCGATTTCCCCTACCTGCAACAAGACAGCTGGGCATATGGCGGCGGCTTGTTTCATGTCCAAGCCGACTATCGGCTCATGATCGACAACCTCATGGACCTTACCCACGAGACCTACGTGCACGCCACCAGCATAGGCCAACCCGAAATCGATGAAACCCCTTGCCACACCGAAGTTGAAGGGGAGCGGGTCACAACGTCGCGTTTTATGTCGGCGATTCAAGCCCCGTCTTTTTGGCAGCAGGCCATGACCGCCCACGGGCTGGACCCTCAAGCCACCGTGGATCGCTGGCAAATTTGTCGTTTTATGGCGCCGTCGCATGTGCACATTGATGTTGGTGTTGCGCTGCACGGCCTGGGTGGCATCAATGCACCGGCGGATAAAAAAGTGCAAGCCGTGGTGGTTGACTTCATCACCCCCGAAACCGCCACCAGCCATTGGTATCATTGGGGCATGGCGCGACATTTTCAAGTGGGCGATCAAGCGTTAACCGACGCCATTCGCAAAGGCCAAGAAAAGATTTTTTCAGAGGACTTGGCCATTCTTGAGCGACAGCAAAAAAGCCTTACCACCCATGCTGGGCGCCGATTGGTGACACTGGACATTGATGCCGGCGGTGCCCGGGCGCGACGCATCATTGCCAAGCGTATTGAAGCTGAAGCCACGCCAATGAGCCAAACAAGCACAAACGAGCACGCCCCCGAGCATGTCTAAGGCGCCGCCCAAGCCCAGCCTGGGTCATGGGTTGGCGCTTGCGCTGACTGTGATGGCGTTCTTTTTTGTGAGCACCGCAGGGGTGGTCACGCGCCACTTGACGATTCAAGCGCCTTTTGAAATCACTTTTTGGCGCAGCGCTTTCGCCGCCGTGACATTGGGCTTGGTCTGGTTGACCCAGCACACCCTAGGCCAAGGTGCCACTGTGCCGTGGCGCAGCCGCCTGCTGTGGCTGTCCGCGGCTTGTTGGGCGGTGATGTTCACGGCCTTTATGGTGGCGTTGATGCTCACCAGTGTCGCCAATGCCTTGGTCACCCTGGCCTTGGGGCCTGTGATCACCGCCTTTGTGAGCTGGCTGGTATTTGGCCGGCGCTTGGCTTGGCCAACATGGCTGGCCATGGTGTTGGCTGGTTTGGGTGTGCTGTGGATGTTTGGGCATGCCTTGCAGCTGCAAGACCAACACGCCGTTGCGGGGATTTTGGTGGCACTTTGCGTGCCGGTGGCCGCGGCCCTTCAATGGAATGTCCTGCACCAAAGCCAACAAGCACAAACCCATCACACCCCCATGCTGCCCAGCGTGCTGGTGGGCGCCACGCTCTCAGTCTTGGTAACCTTGCCCTTGGCTTTGCCACTGCAAGCCCAGACCAATGACATCGCGGCCATGGCCGCTTTGGGTGCTTTTCAACTGGCTCTGCCTTGCGCGCTGTTGGTGTGGGTGGCCAAAGCCCTGAGCGCCACAGAAATTGGACTGCTGGCGCTGTTGGAGCTGGTGTTTGGCATTGGCCTCACCTGGCTGGGCGCTGGCGAGGCGCCCACCGCTCACGCCATGATTGGCGGCGCGCTGGTGGTTGCGGCGTTGGTGCTGCAGCAACTAAGCCCTCAGGCCAAACCCGCCTAAGCTTGGGCTTATCAATGCTTCCAACTCGGATCGCGTTGGTCGATCATTCGCATCCAAGCAGGCCATTCCGGGTGTCTCACCATGGCATTGGCCTGCGCACTGCCGCCCTCAAATTGCTCGCGTGTGCGTCGCATCGCATCGACCGAGGGCGTACACAATTTACCCGTAGCCATCGCCCGCAGCTGCACCTCGGCGTTGCGGATAAAAGCGTGGTGACGCACCACAGCCCAAATCGCGTCCGGTCCAGCGGTGATCAAACCATGGTGCCGTAAAACCAGCGTGTGGTGGTGTTCACCCAGCGCTTGCACAATGGCCGGGCCCTCGCTGCCGTCCAACACGATACCTTGAAAATCGTGGTACCCCACGCGCTCAAAAAACTGGCACCCTTCTTGGGTTACCGGTACAACAGGCGAATCCACCGCACACAGGCTTTGCGACATCGCCTCATGGGTGTGCAGAACACAGTGCAAGTCGGGACGGGCCTGATGAATGGTGGAATGAATCACCAAGCCCGCTTGGTTAATCGGCCAAGTGGTTGCAGACACCACCGTGCCATCCATGTGGATGCGCACCAAATCGCTGGCCCGTATCTCGTCGTAACGCATGCCAAAGGGGTTGATCAATAAATCATCCGTACCCGGCACGCGCAGCGTGATGTGGTTGTACACCACGCTGGTCCAGCCGTACCAGTCCACCACCCGATAGGCCAACGCCAATTGCAGCCTGGCCTGCCATTCCACGTCGTCCATTCCAGATGGCGCAGTGGGTAGCTGCACCGCAAAACGTTGATCGGTTGTCATGTGTTCCCCTCTGACCCCATGTGCTTAGAGGCCCAGTACCCGCTCGGCATTGCCGTGCATGATTTTCTCCATCACCTCAGGCTTGTAACCAAGTTCATCCCACTCACGAAAAATCCGAGGATACGGCAGGCTGGGGTAGTCACTCCCAAACATGATTTTGTCTTGCAGGCGTCCCCGAATATCAACCTTGAGATTACCGGGAAAATGCTTGGGTGCCCACCCAGACATTTCCCAATAGACATTGCCTTTATGTAGCGCAACCGCTGTGGTCTCATCCACCCACGGCCACCCCGGGTGCGCCATGATGATCGGCATGGTTGGGAAAGCCGCCGCCAGGCGATCAATGTGTTTAGGGTGGGCGTGTTCAATCAACGCGCCGTTCCCACCAGGCATGCCCGCCCCCATGCCTGTGGTGCCTACGTCGATCATAACGGGCACCCCCATCGCTGCAATCTCCTCAAACAACGAATAAAAACGCCGATCACTTACCGCGAAACCCTGCATGATGGGGTGGAAGTGAAAGCCCAACATACCCAGGTCATGGATCGCATGGCGGGCCTGTTGCATGGCAATTTCGCCCTTGGCAGGCTCTACCGCTGCCCAGCATTGAATGACGCGCTCGGAATGACGCTGCCACATGCTGTGCACATAGTCGTTCGAGCATGGCGGCGCCGCAACTGTGGTTTCAAGATCCAAGGCAACCAAACATGCTTCAACACCCGCCTCAGTGAATTCTGCAATGACCTCCTCTTCTGATTTGCCAACCCAATCACGCTTCCAGTAGCGTGCCAGCTCGGCCGGGTACGGGCCTTGTGATGCAATCCAAGTGCTGGTGCCCGGATAGCAGTGCAAGTCAATGATTCGCATACCTTGTTACGCCTTTGCCCGAGCTTCTTGCTCGATTTTTTCTGCCACCCATTCGCCCAGTTGCTTTTTTGAAACCTTGCCAAATGTTGACACCGGAAATTCATTCAGCGTCTCCAAGCGCTCGGGCAACTTGAATTTCGCAATTTCCTTGGTGAGTAAAAAATCAGTCAATTGCCTGAGGTTAAGCGTGGCACCTGGCTTGGGTATCACATACGCGCACATTTTTTCACCCATGTTCGCGTCTGGCATGGGAACGCATGCCACGTTTTGTACGCTAGGGTGACCCAAAATCAAGTTTTCAACCTCTTCGGCACTTATTTTTTCACCCCCACGATTGATCAAATCTTTTTTTCGTCCCTCCACCACATAGTTACCCGAAGGATGACGACGCATCAAATCGCCCGATCGGTAAAAGCCCTCAGGGGTGAACTGGCGCGCGTTGTATTCGGGCACGCCAAAATAGCCTCTCAAGGTGTAAGGCCCGCGAACGGTGAGTTCACCAACTTCGCCATCGGCGACTTGCTGGCCGTCATCATCGAGTAGTAAGACCTCATCGTCCTCACAAACGGGTCGGCCGCAGGTTTCTAGCTTGACCTCTTCAGGATCATCGTGCCGCACAAACATCAGTGTGCCCTCTGACATGCCAAAGTTCTCTTGCACAAACGCGTTGGTGAATAGTCGCTTGGTTTTTTCTCTAACCTCTGGTTGCATGCGTTGCCCGCCGCTTTGAATAAGCTTGACACTGGTTAAATCGTAATCGCCGATTGCAGGGTCGTTGATGAGACGAATCAAAAGCGCAGGTACAACCTTTAAGTGGGTCACGCTGTGTTGCTCGATCAGCGAGAAAATCTCCGCAGGTCGAGTATTGGCGTGCAAAACCACCTTCGCACCTTGAAAGAAAAACCCTTGAATACCAGGGCAGGCCAATGGTAGGTTGTGCGCAATCGGCAGCACCAAAAGCAAAACCGAATCGGGCTCAACCTGTGTCACCTTGGCGGCCACCTTAGAGTTATAAGCGTAGTCGTTGTTGGTGCGTGGGATCAACTTGGGAATGCCTGTGGTACCACCCGAAAGCTGAAAGATACAAGGGTCGGTAGGGTCGATGCGCACCCGATTCAGGACATCCATGGGCAAGGAGGCCGGCGTCTCAATCAACGACTGCAAACTCACCTCGTTTGCTTGCGGCTCCCCGAGCACCAGTCGCAATTTGAGGTGGGTATGAGAGGCTTGTACCCGTTGAATCATCGGAGCAAATAAAAAATCACCCGCCCGATCCGGGTAAACACACGCCACCGCGCCCGATAGCTCCACGAACTGGTTGATCTCAGCAAACCGATGGGTGACCAGCGCGGCAATCGGGATGGCGCCAATTTTTTGTAATGCAAAGTACAAAATAACGAACTCAGCAACATTGGGTAATGTCGGCACCACACGGTCCAACGGCCTTAGACCCAGCCCCCAAAGGTTGAGCGCCAGATTCGTGCTCAAGCGATCAATATCGGTGAATGTATAAGTCCGCTGTCCATCAATCAACGCATCGCGCTTACCCATGGCGGTAAACGTTGCTGTGAACTCCTGCGCAAGCGACTGATCCTTCCAATACCCCTTGTCACGGTATCGTTTGGCAAAGTCATCGGGAAATGGAACAACACCATCGAGCATGTTCGGTCTCCTAGGTTGAGCTCGCGAAACCGCCGTCTATCACGATAACTTCGCCAGTGACAAAGCGCATGCCTGTGATCAAGCCCAAAATCGCATCGGCGACGTCATCTGCTGTCACACAACGTTTAAGTGGCGTGAGCTTGGCGCGGTTCCCCATGAGTTTGTCGTAGTTATCTCCCAGCATGCGCATCATCCAGTCCCCCTCCATCCATCCAGGCGCCACAGCGTTAACGCGGATATCAGGCCCAAGATTCCAAGCCAAGGTCTTGGTAAGGCTCACAATTGCCGCCTTGCTGGCCGCGTACGGCGGGGGTTGAGGCCCCGGCCTCAGGCCAACAATACTTGCCAAATTGACAACAGCGGCTTGTGGCGAACGCTTAAGCAGAGGCACCGCGGCCCGCGTTACTTGAAATGTGCCCTTGACGTTGACTGCGAACACTCGATCCCATGCCGCCATGTCGAGTGACTCGAGATCTCGAAAAGTCCAGTCTGCAGTCGTGCCAGCGTTATTCACCAGTGCGTCGAGCTGCCCAAACTCTTGTTCGACGTCATCCAGCATTCGCCTGACTTGAGCTTCATCGCTCACATCGCACGGGCAAAGCATGGAGCGCACATTGTGCGACGCCAACTCTTGCGCCAATGATTCGGCGGCGGCTCGACTCGAGCCGTAGTTAATTGCCACGTCAAAACCATCTTTGGCTAGAGCCAAAACCGTGCTTCTGCCAATACCGGTTGCTCCACCTGTTACCAGTGCTGTTCTTTTAGACATAACCAACCCGCCCTCCTCGCCGAGGGGAATCAAAAGGATAGAAAAAAAGGGGGCATAGGCCCCCTACCACTTAATATTTGGCGATGATGGCTTCGGCCTTATTGATGAGATCCGCGCCGTCAATGCCTGCTTTGGTTGCGTCTTCAACCCACTTACTGCGGGTGGTTGCCGCCGTGCGCTTAAACGGAGCAGCGGCGGCTGCATCGAGTACGTGCACGTTGTTACCAGCCTTTTCAATGAACATCTTCCCAATGCCATCGCCCTTGTCCATGGCTCGGCCAAAAATTGCTGCCGCGCGCTCGCCTGAGTGATCGTCGATAACCTTTTTGAGATCCGCTGGCAGTGCTTCATAAGCTTTCTTGTTCATCACAACAGCAAACGTCAGCGTGAAGAGTCCCTTGTCACCTGCCACCACGGTGTGGTTTTTGACCAATTGGTGCAGCTTGAGCGCTGGCACGATTTCGTAAGGCAACATCGCGCCCTGGATCACACCCTTAGACAGGGCGGACCCAACCGCGGGTACGGGCATGCCAACACCCACAGCGCCCATTTGCCCAAGCATGATGTTGATCACTCGCGATGCGCCACGAATTTTTTTGCCTTTGATATCGGCCAACGAAGTGACTGGATCCTTGGTATGGAACATCCCCGGACCATGCACATGCACACCAATCAACTTCACGTCCTTGAATTCGTCCATGGCGTGTTTTTCGACATACTCCTGAAACGCGCGCGAACCACGCTCAGCGCCAGCGGTCATGAAAGGCAGCTCAAAGACCTCTGATTTGGGAAAACGTCCAGGGTTGTATCCAAGCACGGCCCACGTCAAATCGACCACACCATTTTTCGCTTGGTCAAACAACTCCGGGGGCTTTCCACCCAGCTGCATCGCTGGAAAGTGCTGGATCTTGATGCGCCCTTTGCTCGCCCTCTCGACGCTCTGGATCCAAGGCATGATCGCAAATTTGGGAATGGCCGCCTGCGGGGGAAGCTGTTGGTGAAACCGCAGGGTCACTTCTGCTGCGGACACACTGGGTGGCATGGCAACGATGGCCAGTCCACCCGCAACCGCCAGGGTTTTGATAATTCGTGTGAGTTTCACTTTGGAGTCTCCTATTCGTTATAGCCAAATCAGGATACTGCAACCCTCGATTTTTCAGGTGCTTTTTTGAAAAATATATAGATGCAATTTGTAAAAAGTGATACAAGTTTGTTTTCACTGTGCGCTTAACCCAAGGGCCAAATAAGATGAATACTAAAGAACTATCTTGCTTCATCGCCACCGCCGAACAAGGGGGGATCCGATCAGCCGCCCGAGCGCTAACCATTCCACAGCCTGCCGTGACCCGAGCGATTCAATCACTCGAACGGCAGTTGGGCGTCACATTGCTAACCCGCCGCGCGGATGGCATTTTGCTAACGGCCGAGGGAAGGCGATTCCTCACACGTGCCCGTTTGATTACGGCAGAAGCAAAAAAAGCCAAAGAAGAACTGCAACAAACCAAAGCAACCTACGTAGGAGAGGTTCACGCGGCTTTGTCGATCATGCCGCACCTGCACCTTTTCCCATCTGCTGTTCGAAGCTTCAGCCTAACCTACCCAAGAGTCAAGCTGCATATCAAAGAAGCGCTGTTGCCCGCGGTTGCGGATGATTTGCGAACAGGCCAGATCGATTTTTATCTAGGCGCCATACCCGAACATGCACGGGAGTCAGACTTGCGAATAACGCATTTGATGGATAACCAACGCGTGGTGGTTGGCAGGCGAGAGCACCCGCTGCGACTTGCCACATCGCTAAAAGAATTGGAACATATCCAATGGGCGGTACCCGATGTTGACCATGATGCCAGCGCTGAGTTGCAAATTCTTTTTCGCACCAGAGGACTCCCACCACCAGAAGTCAGCCTCTACGGCAAAACTGCCATGTCCATATTGATGGCGCTTACCGACACCAACCTTTTGGCGATGCTGCCTCAGCAATGGGCATCCAACCCCCTGACACAAGACTGGCTGGCCGTATTCCCAATCACCGATCCTTTGCCAGCGCCGCCGATCGGCTTGGCCGTCTGCGACCGGCTCCCTCTGACCCCACCCGCAGACCACTTTTTGGATTTGTTGCGCCGGCGCCTGGTCTGAACGCATTTGCACCTGCGTCTAACCAGTCAGCCTTGCGAACGTCTGAGTCCAGGTGTACAGTTTGACGTTGATCCGTTGCAACTCAGAACAATTCAAGGATACCAACGATGTTGCCTCCTGCCTTCATGCGTGCATTGATATTGATACCAAGCGCATTGTGTTTTTCAGGTCTAACCTACGGACAACCCGTACCTATGGGCGTTTGGCAAACCTTTGATGAAGCAACCGGCGCGGCCAAAAGTGAGGTGACGATCAGCGAGCGTGATGGCGTGATCTCAGGCCGTGTCACCAAGTTTTTGCGACCTGACGCCGACCCCAATCGGCGCTGCGAAGCCTGCACCGATGACCGCAAAAACCAACCCATGCTTGGCATGGAAATCATTCGCGGTGTCAAGGCCGCCAGTGTGGCCAATCAATGGGGGGGCGGCGAAATCCTAGACCCCGAAAACGGCAAAACCTATAAGGTGCAACTGAATCTTTCAGACGATGGGCAAACGCTTGCCGTGAAGGGTTCTTTGTTCATCTTCAGCCGAACACAAACCTGGCGGCGGGCAGCCCAGTAGCCGCTTGGCCTATTAATTAGCCGCTGCTCACATCAGCCAAACGAGCCCCCTCAACCAACGCCCGCAATTTCGCCAACGCCACCTCACGCGACATGGGCGCCATGCCGCAGTTGGTGCAGGCGATCAAACGTTCCTTGGGCACATGCGTTAGCGCGCGCTTAATGGTCTGCGCCACTTCCTCTGGGGTCTCTACTGTGTCGCTGGCGACATCAATCACCCCCACCATCACCTCTTTGCCCTCAAGCAAGGCCATTAAATCCATGGGCACGTGCGAGTGCATGCACTCCAAACTTATCTGGTCAATCGAGCTTTTTTGTAGCGCCGGAAAAATATCGGCGTACTGCCGCCATTCTTCGCCTAAGGTTTGTTTCCATTGAATGTTGGCTTCAATGCCGTAGCCGTAGCAAATATGCACCGCGGTTTTGCAGGTCAGCCCTTGGGCTGCGCGCTCCAATGCCTTCACACCCCAATCGGCGGCCTCTTGCATGTATACGTTAAAGGCAGGCTCATCGAACTGAATAATGTCCACGCCATCGGCTTGCAGACCCAGCGCCTCTTGGTTGAGTAAATCGGCAAATGCCATGGCCATTTTGATTCGATCGCCATAAAAGCGATCGGCAACGGTATCGGCGATGGTCATGGGCCCGGGTAGTGTAAATTTAACCAAGCGTTTGGTATGGGCGCGCAACAGTTGCGCCTCACGTTGATGCACCCGCCCTTTAAGCTTAAGCTTGGCCACCACCTGGGGCACCATGGCGTCGTAGCGGTTGTTGCGTATGCCCATTTTGACCTTGTGCTCAAAGTCAATGCCTTCAACTTGTTCCAAAAAACCGTGCACAAAATGCTGGCGTGATTGCTCACCGTCTCCAATCACGTCCAAGCCGGCATCCTCCTGGGCCTTAACCCACAACACCGTGGCGTCGTCTTTGGCCTGCTGCAGCGCCTCCCCTTGATGCAGCCACTGCGGCCACAATTTTTGCGTTTCGGCCAGCCACGCGGGCTTGGGTAGGCTGCCGGCGGTGGCGGTACGAAACATCATGCAACTCCTTTAAAAACACCAATCACGCCTGCGGCTTGCAGGTTGTTTATTCGCTCAGGTGAGCAGCCAAGTTCCGCAAGCACCGCCTGCGTGTGCTCGCCCAGCCTAGGCGCTGGCTCGCCGATACGACCTGGGGTGTGACTGAGCTTGGGCACCACCCCTGGCACGGCCAACGTGTGGCCGTCTCGGGTGCGTTGCTGCACAATCATGTCACGCGCCAAAAAATGCGGATCTTCAACAATGTCTTTGGCGGTGTAGACCCTGCCGCTGGGCACACGGTGTTGGCCCAGCTGTTGCAACACTGCCTCCACGGTCTGGGTTTGGGTCCAGGCTTCAATCGCTTGGTCCAGCATCAAGGTGTGTTCCACTCGCCCAGGGTTGCCAACCAGGCGCGGGTCTTGGGCCAGATCCTCGCGCCCCATGGCGGTCATGAGTCGCTTAAAAATGCTGTCACCATTGCCCGCAATCAGCACCAAGCCGTCCGTGCAACGATAGGCGCTGGATGGCGCAATGCCGGGCAACGACGACCCTGCGGGCTCGCGCACCGCGCCAAATGCGCTGTATTCTGGAATCAAGCTCTCCATCACATTCAGCACCGCCTCGGTTAACGCGACGTCGATCACCTGACCTTTGCCGCCGTTGGATTGGCGATGATGCAACGCCGTGAGCACCCCAATCGTGCCGTGCAAAGCGGCCAAGGTGTCACCAATCGATACACCGCAGCGAACCGGCACCCGGCCAGGCTCGCCGGTTAAGTAGCGCAGGCCGCCCATGGCCTCGCCGATAACGCCAAAACCCGGCTGATCACGGTAAGGACCGGTTTGCCCAAACCCCGACACGCGCAACATAATGAGACCGGGGTTGTTCTGGCTCAGGGTGTCGTAATCCATGCCCCACCCTTCCAACGTACCTGGCCGGAAGTTCTCAACCAGCACGTCGGCCGATGCAATCAGTTGCCGACAGATGTCGCGCCCCTGCGGCTCATGCAGGTTCAGTGCAATCGATTTTTTATTGCGCGACTGAACCTGCCACCACACCGAGGTGTCGTCCAACATCATGCGCCATTGACGCAACGGATCACCGGTTGCCACCGGTTCAACCTTAATGACTTCGGCACCAAATTCCCCCAGCGTTTTACCCACAAACGGGCCTGCAATCAGCTGCCCCATTTCTACCACGCGCAGTCCAGCCAACGCCTGCGTTTGAGATTGGCTTTGAGTCGACATCGAAGCGTCTCGCTTAATGAGCAGGATTAACCAACTTGGTGTCTGTGGGCGACCAATCGGGCGCAATCAGGCGGCGCTTGCCGTCGTGGGTGCGCTTAACCGAGGGGTCGTTTAGGTCACGGCGATCCCACAGCTGGCACGTCACCTGTTTATGCTTTTGATCAAGCCCTTCGCAATAGTTGGTGTACTCGCACACTTGAACACTGGCCCCATGTCCGTCGCGTATCTTGCGCGGCCAGTCGGGGTCTGCCAGAGACTGACGGGCCATGCCTACGATATCGCACACCTCTTGGTCAATAGCAGTCTGCGCTTGCTCAAAATTATGTATGCCCCCTACCCCCACCACCGGTTGTTGCAACCCATGGGTACGCAACGTTTGACGCAGAGCATGCGTGGCGCCCAGATTTCGGCCAAATGGTCCCAAGGCGTCGGAAATACGCGATGGCATGCACTCATAGCCGCTGCGGCCGGTGTATGGGTAGGCCGCTTGCCCCACGGCTGGTTGTTTGGCGTCGTCGAACTTACCGCCCCGACTGGTGGAAATGAAATCCATGCCAGCCGCCGCCAACGCCTTGGCATACTGGCACGATTCCTCTAGGGTGGTACCGCCCTCGATGCATTCTTCGGTGAGCATGCGACAGCCCACCGTGAAATCGTGCCCGACACGCTCGCGCACCGCTGCAAGCACCGCCAACGGCACCTGAAGGCGCCCCTCGGGCGAGCCGCCGTAACCATCGGTGCGGCAGTTGGTGGCCGACAAAAACGATGCCATGGTGTAAGCGTGTGCGTAGTGCAGCTCCACCCCATCAAGTCCGGCTTGCTTGGCGCGCAGCGCAGCCTGCGCGAACAACTCAGGCAATTCATGCGGCAGCGAGGCAATGTGCGCCAAGTGGGTGTCGTTTACCGATTCGCGAGCGCCATATTGCAAATCGCGGTAATCCGATGCATTCAATACCTCTGGCCAGCGGTCTGGACCAAGGTCGAGCAACGCCTCGCGTGCGTCTTCGGGTGGCGTTGCCGTCTCTATACCAGCGCGGATCAAAAGCTCACGCGTGAGCACCAGATGCCGCCTAAAAAACACGTCGGGCGAGGGCCGACGCCTGATGCGCAAAAAATCAATCAGTTGAATCAGCAAACGGGTTTTGCCGCCGCTGGCTTCCCGCACCGCATCCACCAATCGGCTCAGCCCATTGATGTATCGGTCATGGCTTAGCCTAAGCAAAGGCCCGCTGGGCACATCACGTATGCCAGTGGCCTCCATCACGATGGCTCCGGGCTGCCCACGAGCGAATCGGGCATACCAGTCAATCACGTCGGGCGTCACGTCGCCCTCTTCGTTCGAACGCCATGGCACCATGGCCGGCACCCAAATACGGTTGCTAAGTTGCAACGACCCCAGCGCAATGCTTTGGTACAACGCAGAAGACGCCGCCTGCTCAGCAGTTGGCACCAAACCTTGCGTTGACTGATACCGGATTCGCTCTATCGGTTGCCACACGCCATAGTCTCCACAAGATGTCTTTTTTGCACAGGGTTTTGGTTTGCTTGACGGGGCATGATAACCCTAGGGCCGCGTTTTGCCGGCCGCTTGCCACTGCTCAAACGGCAACTGGGTGTGGCCCAGCGTGCGCTGCCCCAACCAACGCAAGGCATCTCCTATTGGGGGTGCCACAAAAGGCAGCTGAGTCACACGCCAGCCATTGCCCGCATCGCCGCCCACCGGTTCGCCCTGAAACGTGAACACATAGTTGGGCTCTTGGCCCATGCGCAAATCGGTGATTTGCCAACGCTTGCCTGACGCGCGAAAGCAAAAGAATCCATCTGAAAAATTTGCCAATTGCGCCACAACACGCACCTGTTGGTAGGGCTCAAAGGCCGCCACTGGGCACGTGACCCGTTGCCACTGCGGCGGTTGCTCATCGTCTAATAACGATACCCACGTCTCATGGTAGGCCTGGTTGTCTACAGCAACCACCCGCCATAACAGGGTGTTAAAGGCCGATGGCGTGACCAACACCTTAACTTGGGGATTAGGAAGGTGGGGCTGGACCTGGTGTTTCACCCATTGTTGCGCCAACACCGACCAAACCAAGTAAAGGCTACTGATGGTCAAGCCAAGCCAAAGCGAACGCTGCGCAGCCTTACCCCGCAGCGCCCACATACCAAGTAACCCCGCGAGCAACGGCAGGGTATACAGCGGGTCAATAATGAATACGCTCCCCACTCCCACCGCCTGCGATGAAAAAGGCAGCCACAGCCGCGTGCCGTAAACCGTCATGGCGTCCAACAGTGCGTGTGTAACCCAAACCAGCAGCGTGGCCACGCCCCAGCGCAAGGTGAGATCTTGGGATTGGCCGCTGCCTTGGGTGGGCGTTACCCCCCGCACCCAGCGCCAGCCCTTGACCATGGCGACCAAACCCATAGCGGCCATGCCTTGCACAAACAGGGCGTGGCTTGGACCGCGGTGCTCGGTCATGTTGCTGATGGGATCGCCAAAATCGAACAGCACATCCAAATCAGGCAGTGTCCCCATGGCAGCGCCCCAAAGCGCCGATTGCCATACCGGCACACGTTGCCGCATCACGGCAACACCCACGGCAGCGCCCAGCGTCGCTTGGGTTAGCGAATCCATGCGGTCATCCTTGGCTGGGCTTTATGCACAAACATCAACCCATATGCCTTGCGTGATTTCGGCAAGCAACTGCGGCGACATCACCACGCCGTTGTTGGTGTCACCAGCCGCCGGCACCACCTTTGCATAAGCTTGCAGCGAACGGTCCAAGTAAATCGGTAGGGGCGTTACCAAACCAAACGGGCATACACCCCCAACTGGGTGTCCGGTAAGCGCCACCACCTCATCGCGCGACACCATCTTGCCGCGCCCCAAAACCTGTTTGAGCTTGGCGTTGTCTAAGCGTTTCGTGCCACTGGCCACCACCAGCACCACCTGTCCGCTAGCCAGGCGTACCGCCAGGGTTTTGGCAATTTGCTCAGCTTCCACGCCAAATGCCTGCGCCGCCAGCTCCACCGTCGCGGTACTGGCTTGATGTGTCACGATATTCAATTGGAGGCCTAACGCCTCAAACTGCGCTTGTACGCTCAGGGATGTCACGGCTTATAGTTTCCTCAGGGGCAACCACGTCTGGCAACGCTTTGCAAGCAAGTCAACGGGCACTACACTTGGTTGTGTCGGGCCGCTGGTTGGTTTGGCCAGTATTTTCGACGATTTGATAAGTGATTGGATTTTGTTTACTCTCACGTTTTTGGGCACCCGTGGCACCGCCCCCTGTTTACTCGACACGCACCAGCGCTTGGGTGGCGAAACCAGTTGTGTGCAGATCGACGTTGGTGGTCATCGACTGTTTTTAGACGCAGGCACCGGCCTGCGCAAAGCCGCCCCCAGCTCAGGCGACGATTACCTCATACTGTCGCACCTGCACATTGACCACATGCTGGGCTTGGCCGAATTCGCCGCGCGCAAAAAAACCGGGCAATTGATCATCGTTTCGGCCATGGCTTCAACAGCGATTGAGCTTGAGAACTTGGTGGGCAAGGTCTACGGACCGCCCGCTTACCCGGTCTCGATTCGACAAATTTATGCCCGTGTTGTTTACCTACCCATGGTTGAATTTACCCAACAAGGCCTGGATTCGCTGCACATCGAACCGATCACGCTGCACCACCCGGGCGGCAGCTACGGTACGCTGATCAGACACCTGCCCAGCGGCCAAGCGGCGGCTTACCTTAGCGACCATGAACACGGCTCAACGGCAGACCACACCATTGCCACCCAGTGCACTGGCATTGACATGCTCATTTGGGACGCTTCATACGATGACAACGATTTTGCCGCGCGTATTGGCCATGGGCACTCAACTTGGCAGCAAGGCGTAGCCATGGGGCAACGCTGTGGCGCCAAAGCCGTGGCGCTGACGCACCACGATGTGACGCGCAGTGATCATGTGGCCATGCAAATCGAAAGCGAAATCGCCGGAACGATTGCGTTTTTAACCCACGATGACCTGCGTTTAACCCTGTAATGCCTCGTGATTGGTGCCAAAGCCCTCGGCCACATCTGGCCCCCACACGTACAGCGAATCCTCGGGCGGATGATGCCTTGCCTGCCAGTCCATGGTGTGCGGCACGAAATCAATGTCAAACGAATATTCAATAAAGCTGCCCCACGGGTCACGCGTGTACCGAAAGTAATTCGACCCCAGCACGTGACGCCCGACACCCCAGCCAAAGTCGTAACCCGCCTGTGACATTTGCCGCATGCCCAAGCCCACATGGTCGATGGATGGCACCGTCCAGCTGCTATGGTGAAAGCCGTAATCCTCGGACTCCAAAAACGCCAACAAATGGTGGTCACTGCCATGGGGTGAATGCAAAAAGGCAATCACCTTTTCGGCATCGCTGGGGCCAGCCGAGTCGGATACGCGCAGACCAAGTAGCTCACCGTAAAACTTCAGTGAGTTCGACACACTCTTGGTAAAGATCAGCAGGTGCGACATGTACAAGGGTTTGACCTTAGGCGCTGCGCTGCTGCTGGGCGCACGCTGCGTGCCGTTGGATTCGGGCGAAAACTCGCGCGGCGGCAGCTGTGAGGGTGAAGTTTTTGGCGCCGGCTTGATGTGCACAGGAAAGCCATCAGAGGACTTAATCCATAGGCCCTCTGGGTGCATCGGGTCAGGAGACTGAACCCGCTCCACACCCAACTTGTCAATATGCTGCGTGAACGCTTCTAGGTCATCGGCATAGATACCAAAGGCAATCCACAGCAGGCGTTTGCGCTCACCTTTAACGATGCGTGCATAACGATGTGGGTTATCAAAGGCGTACAAGGCCAGCCCTTCGCCCTCATCCACCACCTTCAGTCCAAACGTGGTGTAAAACTGTCTGGCTTCTGCCAGATTAGGTACCGAAATAACGTATTCATCAACCGAGTGCGCCGCCAGCACACCCTCGCGTCGGGTTTGAGCCATCATCGATTCAGGCATGTTGTGTTCTCCACCGTTCAATGCGTTGATGCTAAGCCATGCGCACAACACGCGCAATCACGCGCGACGCCACGCCCACAGGGGGCATAGACGTTATGTTTACTTTATTCGTAGCCAGAGCATGGCGTCAGCCAATGGCCATCACCGCCTCGCGACCCAGCCCCACACCTGCCTCACGATACACATTGAAGGAAGGGATACCCATGGCTGAGAGCTCTTGCACCTCTGACTCATGTTTGGCAATGGCAACCACCTTGCAATCCAAGCCACTGGCCTTGATACGCTCGGCCGCGTACAAATTGCTCATATGGTTGGGCATGGCCAGAATCACCATCTCCTCAACAGTGACCGACAGCCGAACCATATTCCAAAAATCGGTGTCGGTCGCATCGGCCACCCTCACGTTGTAGCCTTCCTCGGTTAGTTGCCCTACGCGATCCTCGCTGAGCTCAATACCCAGAACCTTACCGGGCCTGGCCTCTTCAAGCATTTTGTAAGCGCCGGCACCCACGCGACCCATGCCGATCACCAAGACCGTGGCCTCGCCGGTGTCCAGCATGCGGTCTTTAGGGTGTAACTCCACCTTTTGATAGCCATCCCAAAGCGATTTGTAACGTTGATAGGTCTCTTCGGCGTAGCGGCTAAAAGGCGACGCCGCGGCAAAGCTCAAACTCACGGCAATCGCCACAACGATCAACCAGTCCACAGCCAAGAAACCTTGCGTCACACCCAAGGCTGCGACGATCAACCCAAACTCTGAAAAGTTGCCCAGCGAAAGCGAAGTAAACAAACCGGTTCGCGCACGCAAGCCAAAGCGGGTAATGATGGCGTAATACAGCCAAGTCTTTAAGGGTAGCAACAGCACCAACACCACCGCCGTAACAATCATGGCCACATTCGGCAGACCCTGCATGCCAACCGATAGAAAAAAGCCCACCAACATGAGTTCTTTAAAACTGAACAACGACTTGGCCAATGCTTTGGCCTTGGGATGGTTGGAGATCACCACGCCCAAAATCAGCGCACCCAAATCGCCCTTGAGTTGTACAGCGTAGAAAAATTCGTAACCCGCACCCAGCGCAAAAAACAAGCCGCTGACCACCAGCAGTTCGCCATGGCCTGCGTAGTCGATAAGCTTGTAAATCACCTTGCGCACCGGCGGCAACAACAGCAACAGCACCGACAAAGCAAACAAACTTGGGTACTTGCCTTCACTTACGGCCAAAAAGACAACTGCAAAGATATCTTGCATCACCAAAATGCCGATGGCAACCTTGCCATAAAACGCGCTCATGTCACCTTTGTCTTCCAGCACCTTGACCGCATACACCGTGCTCGAAAACGACAGACCAAAAGCCAATACAAAAATGGCGAACCACGACAAGTCGAACAAGGGCGAGTCAAAAAGCCACTGCCCCAGCGCAATCACCCCAGCAAAAAACAGCGTCGACACCACAATGTGCGCCACCGACGTGCCCCATACTTCAGGGGTTGATAAATCCTTAAGCTTGAGCTTGAGACCAATTGAGAAAAGCAGCAACGTGACGCCCAGGTCGGCAATGGCTTGCAGCCCGGTTGGCGGTTCAAAGCCAGCAAAGTTGTATGCAAAGCCCGCCACCAAAAACCCCACCATGGGCGGCAGACCGACGCGGCTTAATGCAATGCCAAAGAAAAACGCAAAAGCAACAAGGGTAACAAGCATGGGAGCGGCGCCATTAGGCTTTTGTATTCGACTCGCGGAGTATACCGACAGCGCCAAAGATTCGGGGGTGCCACGCCCCGGGAAAACGCGAAGGCATTGGGGTCACTCGATAGAATCGGCTGGTTGCTCTGACCGGGCGCCTACCTTCAAGGCGCGGATTCCATGGATAAGTTTTTAGACCCCGCCATATTGTTTTTTGTCTTCGGTGTGTTTGCGGGATTGGTGCGCTCAAACTTGGAGATTCCAGCACCCATCGCCCGGTTTTTGTCTCTTTATTTGTTGATGGCACTGGGCTTAAAGGGCGGGTTCGCCTTGGAGCGTTCCGGCTTTACGGCAGAAATTCTGGCCACACTCGGCCTGGCCGTTGCCTTGGCGGTCGTGGTACCCGTTGTCGGGTACCAGTTGCTGCGGCGATTCTTACCCCGCCTGGACGCCGCAGCCGTTGCCGCCACGTATGGCTCGGTCAGCGCGGTCACGTTTATCACGGCCACGCAGTCTTTGGATCACCACGGAATCGCCTACGGTGGCCACATGGCCGCGGCCATGGCGCTAATGGAATCGCCTGCCATCATCTTGGCCATCGTGCTTGCCAACCGCGCGCGCGCCGCCGCGGCCACCGGGCACGCGGTGGCACCTGTGCGCAAGGTGCTGCATGAGTCTTTTACAGACGGCGCCCAGTTGCTGCTTTTGGGCTCAATGGCCGTAGGGTATTTCAGCGGCAGCGCCGGCGAAACGCTGATGGCACCGTTTTCCATTGATTTATTTAAAGGCATGTTGGCGTTTTTCTTGCTCGACATGGGTCTGATGGCCGCGCGGCAAATGTCCAGCCTCAGAGATCGCTCGCTCACGGCCATCGTCTATGCCTTGCTTGCGCCGTTGGTTCACGCCAGCCTCGCCATGGGGTTGGCGACCGCGCTGGAGATTCCTCGCGGGGACACCATCCTGCTCATGGTGCTCGCTGCAAGTGCGTCTTATATTGCGGTGCCCGCCGTACTTCGACACTCGCTGCCTGAGGTGGCGCCAGGCGTTTACATGAGTATGTCGCTGGGGATCACGTTTCCGCTCAACATCATCGCAGGCATCCCTCTGTACACGGCCATGACGGGCTTTATGGCTTAGGACTCACCGAACCGGCTGGATACGGCTAACTCCGGCTCCGGCAGAAGGGGAGTAGCCCCCCGCGTCCTGGTCGTCAATACGAGAGCGCCAAATCGCCTCTCCGGCCCGACGGGCGATTTGCGCAAACGCAGACCGCGGCAAGACCTTCGAATCGCTGGCCATCCCGCTTCGGGTTGGTCTTGGTCACGACTCGGAGCACATGCATGGAATCAATTGGCAATTGGTGGATGTGGGCTGGCTTTGCCCTGTTCGTGGTCGCCGCCTGCGCGGTGGATTTACTGGTGTTGCAGCGACATGGGGCGGCACGTGTCAGCATGGGTCAGGCGCTGCGGTGGTCGGCACTGTGGGTGGCATTGGCGCTGCTGTTCAACGCCCTGCTTTGGTGGTATCTGGAAACGCAAACCACCCGAGCGTTGGCGAATCAAAAGGCCGCTGAATTCTTTACCGGCTACTTGATTGAAAAATCTTTGGCGGTCGACAACATTTTTGTATTTTTGATGTTGTTTACCTATTTCTCCATACCCGCTGCGCTGCAAAAACGTGTGTTGATCTTGGGCGTGATTGGCGCCATTGTGTTGCGCGCGGTCATGATTTTGATTGGTGCTTGGCTGATTCAAGAGTTCCACTTGGTTTTGTACATATTCGGTGCATTCTTGCTCATCACAGGTATCAAAATGCTGGTGTTTGCGCAAAGTGAAGCCAATCTAGAAAACAATCCGGTGCTGCGTTGGATGCGACGGCACATCAATCTCACCACCAAATTCGATGGAGAAAAGTTTTGGATTGATCGCAACGCGACTCGGTTCTACACCCCTTTGTTTGCGGTCATGATTTTGGTCGGCATCACCGACGTGGTGTTTGCGGTGGACAGTATTCCGGCCATATTCGCCATCACACAAGACCCCTTCATTGTCATGACGTCCAATATCTTTGCGATTCTTGGGCTGCGTGCCATGTACTTTCTGCTGGCCGATTTAAAAGAGCACTTCCATTTGCTTACGTACGGCCTGGGCGTGATTTTGGTGTTTGTTGGCACCAAGATGTTGATTGTTGATTGGATCAAAATCCCGGTCGGTTGGTCGCTGGTGGCGGTTGGCGCTGTTTTGGCTGCGTCCATGGTCGCCAGCGTAGTCACCACACGCAAGGTGCAGTGAGTCACGTTGCTGCGTCGTTACGGGCGTAAGCGGCGCCCCGTTCCTGCAGGCCTTCCCACGGTCAGGGTGGTGCCCAACAACACCAGTGCACCGCCCACGACGGTGCGCCAACCCACTGGCTCGTTCAATATCCATACACCCCACAAGGTTCCGAACATCGGGGTGAGCAACGTGACTGTTAAGGCCGACGTGGCGCCGAATTCGGTGATCAGCCCAAAGTAGATCAGGTACGCCACGCCACTGCACAGCACACCCAGTGCCACCACCGACAAGCCAGTGGGCATCCATGGCAAAGCACCAGGCATAGGCGATACCGCAGCCAGTGGCAACAGCAACAAGGCAGCCGCCCACATGCTGCCGTGCGCATTGGCAAAGGCCGACTGGCCTGGAGTCCGGCTAAGGTAATGGGTGGCCACGCCGTAACTGATGGGCGCCAGCAGGCCAGCCAACATGGCCCAACCGTAACCGGCGGCCCAGTCGATCGCATCGACACCCGCAAACCAGGCCACCCCCCACAGGCCGACACCCATACCTAGCCACTTCATTGGTGTGGTGTAAACCCGCGCCCAAACGGCAGCCAACAAAGCCGCCCACATGGGAGCCGTGGCATTGAGTATCGAAAGCATCGACGCGGTTAACGTTTGTGCCGCAAACGCAAACAGCAAAAACGGCAGCGCCGCGCCAAACAACCCAAGAAACAGATAGTGCCGACCTTGCCCCGCGACTGGCAACGGTTTGCGCAGCAATACAGCGGCGGCCGCTAAAAACACAGCCGCCAGGCCAACCCGCATAAGAATCAACCACGCTGGGCTGATATCAACCGCTGTGATTCGAATGAATAAAAAAGAGCCGCCCCATATGGCGGATAACAGCAGAAGTCTGGCAAATCCGAAAGCGGTCATACGCGTTAAGCCCCTCAGCCGGTGCGCTTGCCTC
>Ga0255765_1001867_pt1 | contig 25137 bp, 22 predicted proteins | sample 041ome_8_FD_179965 | JGI IMG/M metagenome (GOLD analysis project Ga0255765, IMG submission 179965) | Coastal salt marsh microbial communities from the Groves Creek Marsh, Skidaway Island, Georgia - 041407BS metaG (version 2) | ecosystem: Environmental > Aquatic > Marine > Intertidal zone > Salt...
TAGCACGCTTTGTAACGCCTAATATGTTTTCTTATTATGAAGGATTAGGGGAAAAGAAAGGGTTCTTGATGATGGCATCAACGCCGTTAACACGTTCATCATATCATGCTGATGCTGATTTTGCAGCGCTTAGACTTGCCCGGGAAAAAAAGCTTTCAATATGACATTTCACTCAGAAACTAGAATTATCCCTCACAAACCTGAAGATTTGTTTGAGCTTGTTGCTGACGTAAAGCGGTATCCAGATTTTTTGCCATGGTGTCTTGCTGCCAGAATAAGAACACAGACTGAAACAGAACTCATTGCAGATTTAATCATTGGGTTTCAAGTATTCAAAGAACAGTTCACCTCTAAGGTTGCAATGGACAGGCAGGCACTTCTAATCGATACAAGCTATGCTGACGGACCGTTCAAATATTTGCAAAATCACTGGAAGTTTCTGCCTCACCCAGATGGATGCGAAATAGATTTTTATGTAGATTTTGAATTTAGAAACAGATTGCTGCAGACTGTGATGGAAACCTTGTTTACAGAGGCAGTAAAGCGAATGGTAAAAGCGTTCGAAACTAGAGCTGATATAATTTATAAAAAAGTGTGATTACATTAAGCTACGGATAGTTTTCAATGCATTTTCGACGGTTTGTGTGCGGATAGATTGCCTGTCCCCGTCAAATACGTACCTAGTAACTTGTCCAACCTCTCCTTTTTTTAACACGCAAATATAAACAAGCCCCACTGGTTTTTCAACTGTTCCGCCATCTGGCCCAGCTATGCCAGAAACGGCAACCGCAAAATCAGCTTCGTCTTCACTTGCGGTGATAGCGCCGCTAGCCATCTCAGACACAGTTTGTTCAGAAACGGCACCATAGAGATTTAAGGTTTCGGGTTTTACGCCAAGCATATTAATTTTTGCTTGATTGCTGTAGGTAACAAAGCCTCTTGAAAACACAGCAGAAGATCCAGCTATGTCTGTTATTGCTGCTGCTATCATTCCGCCTGTGCAAGATTCAGCGCAGCAGATACGCATGCCTGATTGCTTAAGGCTGGTGACTATTTTCGCCGCATTTATTGAAATTATGTCCATTTTTTAGCTCCTACCAGTTATGAAAACTGAACAGAATAATACCTGCCATTAACCCAGCTACCAAATCATCAACCATCACCCCAATACCGCCAGGTAGCCTCTCAGCCCAGTTGACAGGCCAGCATTTAGTTATATCAAATAGCCGGAATAATATAAAGGCGGCACTTAAATACAAAATATCATACGGAATGAATAAAAGGGCAACCCATTGTCCTGCAACCTCATCAATTATTATCTCTCCAGAATCATGGGTGCTGGTGGCGTTAGAGTATATATCAGCTGCAAAAACGCCTAGAACACTAATCAAGATGGTAAGCATAAAAAATGGTATCCAGCCCATAGGAAGCAAAAAATAACCTGCAATAACCGCAACCACAGACCCTGCCGTTCCAGGTGCCGGAAGCTTTGTACCGATAGGCCCTAATGTTGCCAGCTGGCCTAATAAATAGGTAATTTGTGAGTTCATTTTAATGTGTTTCTATACTTTATTCTTGGCTTAATGGCAGTGATATTGTTGCGGTTGCAAAGGCTGATAATCCCTCTTTTCGCCCCGTAAAGCCAAGCTTCTCCGATGTTGTGGCTTTAATGGAAATTCGGTTCATTGGAAGGTTGCACATTTCAGCTAATCGGTTTTTCATTCTTTGTCTTTCGGGTTCAATTTTTGGCATCTCGCAGATAATAGTAACATCTAGAAGGATGATTTTTGCACCAGCATTTTGAATTTTCTGCATCGCGTAGTTCAGAAAAAGTTCAGAATCTGCATCTTTCCATTTATCATCTGACGGCGGAAAATGAGTGCCAATATCACCATCAGCCAAACAACCAAAAATCGCGTCACAAAGGGCATGTATGCCAACATCCCCGTCTGAGTGAGCGTCTATTCCATAATCATGTTCCACCTCAACACCGCATATCTTTATGTGATGGCTGGTATCATTAGCAGTCCATGAACGAAACTTATGTACATCATATCCCGTGGCTGTTCTTGTTTCAAAATGGTGTGATAATAAATGTTTCAAATAATAAAAATCCTCTTTAACCGTGATTTTTCGTAAATTTGGACTTCCTGTGACGATGGCAACCTTGGTTCCATTTGCTTCAACAAGACTTGAATCATCGCTTGGATTATATTCATCTCCATTACCTCCATTTTCAGTTTGTTTTGCAAATATAGTTCGATAGCTTGTTTGAATTATATCAGCTTCAAAGAGTTGCGGTGTTTGAGCCAATACTAACTCATCTCTCTTTAATGTTTTTGTTATGTGCCTACCAGAACGTTTTGTTCCAGAATATGTTTTTTGGGAATATTTTTTAATAGTATCGCTTGCATTTAGAGTTGGAATGACCGCTTTCTCGCCCTCTCTTATTTTATCCATCATTCTGTCCAAAACAGCATGGTCTAGCATGGGCCTTGCGGCATCATGAATTGCTATATAAGGAGATTTAGCCGTTAAGCTATTGTAATATTGCAATGCATTCCAGACAGAATCACTTCTTGAAGCACCGCCATAAACCCATATTAGCGCTGAGTTTTTTTCGAAAAAGGCCTGGTCGATAGAGGCCGTTTTAGGAAATACTACAATGATGGTGTTACAAGCCGGATAATGTCTTATCTGCTCAAGGGCTATTTGCCAAATTGGCTGGCCATTTATCGGCGCAAATTGTTTCTCAAACCCCATGCGCTCCCCTTTACCAGCGGCAAGAAGAATAAGATCGAATGTAATTTCATTTATCTGTTTCATGGTTTTCTTTAAAGCATAGAGTTTAAATTTTGTCTATTTTGCTAAATTCTTCTTCTATAGTAGATTTCAGATCAATAATTGCCTATTATTTATGCATATCATTAAAGTGAGAATTTTATATGCAGCTTTCGCTCGGCTCTCTAACGCTTCCCCATGCGGCGGTGCTTGCGCCAATGTCAGGAATAACCGACCAGCCATTTCGGCGGATAGTGCGCTCTCTTGGGGGCGGTCTTGTTGTATCAGAGATGATCGCAAGTAATGCAATACTCCAATCCGTAAGAAAAGAAATTAGAAAGCTGACATTTTCTTCGGCTATGGAGGCACCTCTTTCCATACAGCTTGCTGGTTGGGATCCAGAAATTATGGCAGAAGCTGCAAGGATAGCAGAGCAGCTGGGGGCATCTATCATTGATATAAATCTGGGATGTCCTGCGAAGAAAGTTACAGGAAGATATTCAGGCTCTGCGCTTATGCAAACACCTGAGTTAACAGCCCAGATTTGTTCTGCAGTTGTAAATGCAACCAGTATTCCTGTTACCTTAAAAATGCGATTAGGATGGAATGAGTTAAATAAAAATGCACCTTACATTGGTATGCTTGCTGAACAAGCAGGGGTAGCAATGCTGGCAGTACATGGTAGAACACGAAATCAGATGTATAAAGGGCAAGCAGACTGGCATGAGATAAGAAAAACGGTAGATAATGTTTCAATACCTGTGCTGGTTAATGGGGATATTAATAGCCTTGATGATGTTCAAAAAGCATTAAGCCAGTCAGGAGCGAATGGCGTCATGATTGGCCGCGGCGCTCAAGGTAGACCTTGGTTATTAGGGCAAGCTGGTGACCTGCTCTCTAATCGAGAGATACGGCCTAACCCTTCTGTCGCTCAAAAAAGAGAGATAATGCTATCTCATTTAGAAGAGATGCTTATATGTTATGGCACAGATGGAATGCGACTTGCCCGCAAACATATTGCTTGGTATGCGCATGGTATGCCAGGCTCGGCTGTATTACGTGATGTGGCTAATAATACTCATGATTCACATATGGTATTTGATGCAGTTAACAGATTTTTTAATGAACAAAATGAGGCAGCCTAGTGCAGACTAATATAATCAATAGTCAGGTTAACCTTCCTGCAGGTTATGCTGTGTTAGATGCGCTACCATATCCTGTAATCATTCTTGATAATGATAATTATTTTGTGTGGCTTAATCATGCAGGAGAAACATTTTTTAACTCTAGCTTAGCTATTTTTAAAGGCAATTCTGCAGAAGAATATTTTAATTCTGATTCTGTATTAATTAAGATGATCTCAAGGGTAAGGCAAACAGCAAGCTCTTTGAGTGAACATTCGGTTTCACTTTCCCTGCCAAGACTAAAAGACACAATCGTAAATATTCAAGTTGGTCCATTTTACTCAAATGATGAATTTATTGTTATCTCCTTGCAAAAAAATACGCTTGAGCAGGTTGCCAAATCACGCACCCATTTCAAGGGCGCAGCGTTATCGATGACAAAAGTAACAGCGCTACTTGCACATGAAATCAGGAATCCCCTAGCAGGTATTAAGGGCGCAGCGCAGCTTTTGGAATTAGAACTTGGGCAAGAAAATCAAGAATTAAGTAATTTGATTGTAACTGAAACAGATAGAATAATTAAATTATTGGAGAGAATTGAAAAACTTTCCGCGGATAAACCTCTGTACCTAGAACATATTAATATTCATGAAGTCCTAGATCATTGTTTGATGGTTAGCGGCTCATCATTTGGACGACATCTTATTATTCAAAGAGATTTTGATCCCTCATTGCCGGCGATATCTGCAGATAGGGATTTACTGATTCAACTTTTTCTTAATCTGTTTAAGAATGCCTCAGAAGCAACCAAGCAAAATGATTCATTATTGGTTAAGACTTCATATGCTTTGTCCACTCCACATTCTGCCTCCAACCAATATGGATTGAATCAATTGCCGCTTCAGATTGACATCATTGATACAGGAAGCGGCATTTCACCTGAACTTCAGGGATATGTGTTTGAGCCTTTTATATCTAATAAGCTGAATGGTTCAGGTCTTGGCTTAGCATTGGTAGCCTCTGTGGTTTCCGAGCATGGTGGCGCAATTGAAGTTAGCTCTGCTGCTGGAGAAACACATTTCAAAATCAATCTTCCGATTGACGTTGCCGGCCCGGGGCAGCGTTTTGCAGGTAAAAATAAGGATGGGTTGTAATGAGTAAAACGGCACAATTTGTTGTTGCTGATGATGATAGGTCCGTTCGAACCTTTCTTGTTCATGCTCTGACTAGGCAGGGCTATAAGGTGTCTGCTGTTACTACTCTTGCAGGGCTGTGGGATTATACGATGTCAGGGCGTGGTAATATTTTAATTACAGATGTTGGCTTTCCAGACGGTGATGTGCTTGATGTTTTGCCACGCATTAGGGAAAAACGCCCTGATTTACAAATTATTGTTATGAGTGCTCGAACTAACCTATTAACAGCAATCAAAGCCCAAAAATATGAGGTTGTTGATTATTTTCCAAAACCATTTGAGTTAGGAAAATTAATAGAGGTATGTAATCGCTCTGCACGGCTTCATGCAAGTAATGGCGGGGTGGAAGCAACAAATCCAACAATTATGAGATCTGCGCAGCTTTCAGTTCCAAAAGCCATAGCAATACCGCTGGCAGGACAATCCGCAGCGATGCAAAATACATTTAGGTTGTTAACAAGATATTCTGCCACCAAAGTTCCTGTTCTAATTTATGCAGAGGCAGGCGCTGAGAAAGAGGAAATAGCGCGTACCTTGTGTCAAATTGGGACTCAGAAACCGATGGAATTTATATCGGTTAATCTATCTCATACACCACCAGATGATCACGTGAATCTATTTTTTGGTCAAGAAAATATAATTAAATCAGCTGCTAATGGGAGCTTATTTATTAATAATATTGAATTATTATCGAATGATGCACAACGTGCATTAATGCGTTATTTAGATAGACCAGATACCAGCCCTTATAGGCCAGACCGAATTGTGGTGGGCACTTGTGTTGACATAAGAAACTATGTGTCACAGGGATTATTTAGAGATGATCTATATTTTGCTTTATCTTCTGCTTATTTAACAGTGCCGCCATTAAGAGAGCGACTTGAAGATGTAAGGCCGCTTGCCAATTTAATATGCAAGGAGCTAAGCATTGAATTTGGGATAACAAAAATCTTGCAATCTGACGCTATAAATTGTTTGCAATCTTGGAATTGGCCTGGGAATTTACGAGAATTAATGTTCCTTATTAGGCGCCTTTTTGTGAATGCAGATTCAAATGAAATTACAGCAGCAGAGGTTTTAGCAGAAATAAATGCGCTGCAAAATGACTTATCTGAAGATAAAAAAATGTCACTTGGTGATTCAGCACACTATCACATTGATAAATATTTTAATTCACTTGGGGATGATTTACCATCCTCTGGTTTGTTTGAGCGAATTATCAGAGAAGTAGAAAAACCATTAATTCAGGCGACAATGAAACGGACTTCTGGTAATCAGATCAAGGCTTCTGAAATATTAGGAATTAACAGAAATACATTACGAAAAAAAATCAAACAGTTAAACCTGCCATTATCTCGTGATGGGTATAAATAGGCTTAGCGAATGCAATTTCGAATAACCAAATCTCTATTGCCAGACACAAGTGAGACAAGCTTTAGAAAGCTATTGCAACTCATTGCAGCTGTTGTGTTAATTAGTGTTTTATTTAGTATATTTAGTTTTCTTGCACTCTCTACTGTTGAAACCTTGCCTCAACAGTCAGAGTTGCTGTTATCTATTTTTGCAATTGCGAGCTTGTGTCTGGTTGGGTTGCTTTTTTTAATTGTACGGCAAATTATCCGTCTTTTTATAGAAAAAAAACAAAAACAAGCTGGCTCTCAGCTACAAGTAAGGCTAGCGGTCCTGTTTGGTGTGATTACCGTATTTCCCTCAATAATCGTTGCAAGCTTTGCTGTATCTGTTGTTGATTACTCTTTGCGGGGGTGGTTCTCAGAGCGTATTTCAACAGCGGTAAATGATTCTGTTACCATAGCAGATGCCTATCTTGAGGAGCATACTCGTTCTGTGCGAGGTCAGGTGCTTGCAATGGCAAATGACGTTAACAGGGATGGATTAAAATTAGCTCAGAACAAACAGATTTTTAATAGATTCATAACAGATCAGGTGGGTATAAGAAATCTATCTGAAGCCGTGATTTTGGATGGTACCGGACAAATTATTGCCAAGTCACGATTTGCGTTCTCGATTTTATTTTCAGATCTCAATCGCGAGTGGCTGGAGCGCGTAAGAAATGATGAAGTCGTTATTTCACGAACCGAAGATAATACTAAAATTCAGGCTTTGGTTAAATTAAATAACTTTGTAGATGCCTATCTACTGGTTGGCCGATTTATTGATTCTGATGTTCTTGAGGCAGTTGATAAAACTCGTTTGGCGGTATCTGACTATCAATCTCTATCCATTAGGCAGTTCGACCTGCAAATCTCAATGGCGGCTATCTTTGCGGTTATCTCGTTATTTTTATTATTATCGGCCCTTTGGATTGGTCTTAGTTTGTCTGGCGCTATCACAAAACCGCTACGAGGTATTATTTCAGTTGCAGATGCGGTTAGAGCTGGCAATCTTAACTCGAGGGTAGATATTAAAACAGATTTGGATGAAATCTCCCTTCTGGGTAGTAGCTTTAACAGAATGATGGATGATTTATCCTCAAGTCAGAGGCAGCTTGTTCATGCTAATAAGCAACTTGATCAAAGACGTGAATTCACTGAAGCAGTGCTGTCTGGTGTTTCATCAGGGGTAATTGGTCTCTCGCGTGAGGGAATAGTTACCCTGCCTAATACAGCTGCCTGTGCATTGCTGGATTATTCAAAAGAACAAATGATCGGAAGTCAGTTAACAGACGTATTGCCAGAATTGGCAGAGCTGCTTTCTGCAATCAAGCAAGGCAAAAAACGTCAATATAATACTGAAGTTATGATTGTGAGGAACGACCAGCAGCTTTTTCTTCAAGCAGGTATTACGTCTGAGAAAATCGAAGGCAGAATAGTGGGGTATATCGTTACATTTGACGACGTAACAGATCTGTTATCAGCACAACGCAAAGCAGCTTGGTCAGATATTGCAAGACGAATAGCCCATGAAATTAAAAATCCGCTTACGCCAATAGAACTAGCAGCAGATAGGTTAAAGAAAAAATATAGGCCAGATGATCCTAAAAAAGCAGAACAATTCGATCAGTTTCTGACGATTATTAGCAGGCAGGTTGGAGATATTGGAAGGCTGGTTGATGAATTTTCAAGTTTTGCAAGAATGCCAGCTGCCATTTTAATAAAACAGGAAATCTCAGCACTTATCGAAGAGCAAATAAAGCTATATCAGAATGAGGATGAGCAGATACAGATATCATTTTCTAAGCCGCCACACCCTATATATATTGATGCGGATTCTGGATTAATTCGGCAAGTTGTTGCAAATTTGCTTCAAAATGCAATTGACTCAACTACCGAAAATAAGGTTGTAAACCCCCTTGTGATGGTTGATTTAAGATGTGATAGCGCGTCAGCATTTATTGAAATAAAAGATAATGGCCCTGGTTTTCAAACTAAAAATCTGGCTAAGTTATTTGAGCCATACGTAACAGGAAGAGATGCTGGAACAGGTCTTGGTTTAGCAATTGCACAAAAAATTATTCAAGATCATGCAGGTCAGATTAAATTGCAAAACCATCATGAAAGCGGGGCACTTATTACGATATCTATTCCTCTCTCAGGTGAGAAAATATCAAAGGAAGATGCCTAATGAGTGAAGAGATTTTAATTGTTGATGATGAGCCAGATATTCGCTCACTCATAAGCCTTACACTTGAGGATGAGGGGTTTTCGACTGTTCAGGCAGCAAATGCAAAGCAGGCCCGTGATATTGTATCAACAAGATTACCTTCTTGCGCCATTTTAGATATTTGGATGCGTGATTCCGATATGGATGGCTTGGAGCTGCTTAGTTGGTGTAAGGAAATTTATCCTAATATGCCAATATTAATGATTTCTGGACATGGAACAATATCCACAGCGGTGGAGGCAATCCGAAATGGCGCATATGAATTTGTTGAAAAACCATTTAAGGCAGAGCGTTTAATACTCACAGTCAGAAGAGCGTTGCAAGCAAAGCGGCTAGAGGTTGAAAACCAATTACTACGTGCAAGAACAGCTGTTTACAAGCAGCCAGATTTAATTGGTAATTCAGCAAAAATGAAACAGCTAAAAAATGATGTTGAAAAAATCGCACCAACATCCAGCAGAGTTCTTATCCAGGGAAGACCGGGATCTGGCAAAGAGACTGTTGCCAGATTAATACATGATAAATCATCTCGTTCTGAGCATCCCTTTGTTGTTGTCTCATGCAGTCGATTATCTGATGAAAAAGGTGATTCAGAATTATTTGGGTCAGAAATTTTTCAATATGGACGTAGAATTGTTGGCCTGCTGGAGCAGGCACATCTGGGAACGCTTTATTTTGATGAAATAAGTGATTTATCGGCGACTATGCAGGCACGGATATTAAGGGCAGTGACTGAGCAACGCTTCAGAAGAGTTGGGGGAACATCTGAAATTACATCTGATGTTCGTATTATTTCTGCTACCAACAATAATCCACAAGAAAAGATTGAAGCTGGAAAACTAAGAGAGGATTTGTTTTATAGACTTGCTGTTGTAAACATTTATGTTCCAGAATTATCTCAACGCAGAGAAGATATAGCACAGCTTGCCAAGTATTTTGTTCAGCAACAATCAGAATTGCTTGGAAAGAAGCCAATAAAGCTAGGAGAAGACCTTTTAAATGCGCTAAGAGCTTCGGCATGGCCTGGCTCGGTACGGCAGCTTAAGAATGTGATTGAAACAATTATGATCTTATCATCTGATGATGATGATGAGCCTGTTGGCATATCGGCCCTGCCAGAGTTTAACAGCCTATCAAATTCAGACAATAACGATCAAACTTTAAATGAAACATTCATGTCCCTTCCCCTAAGACAAGCAAGAGAGAAGTTTGAGCGTTCCTATTTATTATCTCAATTAGAAAGATTTGATGGCAATATCTCTCAAATGTCTAAATTTATAGAGATGGAACGCTCTGCGCTTCATCGAAAATTAAAGTCGGTCGGAATTTCAGATAGTTAAACTCCTTGATTTTTCTTAATTGGGACAGATATAACAAAAAACACCAGAGTTTAGGATTAAACATTAATGCGGATAGTAATTTGTGGTGCAGGAATTGTGGGAAGTGCGATAGCAACCCATCTAGCAGCTGAGCAAAATGACGTTACTGTTATTGACCATGATGAAGAAAAAGTGCAGCGCATTGCAGAGCATGCGGACCTTTCCGCTATTGTGGGGTTGGCATCTCACCCTGATGTATTAGAGAGGGCAGGCCTTGAACAAGCTGAATTAATCATTGCTGTTACAGAATCTGATGAAGTGAATATGGTTGCCTGTCAGATGGCACATAGCCTGTTTAAAACACGAACTAAAATAGCTAGGATTCGCTCAAACGCTTATTTGGGCTCTGACATTAAAAGTAAGTTTTTTACCACAGATAATATGCCAATTGATTTTATAATTTCACCAGAGCAGGAGGTTGCATCTGCGGTTAGCCGTCAACTCAGGCTACCGGGCGCATTTGATGTTAAAGAGCTTGGTGGCGGAAAACTACAGCTGGTCGGTGTTTTATGCGACAGTAATTGCCCGATTATAAATACTCCATTGCGTCATCTAACAGATTTGTTTCCAGACCTCTCTATCACAATTGTGGCTATCCTACGTGAGAATTTAGTCACAATTTCCCGTGATGGTACGGATGAATTGAAAACAGGCGATAGAGTATATTTTGTATGTGATACCAGACATTTAGAGCGCGCAATGGCTGCATTTGGACATCACGAACATAGGACTTCTTCTGTAGTAATCGCAGGTGGCGGTAATATTGGCCAATTACTAGCACAAGAAATCGAGTCAGGCTATAGTGAGATTAAATCCAAGATAATCGAACTTCATAAAGATCAGGCCAGAAATATTGCCGCAAAACTATCAAATACAAGTGTTATTTGCGGAGATGTGTTAAATGCAGATATTCTAAAAGAAGCGAGTGTTGGCTCTTCAGAGACGTTTGTTGCTGTATCTAATGATGATGAAGTAAATATTCTGTCTGCACTTCTGGCTAAGAGAATTGGCGCAAAATATGCAGTTGTTCTGGTCAATATGCAAGGATTTCTGCCCCTGATTAGTACATTAGGAGTGGATGCCGTTATAAACCCTCCTCAAATAACAGTATCATCTGTTCTTGAACATATTAGGCGAGGCAGGATTATTGATGTGCATTCTATTGTTGAGGGTTTGGGAGAAGTGCTTGAGGCTGAGGCTGTATCTGGCTCTGATCTTGTTGGGTTGCCGTTGCGAAAGTCAAGAATTCCCAAAGGGGTAACAGTAGGTGCAGTTTTAAGAGGAGAGCAAATCATCCCCGCACGTGGAGATACAATTATTGAAGCAGGCGACCATGTCATAGTATTTGCAAAGCAGGGTAAATCACGCCAAGCAGAAAATATATTATCTGCTAAGTAAATTCAGCAGCATTGTAATATACCAGAAGCTATAGAATAAGAATTGATAAGAAAAAGGTTAGCTATGTCTAGAATAGCCTACGTAAATGGTCGGTATCTTCCCCATAAAAATGCATCTGTCCATATTGAAGATAGGGGATACCAGTTTGGGGATGGTGTTTATGAAGTTGTGTTAGTTTTAAATAAAAATCTAATAGACTTCGAAGGCCATTATACACGCTTAAAGCGTTCCCTTAGTGAAATCTCGTTGGATTTCCCGATATCAGAGACGGTAATTAAACAGATTTTCAAAAGGCTGGTTAGATCAAACCATATCACAAATGGACTAATTTATTTGCAGGTTACGCGTGGTGTAGCAGATAGAGCTCATCAATTTCCATTAAATGTGCCGCCAGCATTGGTGGTAACAGCCAAACCAACCTTAATTACAAAAACGGTTGCGGGCAAAAAAGCAATAACAACTGTTGACCAGAGATGGGATAGGCGAGATATAAAAACAATTCAGCTTTTGCCTAACTGTATTGCTAAACAAGAGGCGGTTAAACGCGATGCGTTTGAAGCCATTATGGTTATGCAAGATGGGACTATAACAGAAGGTGCATCTTCTAATTTATGGATGGTGGATAAGGATAATCAACTTGTTACCAGACAAGCAAGTAACGCTATTCTTAATGGTATTACTAAATTAATTCTGACTAATATTGCCAGTATTCGGCAATACAAGATAGTGGAGCGCCCATTCACAGTTGAAGAAGCAAGAGAGGCTAAAGAATTATTTGTTACGAGTGCAACGGCCATCGTAACGCCAATTATTCAACTTAATGATGATTTGATAGCTGACGGCAATGTGGGGCCTGTTGCTTTAGCGCTTAGAAGTGCCTATTTAGAGAATACAAGGTAGCGTTACACTTAGTTCTAAAAGGAAAAGCCATGGATAAAATTCAAAATCTGCAGGATGTATTTCTTAATACAGCACGGCGCCAGCACATATCGGTCACATTATTTTTAGTGAATGGGGTGAAATTGCAGGGATTGATTACTTGGTTTGACAATTATTCTATATTACTAAAACGTGATGGTCATATGCAGCTTATCTATAAACATGCTGTATCTACCATTATGCCGGCAACTGCTATTGATTTAAAAGAGCAGCTGCCAGATGACACTGAGAAAACATGAAGATCAAAAATTCATAATGATTGTTGATGAAGAGATTAGAGACGAGGTAAGGGGCCTGCTGCAAGAGGCGTCGACTAAGTATATTTTACCATTTTATAAAAACCTCTCGGTAGATCAAATAGACACCAAATCTTCTGCGGATGATTTTGTTACAGTAGCAGATAGACAATCAGAAGTTTTCCTTTCTAAAAAATTAATGGAGCTAATAAAGAGCTCGACAGTAACTGGAGAGGAAGCCTGCTATGATGATAAAGATAATTTATCTGGATTGAGAAATAAGCATGTCTGGACGGTAGATCCAATTGATGGAACCAAAAATTTTGTAAATGGAAATGAGCGATTTTGTTCTATGGTAGCTTTTCTTGAAGATGGAAAACCTCAGGCGTCATGGATTTTTATCCCTACCGAAAGAAAATGTTATTATGCAGATTTAACTGGCGTTCAGCTTGGACACGATAGGAGTGCATTCAAGCCCTTAGAAATCAGCCCTAAGATAAAAGCGCCTGCTAATATGATGGATTTTACGTGTAGCGTATCGCTTCGATATTTAGAACCAGATATTAAAACGCTTATTAAACGCAAGGTAGCGCATTTAAAAAATAGGGTTTTTATAGGAAGTGCTGGAATAGAGGCAACCATGCTAGCCGAGCAGCAGATTGATTTTATATTTCATTCTACTACCACCGCATGGGATCATGCTCCAGTTGACCTATTTTGCAGGGCATCAGGTGGTAATTCAGCACATATAAACCTATTCGATGGCTCGTATAGCGATTTTAATATCGAACAAAAAGCACCTGTTTTGTTTGTTAAAAATAAGGATGTATGGGATGAGGTCGCTCGTTTTATTACCGGTTGATGAATTAAAAAAAGATCGGGTTTAGGGTTGATTTTTTTTGATGTTTTTGGCCATTACCCAATAAGACTCCAACTCCTCAAGTGATAAATCTTTCAGGTTTTGAGTATTATTTCTTGAGCGAACTTCCATCTGCTTGAACCGTCTCTCGAATTTTCGATTTGCAAGCATAAGAGAGGTTTCAGGCTCATGCCCTGCTATGCGTGCTATGTTTGTTGCAACAAATAATATATCTCCAATCTCATCTTGAATTTTATTTTTATCTGGAATGTCAGCTTCAATTTCTATTTTTAGCTCTTCTATTTCTTCATACATTTTCTCAAATGCAGGGTAGATAGATGGCCAGTCAAATCCTATTTTTGCAGCTCTCTGCTGTAATTTTATTGCCCGTGTTAAAGCTGGAAGGGTTGTACTTATGCCATCCAAAAGGCTAATCGCATTTTTATTTTCTTGGTTTTTTTCTCGCTCGAGCTGTTTTATTTCCTCCCATGTTTTGCGGATTTCTGGCATAGTTTTGGCTTCAGTTTTAGCAAAAATATGAGGGTGTCTTCGTATCATTTTTTCACAGACAGCTGATATTACATCCTCTAGCTGAAAGTCACCGCGCTCATGGGCAATTTGAGCGTGAAAAACAACTTGCAATAATAAATCGCCAAGCTCGTCACATAATTTATCCATATTACTTTCATAGATAGCCTCAACAACCTCATAAGCTTCTTCTATGGTATAAGGTGCAATCGTCTCATAAGTTTGTTCAAGATCCCATTCACAGCCGCCTTGCTTGTCTCTAAGCTGTTCCATAATTAAAACCAGTTTGCTTATATTCTCATTGATTTTATTTAAATTTATGGGTGTCTCTGGATAATTATTCATTGGGGTGCCTGCTAACTATTTTCTGTTTCTATTTTAAGCTTAATTTAAACTATAAAATAATCTATGATTTGAACTATAAAAATATTAACACAAATAAATTAATCAATGAGATTAATTGGAGTTATGAAATGACGAATAGTCAGTCAGAAAATCAAGCTGAAAATACGACGCATAATAAAACGCTACTCGGTAATATTAGACGTTGGTTTTTGGCAGGTATATTACTTTCTGCGCCTGTTTTTTTAACAACTTATATTACTTGGATAGCGATAGATTTGATTGATACTCAAGTTGTTAATTTACTGCCAAAAGAGCTTGTTGTTTTTATCACAAGCTGGGTTCCAGGATTTGGAATTGTACCCGGCTATGGGATTATAATTGGATTTATATTTCTGACGTTCATTGGTGCGCTAACAACTGGTTTCTTGGGTCGATGGATTATTCATCTAGGGGAGCGTGTGATGAATAGTATGCCAGTTGTGAGAACAATTTATGGCAGCTCAAAACAGATTTTGGAGACTGTGCTTGCAACCCAATCTGATGCGTTTCGCGATGCGGTAATTCTAGAGTATCCGCGAAAAGGAACCTATGTTATCGGATTTGTAACAGGTGTTGTAAAGGGCGAGATAAAGGAAAAAATTGGAGCCGATTTGGTCAATGTATTTGTTCCAACAACGCCTAATCCAACCTCTGGTTTTCTTCTTCTTTGCCCAATGGATGAGTTAACTTATTTAGATATTGCAGTTGAGGACGCAATTAAATTGGTTGTTTCTGCTGGTATTGTAACCCCTGATAATAAAGCTAAAAAAAACCAGAAAAAGATCGCTAAGACAGGCAAGAAATAAATTTAAGAAATGCGTTTGTCGCTTCTATTTATGCAGAATATAAATAGCGTATTGCTGTGTCTTGCTCAAACAAACCGATAAGAATACGGCAGGCTTTGCCTTTTTCAGATGCTAGTAACGGGTCTTCATGTACCAACTTCACAGATTGTTTTCGGGCAATTGCAAGTAAATCAGCATGAGCTGAAAGATTGGCAAGTTTGAATTCAGGTACACCAGATTGGCGCTGTCCCAGTACCTCTCCCGGTCCTCTAAGTCGTAAATCTTCCTCTGCAATTAAAAAGCCGTCATTAGTTTGCCTCATAATATCAAGGCGAGATTTAGCAGTATAAGAGAGAGGCGTTTGATAAAGCAACAAGCATGAAGATTGAATGTCACTCCTGCCAACACGCCCGCGCAGTTGATGCAGCTGTGCTAATCCAAATCTCTCTGCATTCTCAATAATTATAATGCCAGCCTCTGGTATATCCACGCCTACTTCAACAACAGTAGTTGCAACTAAAAGCTGGCTTTCACCCGACTGAAAGGCCTGCATTGCGATATCTCGCTCCGAAGATTTCATTTTGCCATGTGCTAGAACAGGATTCGATTCTGGAAGCAACTGCGCTAATATCCTATGCCTGTCTTCTGCAGCTTCAGCATCTAATTTATCACTCTCTTCAACCAACGGGCAAATCCAATAGGCTCTACTTCCATTCGCAATTGCTTTGGATAGCCTTTCTATCACTTCATCCATCTTTTCCATTTGCAGGGATGCTGTTTTTATATTTCTTCTACCGGCGGGTTTTTCATCAAGTTGCGATATTTTTAGATCGCCATAAGCAGTCATTGCTAATGTTCGTGGAATTGGCGTTGCTGTCATAATTAGTATATCGCACCCACCGCCCTTTTGACCAAGGATAAGACGCTGTTTTACACCAAAGCGATGTTGCTCATCAACCACAGCAAGTCCTAAATCTGCAAACTCTGCATTCTCTGTTAATAGAGCATGTGTTCCAATCACAAACGAAATCGTGCCAGACTTAAGGCCTTCGTGAATCACTTGTTTTTGCTTTTGGGTCATACTGCCGATTAACAAAACAGGCTCTACATCAAAATCTTTTAAAAGTTCTGTTATATTCTTGAAATGCTGTTTGCTTAATATCTCTGTTGGTGCAAGAAGGGCAGCTTGTTTACCAGATGTAATTGCTCGCAATAATGCTATTAGAGCAACAAGTGTTTTTCCAGAGCCAACATCCCCTTGGAGTAGTCTGAGCATTCGTACAGGGGCGCTTTGGTCGTCTGTGATTTCATTTAATACCCGTTTTTGCGCAGATGTCATTGAATAGGGAAGAGAGGATACAAATTTTTCAATGAAGTGCTCATCTCCTGTTATAGGCTCTGAGATATCCGCATTTGATTGCCGACTTCTTATCAAACAGAGCGCTAATTGATTAGCTAGCAATTCATCAAAGGCTAGTCGTCTTCGGTGAGGAGTATCCAATTCTAAATCAGCTTGTGTTTTTGGGGAATGGCTTTGTATCAATGCAGATTTAAAATCTGGCCAATTTTGGTTTTGTTTTAAATGTTTATCAATCCATTCAGGAAGTTCTGGCATTTTTTGAATGATAGTTTGCGATGTTTTTCGAAGTAGGCTTTGGCGCAGGCCAGCTGATAATGGGTAAATAGGTTCTATTGCAGGGATCGACGAGCGCTGTTCTGGAGTAACAACATAATCTGGGTGAGTGATTTGTTTCTTTTGATTGAAAAAATCAACGCGTCCACTAATTATAACGGTTTTTCCAACCGCATATAAAGATTTTAGATAATTAGCCTTAGCCCTGAAATAAATAAGTTCAATTCTCCCTGTAGTGTTCTCACCCACTATGCGGGCTGGACGGGATTGCCTTCCCACGGGAATATCTAAAGCTCTAATAGTGATAGATAAGGTTACAATTTGCCCATCCGTAATAGCGTTTATATCTGGTGATGCGCTTCGGTCAATTAATGAGACAGGAAAGTAAAACGCTAAATCAATGACAAAACTACCTATTCTTTTTGCCATTATATCAGCTGTTCTTGGCCCTATGCCTTGCAAGCTAATTAACTGTGCAAAACAAGGGAACAAAATTTCAGGTCTATTAAAATTAAGGTTTGCCATATGCCTGTTCAGATTTATAATTATAGGGTTATGATCTCACAAAAATTGTAACCTGTCCAATGCGCACTATCTTATTACTGATAGAACTATACTTTAGCAGCTTGAAGAGTTTATATTTATGGAAACAAGAGAAAATAGAATACGCAGATTAATCTATCAGTCCAGCTACACAGGCACCAGAGAGACAGACTTGCTATTAGGACAATTTGCAAATCGCTATCTAAATAACCTTGAAGATCAACAGCTAGATGATTATGAGGCCCTTTTAGCGCAAGGCGATCAGAATATTCTTGCATGGGTGAGAGGGGATTTAAAAATCCCAGCTAATCTGAACGGAATCGTTTTTTCACTTATAAAAGATTTTAACACAACACTCTGACAGAAACATAACTATCCCATGCAACAGCAAATTTTTGGATGTGTAGAGGGTGCACAAACCCTCTATCTTGCAACACACGCTACTATCGGCAAACCAGTTATTTACCTATCTCGTGATGACCTTGAATTAAAACAATTATCACAGGGTTTATCGCTGTTTGCACCAGATATAGACGTGGTTTGCTTGCCAGCATGGGACTGTTTGCCATATGACAGGCTGTCTCCACATGGCGATATTACAGGTGAGCGTATTTCTACATTAAGTAAACTCGCCTCAACTGAAATTTTGAATACAAAAAATTTGATACTTCTTACAATAAATAGTTTTCTGCAAAAAATTCCCCCAAAATCTTTTTTCTTGAATGCAAGTTTAAAACTCTCCAAAGGGGCTGACTATAATTTAAATGAGATTGGGTCTTTTCTGCAAGATTGCGGGTTTAACAGGACGAATACTGTTCGTGAATATGGCGAATTTGCAATAAGAGGAGATATTGTTGATATTTTTTCTGATCCCTCAACCCATCCACACCGCCTTGATTTTTTTGGTACAGAACTCGAGAAAATAAGATTTTTTGATTCATCTTCTCAATTGGGATTGACTGAAGTAGATCAGCTTATTTTAAATCCAGTAGCAGAATATCGCTTATCAGATGAATATATCACTCGTTTTAGAAAAAATTATATCAGTTTATTCGGCGCATCCGCAGCAAGAGACCAATTATACGAGGAAATCACAGCAGGCATAACCCCTGTTGGAATAGAACATTGGATGAGTTTATTTCATCCTGAGCTTGTTACTATAACAGATTGGCTACCTGATGCGTCTGTTATAATTCCGCATGATTTTTTTGTTTATTCAGAGAAAAGAAGCGCCTTAATTGAGGAGTTTTATCAGTCAAGACTGTCAGCCATTGGACAAGATTCATTCCATTACAGGCCGGTACCACCAGAGCAGATGTACGTATCACAGAATGAAATTCATAAATTATTTAACAGAAAAAAGCCAACGATACTATCGCCATTCTCTGCCCCAGAAAAAACAACTCAAAATTATGAGGCATTAAGTTTAGACGGAAAAACAGGACCCGTTTTTAGCGCGACACAGGAAAACGGATTTAGCCCCTCACAATCTGCTGCAAAAATGATAGAAGGTACCCTAACAAACCGCTCTATAATTTTGGTAGCTTCCAGTAAAGGCGCTATGGAAAAATTAACAGAGTTAGTATCCCCTCATTTATCGCATCCAATAACTCCGCTAAAGCCTGGCACAAAGCTGGTAGCAGGGCAGATTTACTCTGCTGTATGGTCCATCGCAAACGGATTTATGTTCCCAGATATTTGGATTTTAACAGAACAAGATGTATTTGGAAGCCGGCAGAACAGACCTGCTGGTAGGCGCAAGCGCTCTGATGAATTCCTGCGGGAAGTATCTGCATTACAGACAGACGATCTTGTAGTGCATATAGAGCATGGAATAGGTCGATATGATGGTCTTGAAACAGTGCAAAGCGGTGGCGGTGAGCATGATTGTTTGCGTTTAATTTATGCGGGCGGTGATAGATTATTCATCCCTGTTGAGAATATTGATTTACTCTCAAGATATGGACAGCAGGCGAGTGATGCGGCCCTAGATAGGTTGGGGGGCGTTGCTTGGCAGGCTAAAAAAGCCAGAATTAAAGGCAGGATAAAGGAGATGGCTGACGCGCTAATTAAAATTGCTGCCAGCAGACAAGTAAGCAAAGCTGAAAAACTAAATGTGCCAACAGGCATTTTTGATGAATTTTGCGCACGCTTTCAATTTTCTGAAACAGATGACCAGCTGGATGCTATTTCTGATGTGATTGATGATCTTGCATCTGGAAAACCAACCGATAGACTGATTTGTGGTGATGTTGGATTTGGTAAAACCGAGGTTGCATTACGGGCTGCGTTTGTTGCATGTATGAGCGGGTATCAGGTAGCGCTTGTTACGCCTACCACTCTTCTTGCAAGACAACATGGCAAGCTATTTAAAGAGCGCTTTAACGGCTTTCCAATTCAAATTGGTATTCTCTCAAGAATGACACCTCCAAAAAATGCGGTCACAATCAAGCAAGATATTGCTGATGGAACTTGCCAGATGGTAATCGGAACACATGCGTTACTGTCAAAATCAATGGCGTTTAATAATCTTGGCCTTTTGATCGTGGATGAAGAACAACATTTTGGAGTTGCTCAGAAAGAACAACTCAAAAAAATGCGCGGTGACATGCATGTTCTCACCCTATCGGCAACACCCATACCGCGAACCTTGCAGATGGCATTATCAGGGGTAAGAGAAATGTCACTTATCACAACACCGCCGGTGGACCGTCTTGCAGTTAGAACGTTTGTGGGGCCGTGGGACTCTATCATTCTTAAAGAAGCAATTTTGCGTGAAAAGCAGCGGGGCGGACAGATATTTGTGGTATGCCCTCGTATAAAAGATATGCAGAAAATGTTTGATCGCATCACAAAGCTGGTTCCTGAAGCCTCTATTCTTTCAGCACACGGACAGATGAATCCGCTAGAATTAGATAAGGTCATGACAGATTTTGCAGATGCCAAAGCAGATGTATTATTATCCACTCATATTGTGGAGTCTGGAATTGATATTTCCACAGCAAATACAATGATTATTCACCGTGCCGACATGTTTGGCTTGTCCCAGCTATATCAGTTACGCGGCAGAGTGGGGCGCGGGAGGCAACGAGCATATGCCTATCTTACAACCGACCCCAAAATAACGCTCACCAATCAAGCTAAACGCAGACTCGAAGTAATGCAAACGCTTGACAAGCTTGGGGCAGGGTTCTCACTAGCCTCATATGATATGGATATTCGCGGTGCTGGAAACCTACTTGGAGAAGAGCAGTCAGGCCATGTAAAGGAAGTGGGTGTTGAATTATATCAAGATATGCTTCGCCAAGCTGTTGCGTTATCAAAGTCTGGTACGAGCGAAGATAAAGAGGAAAGTGACGTAAGCGAAGATAACTGGTCACCCCTTATTAGTATTGGAACTGATGTTTTGATACCAGATAGCTATATTGAAGACTTAACGGTTCGGCTTTCACTCTATCGTAAAATTGCATCTGTCTATGATGTAGAATCTCTTAGAGATATAAAAATGGAGTTAACAGATAGATTTGGCCCCATCCCAGATAAGGTTAAAAATCTCTTACAAATTGTTGAATTAAAACAGATATCTAAAAATACTAATATTGCTAAAATAGAAGCGGGTAATAAAGGGTTCTCCGTTCAGTTTAGACATAATTCATTTGCTCATCCAGAGCGACTAGTTGCCTGGATAGCCTCGCAAAAAGACAGGGTGCAATTGCGAGCAGACCATAAGCTGGTAATTAAACAGGATTTAACTGATGTAACGAGGCGTGCTGATTATCTGAAGGCTAAGTTATTGCAGGTACAAGCCCTATTAGATTAGCTAGTAACCGCCGTATCGATTGCGGTAAGTAATATATGTTCTGGATGTGCTCCTGCAAGTGAAATCTGGCTGTTAAAGACAAAAAACGGAACGCCATCAATTCCTAAATGGTTTGCTTGGGTTAAGTCTGATGCCAATACTTTTTTCGCTTCTGTAATTTTTTTAGGATCAGAAATTTGAGACAGGTTTGAGCTCTCTAGTATTTCTTCTTGGATGTCGGAATTGCTTATATCTTTACCATCTAGGAAATAGGCTTGATAAAACAACTCGCTTAACCCGTAGCCGTCGCTTCCAGCTGCAATAATTAATTCGTGAACAGAACGAGAATCTGGTGTTCTCTTGATTGCATCAAAATCAAAATCAATGCCTGATAATTTTCCAGCTTGTTCTATTCTGCTATAAATCGATGATGCAGCATGTCCAAACTTGGTTAATAAATATTGTCTTCTATCAATGCCATATTGCGGTATTGAAGGGTTTAATAAAAACCCCTTCCATTCAATAGCAACCTCTATGTCAGGGCGCTCAGATAATGCCTTTTCAAGGCGCTTTTTACCAATATAGCACCATGGGCATATAATATCCGCGAATATTTCTATCTTAAGTTTGGGGTTCATATCGTGGCCTGAGGTGTTTTTCCCTTACCTATTTAACCTATGTTAGTTTTAATGCTAAAACAATGGCACATAATGCAGCTATGTCAGTATTTACCTTTTTTACGGGAGAAAAAAATTGGCTTTGGATGATGAAAAAGCATTGAGCTTTGTAACCGCAAAAAGGGATGCGTTGTTACAGCAGGCGAAAACACTCCAAATATCTACCAGTTCTGATAGCGGCGATAATATTGAATGGGGTGTTGCTCCTTATATAAGAAGAAATAACGTGTTTTATATATATGTAAGCGAACTTGGAGGGCATGTTCGCTTTATGCTAGATAAAAGACCTGTATTATTTAGTATTATTGAGGATGAAGAAGCAGCCACAAATATATGGGCACGTGTTCGATTGAAATTTACCGCAGAAGTTAGTGAGATAAAAAGAGGCGGGGCAGAATTTAATATACTCTGTGATGAGATTGCAATTCACCATGGGCCTGTCATGTCCGTAATACGAGAATTTTCCGATTTTCATTTATTTGCTATTAATCCAAACAAGGGGGTGATTGTAACTGGATTTGGGTCGGCATTTAACGTCATAGGTAATGATTTTAGGCTTGAGAGTAGACTTTTATCTAATGGCTGAAACACAACCTATTTTATATTCTTTTCGAAGATGCCCTTTTGCAATAAGAGCACGGCTAATATTAAAAATATGTAATGTGACAGTTAGGTTACGCGAAATTGAATTGAAAGATAAACCAAAGGAATTGCTTCAGGCGTCTTCAAAAGCAACCGTCCCAGTGCTTATTTTACCAGATCAAATTCTTGAGCAATCTATGGATATTATCCTCTGGGCACTTTCGGTCAGCGACCCCCATAATATTTTGGTTTCATGGAATGCGGATAAAGCTGCAAGTGCGCAATTTTTAAAATCGTTAGATGATGATTTCAAGCATCATTTGGACAGATATAAATATGCGGGTCGTTTTGAGCCGAAAGATAAGAAATTTCATCGTGATTTGGCAATGTTATGGATAGAAAATATAGAAGTTAAGCTCTCAGAAATGCCCTACTTATCTGGCAAAGCGATTGGAATCTTTGATTATATGTGCCTGCCTTTTATCCGCCAGTTTAGAATAGCAGACCCTGACTGGTTTGATTCTCAAAAATTACCAAATTTACATAAACGCCTATCACAGTTTTTGGAATCTGATCTGTTTAAGCAAGTAATGCAAAAGATACCAATCTGGAAAAAAACAGGCATAGAGATAGAATTCTAGGAAGCATCACATTATCAAAGTTTATATGCTTTACGGATCCGCGTTAAGCCAGATTTGTGAATCTTTTTGAATTTGGTTTCTGTTCTCATCGCTCATTTTCGATAAGGTTCGATACATCATACCCATGCGAGGGTTATTTTTGAACTTATCCTCATGCGACATCAAAAAATTCCAATATAAATAATTAAAGGGGCAAGCATTCTCACCTGTTTTTTTCTTCACATTATATTTACATGAGCCACAATAATTGGACATTCTATCAATATAGGCACCGCCAGAAACGTAAGGCTTGCTTGCCAGGATTCCGCCATCTGCAAATAATACCATTCCGCTTACATTAGGAAGCTCAACCCACTCATACGCATCAACATAAACACTCAAAAACCAGTTATTTAACTGTTCTGGAGAAACCCCCGTTAACAGCGCATAGTTCCCTAATACCATCAAACGCTGTATATGATGCGCATAGGCATGGTCTCGCGTTTGGGCAACTGAATGTGATACGCATTTTAAATCTGTTTGTGCTGACCAATAAAAATCAGGAAGGGGCGCTGTTAACCCAAGATAATTCATGTTCGCATATTCGGGCATTTTATACCAGTACAAGCCTCTTATATATTCCCGCCATCCAAGTATTTGACGAATAAATCCCTCTACAGAGTTTAATGGCATATTCTCTTCATAAAAGGCTTGCTCAGCACGTGACACCACTTCTTTTGGGCTGAGTAGGCCAATATTCAGATATAAACCAATATGGGAGTGGTACATCCATGCTTCATCCACTAACATTGCATCTTGAAAGGTGCCAAAATTAATCAAGCGTTCTTCAATAAACTTATCTAGAATGAGTAGCGCGTCCTTTCTTGTGACAGCATAATGAAAGCTCTCTAAACTTCCGAAATGGTCTGAGAAACGACTTACGACAAGCGCTATCACGTCTTTTGTTATTTCATCTGGTTTTATTTTAGTAGGGGAGGGTATATGTTTTTTAGCATCTGGAGAAACTCTGTTCTCAGAATCATAATTCCACTTTCCCCCGATAGGGGTTCCATCTTCACTCATTAACACGTTAGTTTCCCGTCTTAATTCGCGATAGAAATATTCCATTCTTAATTGGGTTCTGCCATCCGCCCAATCCCGAAACCGTTCTTCTGAGGTAAAAAACCGTGTATCTTTTCTAATTTCAAAAGGCAGGGATGTCTCTAATTGAAACTCAGTAAATATTTGCCTTAACCTGAATTCCCCAGCTTCCACCATACATAATGCGTCGGGGGAGAATACATCAATAACCGATTGTAATTGTGATATAAAATCACCTTTATTATCAGGGTTATCATAATCGATATAACAAATATTCCATCCTTTTAGGCGACATTCTTCTGCAAAATGACGCATGGCAGAAAAGATAAACGCAATTTTTTTCTTATGATGTTTTACATAGGTTGCCTCAGTTTTTAGCTCTGCCATTAAAATCAGATCATTTTCTGGGTCAATATCTGCAAGAGACGCAATACCAAAATCTAACTGGTCACCTAATATTAATCTAACTGTTCCCATCAGGCTGACTTTGGTAACTTTGAAAAAGCTTCAAGGGCCATTTCTCTTGAGCTTTTAAGATCTACGATAGGCATTGGATACGAGTTGCCAAGTTGAACGCCGCTTTCGTCTAATATCTGATATGGTGCTTGCCATGGACAAAAAAGGTATTTTTTAGGCAGTTTTGCTAATTCAGGCACCCATTTGCGCGTATAGGCCCCATCAGGATCAAATTTCTCACCTTGTGTGATTGGATTAAAAATGCGAAAATAGGGTGCAGCATCCGCGCCGCATCCCGCAATCCATTGCCAGCTTGCCGAATTGACACACAAATCTGCATCAACCAGACAATCATGAAACCAATCTCGTCCATGGTGCCAATGCTGTAGAAGATTTTTGACAAGAAAAGAGCCAACAATCATCCGCAGCCTGTTATGCATGTAGCCTGTTTGATAAAGCTCTCTCATACCAGCATCTACAATAGGATAGCCTGTTCT
>Ga0255765_1001874_pt1 | contig 25083 bp, 18 predicted proteins | sample 041ome_8_FD_179965 | JGI IMG/M metagenome (GOLD analysis project Ga0255765, IMG submission 179965) | Coastal salt marsh microbial communities from the Groves Creek Marsh, Skidaway Island, Georgia - 041407BS metaG (version 2) | ecosystem: Environmental > Aquatic > Marine > Intertidal zone > Salt...
AAATTAATAAATAACGACCGCACAACAAGTTGTATAGTGCATACCCTGCGGGATACGCACCATACACAAGACCGTTGGCTTTCATTAAAAACAAATAAAATGACAAACAGGATGATAAAAGCATTCAAAATTGGAATCTTCGGAATGTTAATTCTTTACGGAATGAATGTAAATGCTCAAACCGACAATGCTAAATCGGAAATTGACCAGATTCAAGATACATTAATGAAATACATTGAAGGAACAGCAAACGGAGAACCCGATAAACTAAAAGAAGCCTTTCATCCTGATTTTAACCTTTATTCAGTAACGAAAGAAGATAGTCTTCGAATATGGAGTGGAAAAGATTATATCGGAAGAGTTAAGAAAGGAGAAAAATCCAATCGAATTGGGCGAATAATTTCAATTGACTATGAAAAGGACGCTGCAATTGCCAAAGCTGAAATCATAATCCCAAATTGGAGGATTTTTACAGACTATTTTTTATTGGTAAAATACCAAGACTCTTGGAAGATAGTGCACAAAAGTTATACTTGGAAAGCAATACCGAAATCTGATGAAAAGGAATAATAAAGAAAAGCTATCAATATATATGAAATCATAGCCGCCTATCGGCAGGCTAAGCTTCATATACTATCCGTTGTAACCAATTGAACAAAATTAAGGAAGACTATTTAAATAGTGTCAAAAAACAATTTGAGTATTACAAAATACTCGGAGAAAAGACATTCGATTAATTGAACTAAAAGCTTCCCCTAAGAATTGAGATGTCATTATGACTAAAAATTTGAAGAACTTTAATCTACTCTTTGAGCAAATTAAAAACAGGAATAGGAAAAGTTTCCAAACTTTTTTCAATTTTTATTATCAGCCATTGGTTATTTATGCAAATTCTTATTTAGCCGACCAAGCTGCTAGTGAGGATTTAGTTCAAGAAGTTTTTATTTATATATGGGAAAATGCTAAAAAAATAGAAATCAAACATTCTATTAAAGCCTATCTGTACCGAATGGTACGTAATCGGTGTTTAAATTTTCTCAAATCAATTAAGCTAACAGACAGTATTGACCTTATCGAATTACACCACACTTTGGAAGTCGAAAATAGAACTGATGATTTTATCGAAGAAAAAAGGCAAAAAGAAATGATGTTTCATATAAAGAAAATCACAGAACAATTTCCGGCACAAATGCTCAAAATTTTTGAATTAAAATTTCTGCACAATTACAAATACAAAGAAATTGCTGAAGAATTGAACATCTCAATTAATACAGTAAAAACACAATTAAAAAGAGCAAAATCGAAAATTAATCGCTTGCTGGTTTTTATTGCTTTCTTCATTTCCTAATGAAAAGAAAAGATCAGTTCTGGTTTTTTTGTCACCCAAAATAAAAAAAATGATGTCATAACAATAAGCAACATAATATATGGAGTATAAACTTATTATCAAAAAAATAGAAAAAACGCTTTCAAAAGAGGAAGCCCAATTGTTTGAGTCATGGATTAATGAATCCAAAGAGCATCAAAATTATTTTGACAGAATTTACAAGCAATACAACACTCCTTCACCTAAAGTTGATACTAAAAAAGGATGGAATATAGTTGCTGCCAAATTAAATTTAAAAAAGGCTCCGTTTAATTACTATAAAGTTGGTTATGCCGTGGCTATTATCGTTATATTCTTGAATATCTTTATATCAGATCGACATCAATTTTTTAATGATCAGTTGCCGCTTACTAAAAACACCATCAAAACCAACATAAACAAAGCTATTTTAACATCGGAAACTGGTGCCGAGTATATATTAGGGAAAGGAAAAAAAGTCATTACAAAAAACGCAATAAGTGATGGCGAAAAATTGATCTATTCTACTGAAGAAAAGTTCGTTGAAGAAGAAGCTTATAACTATTTAAAAGTCCCAAGGGGAGGAGGGCTATTTTCTGTTGAACTCGCCGATGGCACTCAAGTTTGGCTAAATTCTGAATCGCAATTAAAATACCCTGTTCGCTTTAGTAAAAATAAACCAAGAAAGGTAGAACTGCTCTATGGTGAAGCTTATTTTGATGTGTCTCCAAGTGAATTACATCAAGGAGTTTCTTTTGTTCTCATTGCAAAAGAACAACAAGTTGAAGTTTTAGGAACACAATTTAATGTGAAGGCCTACAAAGACGAAAACCATATTTATACAACACTTATAGAAGGACTAGTTGACGTCTCTGCCAATGGAATTTCAAATAAAATCATTCCAAAACAACAAGCCATATTTAACCAAAAGGAACGCTTTTTTGAAATTATAACGGTAGATGTATCGAATTATATTTCTTGGAAAAAAGGAGTGTATAACTTTAACAAAGTTACATTAAAAGAAATCATGAATGTTATTGCACGTTGGTATGATTATGACGTTGTTTTTGAAAATCAGAACATTGAAAAAATAAAATTTATTGGAAGTTTAAACCGAAAACAATCCATTGAAGATATTCTAAACAATATAAAAGCAACAGAAACTATAACAAACTATAGAATCAGTAATGGAACAATCATTTTAAATTAAAAAACCCCTGAGGTAATGTAAACTTTTCATCTAAAAATTTAAATCCATTCTCTATAAAAAACGAAGTTTTAACCCATCAATTATTATACTTTTTTAACAATCAAATTTTATGATAATTAACCTACAAAAATTAGTTTATATGGAAGAACATCATCTGCTAAATCGCAGTTTAATCTGTATATTATTCTTTCTATGTGTGTTTTCAGGATCTTTACAGTTAAACGCTCAAAACACAACAATCAATATTCCTAAAGATGAATATATATCTATTGATGAAGTCTTTCAATTAATTAAACAACAAGAAAGCGATTTTGCGTTTATTTATCAGGCAGATTTATTTAAAAACCAACCTAAAGTTCGTTTAGAAAAAGGAACTGTAAACATAGAAGACCTCCTAAGCACTATTTTTAAAAACAGAAATTTTAAAGTTGAGTTTAATAATAAAACGGTTACGATAAGTAAAGTAAAACCCCTCCAGCAGTTAATGATAAAGGGTACTGTTTTTGACCTCAAAACAAAAGAAGTTATTATTGGAGCAAGTGCATATTTTAAAAAAAATAAGCGTGGAGTTTCTGTCGATTTTAATGGAGGCTTTACCTTAACAGCAAATGCTGGGGATGTTCTAGTTTTTAGCCATATAAACTATGAAACTAAAGAAATTACCATTGACAAAGAAATAACAGACCTACAAATATTTTTAATACCTAAATCCTTTATTTTAGATGAAATAACACTAATTTCAGATGGGTATCAAAAAATTTCGAAAGAACGTATAACGGGTGCTGTTTCTACCATAGACAAACAACTATTTGACCAAAGAATTAATACTAATATTGTTGATAAACTCGATGGGCTTAGCACAGGACTTCTTTTTAGCAGTAATAGTTTTGACGGAGAACAGAAAATATCCATTCGAGGGAGAAGTACTATTTTTTCTAACGACAAGCCTTTAATTATTTTAGACGGATTTCCTATTGAGGGCGATATAAATGACATTAATCCAAATGATATAGAAAACATCAATATTCTTAAAGATGCGGCGGCGGCTTCTATATGGGGCGCTAGAGCATCAAACGGCGTAATTGTGCTGACAAGTAAAAAAGGAAAATTCAACGAAAAAACTAACATTACGTATCGAACCAATGTAAGCATACAATCAAAACCAGATTATTCAGGTTATCTTCCTGTAATTTCTACACCCGATTATATAAACATTCAAAAACAACTGTTTGATTTAGGTATTCTTGATGAACAATTAAATCGAGGTTTAAACAATCCTATTCCTGCAGCCGTTAAACTATTTTTAGGAGTACGAAACGGAACATTAACACAAACCCAAGCAGATACACAATTAGCAAAACTTGGAACTTATGATGTTTTAAAAGATTACGAACAATATTTTTTAAGATCTGAGATAAGCATCCAAAACAATTTATCAATACAAGGAGGTGGCGAAAAAAACAATTATTTAATTTCGTTAGGTTATGACAAAACTACTGAAAGCTTAGTGGGAGATGAAAATACTAGAATAACTTTAAATACAATTAATACCTTAAAATTAAATGATAAATTTACTGCCAACCTTGGGTTATACCTTACCAAAGGAAAGGATGTTAATAATGGGTATAGAGGAGATTTTGGATATAGTATAATTTCAGGAGCTAACCCATTTGGCAGCGTTAATAGAGCAGCACATCCATATGATCGGTTGGTTGATGATAATGGAAACCCTGCAAATATTGAAAGAGATAGGTCATCTTCTATACAAGGTCTCGAAGATCAAGGCTATTTGAGTTTTGATTTTAAACCGATTGAAGAGCGAAAACTTAATGATAATATTGCAGAAGAGTTTAGTACACGTCTTCGGTTAGGACTTAATTATAACATTAATGCACTACTTAATGCCGATATTAAATTGGGGTGGGAGCAAAACAATAGCCTAACAACAAACAGATCAGATCAAAATAGCTACAGTATTAGAAATCTAATAAACCTATTCACTGTACCCGATTCGAATGGCATATTGAGACGAGGGATTCCTCTCGGCGATTTTTATACTAAAATAAATTCAAGTATAGACGCGTACACATTGCGATCGCAACTAAATTATGAACAACAATTTCAAGACTTTAAGCACAATATAACGGCTTTGGCTGGTTTTGAAATTCGAGAAACAAACGAAGAACGCTATACCATTACCCGAATAGGATACAATAAGGATAATTTAACATTCGCTCCCTATGACGGCGCTGCACTATTACCTACGCGTAATGGAGGACGTTTAAGCATATCAAGAATTTTAGGCGAGCAGGAGCAGTTCAATAGCTTTATAAAACACCGTTATATTTCAACTTTTGCCAATGCATCATATACCTATTTACAAAAATATACCCTAAGTGGAAGTTTAAGATCTGATGCCTCAGATTTTTTTGGAGTTAATGAGAATCAACGTTTCAACCCTTTTTGGAGTGTAGGTTTGGGTTGGAAATTGCATAAAGAACAGTTTTTAGAATCTCACGATTGGATTAATCAACTCAATTTAAGGTCTACTGTTGGTGTAAATGGTAACATTAATAGAGCTGCAACTGCACTTCCAACGGCGAGTGTTTCAGGCGTATCTAACGGTTATGTGCAAGTACCTTATGCAACTATTCTTAGTCCAGAAAATAAAAATTTAACTTGGGAAAGAACTTTTCAATACAATATTGGGCTTGACTTTAAACTATTTAATAGAATTTCGGGAAATCTTGAATACTATAAAAAAAATACCACTGATGTTTTTGGTCAAAAAAGAATAAATCCAACATCAGGATTTATAAACTTTAATGCAAACGTTGCGGAAACAAGTACAAATGGATTCGAAGTTGATATTAGTGCAGTCAACATTCAAACCAATTCTTTTAACTGGACAACCAACCTCTTATTTTCGTATGCGAACGATAAAGTGACTAAATCAGAAAACAGACAGAGCTTATATAACATTTTAAATACAGACAAAGATGTTGGCTCTGTTTTTGACCCCCGAAATGCTTACTTCCCAATTGAAGGAAAACCCTTATTTGGTGTATATGCTTTTGATTGGAAAGGGTTAAATTCAAATGGAGATGCTGTACTTGCTGCGCCTAACGGAACTGAGATTATTGCACCCACAATTGATCAGTTAGATATACTCTACACCTCTCCAAGCAATCTTTTGTATTTAGGTCGTGTTAATGCACCTTACTTTGGAAGATTCGGAAATACGTTCACCTATAAAAATATATCCCTTACTGCCAATATTGGGTTTAAGCTTGGACATGTTTATCGAGCACAAAGATTGAATTACGATTTTCATTACCTCAATAGTAGTTTTGGTGCTGGAAGACCTTCTAGAGACATCGCTAATAGATGGAGAGCCCCTGGAGATGAAAACAAGACAAATATCCCACGATTTTCAGGAAATAGAGGACAAGATAGTGGTAATTCGTATGCCTACTCATTTTCAAATATTAATGTAAAAGACGCCTCGCACGTTAGATTAAATGACATTTTGATCAACTATTCTTTTGAGGCCAAACAATTAAGGAAATTCCCTATTAACAATCTGGACATATATTTTAATGCCAATAATATTGGAATTTTATGGCGCGCCAACAAAGATGGAGTTGATCCCGATTATGTGCCTACCTCATATTCGCTTTTTGTCCCACCCAATCGATTCTTTGCATTAGGTCTAAAATGTTCATTTTAAAAAAAAATTATGAAGTATATAAAATTTTTATTTTTTGTTCTGTTGTTTACTGGATGTTCTACAGACGAATTTTTAAACGTAAAACCTGCTAATTTATTAATCCCCCAAACTCTAGAGGACTTTAGGCTACTTTTGGATGATCAATATACGATGAATAGTTTTCCTGTATCTGCTTTTTATTCCGACGATGATATACATCTTACTACTGCTAGATTAGAACTATTGAGTCCGTGGAGAGGGAACTTATACCAATGGAAAAAAAATATTTATGATTCTCAACAGGATGTTAGAGATTGGAACAATCCCTACAAAGCCATTTATGTGGCCAATACGGTTTTAAGTCAGTTAAATTCTAGCCATACAGGAACAGAGCGTAACACCATTGAGGGGGAAGCACTTTTTTATAGAGCAGTACATCATTACAATTTGGTAAGTTTGTTTGCAAAAGCCTATGATCCAAACACAGCTGCAACTGATTTAGGAATCCCACTTCGCCTTAATACAAACATTGAGTCCGCCATCACTCGAAACAGTATTCAAGAAGTTATGAATCAAGTTATAGAAGACTTAAAACAAGCCGTAACACTGTTACCAGAATTACCATCTATTATAACGCGCCCTTCAAAAGCAAGTGCTTATGGATTTTTAGCGCGAATTAACCTTAATATGGGCAACTATGAAGCCGCTTGGACAGCTGCCGATGAAAGTTTGAAAATTAAAAATGAACTCATTGATTTTAACACCTTAGAAGATTCTCCTATGCAAGCCCCTACTGCTTTTGTACCTGTCCATATTAAACCCATTATAACTACTGAAAATTCTGAAGTTTCGTTTGTCGCTTATTCAGATCAAATAAATGCAAATATTTTCTTTTTTACCAATCCCGAACTAGTAAAACTATATAACTCCAATGATAGACGCCGTATTGTTTATTTTGATACTAGCGCGACAATTGATTCAACTTTTCCTGTATTTGCAGGAAATTACTTTACAGAAACAAATGGAGGGTCTTCAGACCCAAGTCCTTTTGTAGGAATTTCTACAAATGAAATGTACCTCATTAGAGCAGAATGCTCTGCAAGGTCCAATGCTATTTCAAATGCAATGAACGATTTAAACACACTTTTAGAACAGCGCTATGTTACGGGTACTTTTGTAGATCTAACTGCAAATAATAAAGATGAGGCTTTGGATATTATTTTACTAGAAAGGCGTAAAGAATTAGCTTTTAGAGGCCTTAGATGGCACGATTTAAAACGATTAAATAAAGATCCTAATAGGCAGAAAACGCTCCAACGCATAGTAAATGGTGAAATATTTTCTTTACAACCAAATGGTTTAAGATATGTGCTACCCATTCCTCTTGAGGAAATAAGAAGATCGGGAATACAGCAAAACAAACGCTAACCTCATTAACAGCAATTATGACCTTATCAAAAAAAATAAACTTATTATTAATTGGCTGCTTTTGTGTACTACAATTTAGCTGCGACAATACGCCTTCAAAAGAAACTAATTTTTGGAAAATAACAGGAACCTTTAATTCTGAAATAACAGGCTATGCCCGCCTTCAAAATTACGTCATAAATTCAGACGACAAAACAACGTTTACAAAGAACGATTCTGTTTTAATTAAAGATGGAAGTTTTACATTTTCTCAAAAAAACTCAGACAATCAATTCAACGTATATATGCTTAGCCTGCTTAAAAACGAGTCGTTTTATGCATTTATACCTATCAGAAATGGAGAAGAGCTAACCTTAGCAATCGATTTAAAAAACGATATAACCACGTATAAAGGCACCTCTATTGCTAAAGATTTAAATAGCTACATGCAGTTTGAGAAAGAAAAAAGCATCTTGTATAATTTGGAGTACCAGACTATTAAAGATTCTATTTTACAGGAAGAAGAAAAAATTAAAGTTGTCGATTCTATAGGAAAAGAAATTAATGTTGTTTTTGAAAAAACTAAAACCTTTATTAGTAAAATAGAAACACCTTTTTTAAGTAGTTTTTTAGCATTCGAAGAATTATTACAATCTCCATTTGACAAATCAATTTTTAAAGATGGATATGACCAATTGAATAAAAAAGCAAAGGAGCAACCTTATGGAAAACTAATCCATCGCATTGTAACAAATTTTGATGCCTATGTTCTAAACTATTTTAGTAAAGACCTTGCGTATACTACTCTTAAAAACGAATTTGAAGCACTATCTTTAGATGACCAAAATTCGATGTACGGAAAAGCCATACATCAAACACTTAAAAAGTTAAACGCTTTAAAAATTGGGAAGCCGGTACCCGAACTTTTAGCCAAAACTACCGATGGAAAACTTTTTGATTTAAAAGACTTAAGAACAGTCCCTAACGGACTCATATTACTCGATTTTTGGGCATCTTGGTGTGGTCCTTGCAGAGCTGAAAACCCTAATTATATAAGACTGAAAGAAAAGTTTGGCAAGAAACTTACCATAGTTGGGTATTCTTTTGATACCGATGCAGAACGATGGAAAAAAGCAATTGAAAAAGATAAACTGACATGGATTAATGTTTCAAATTTAAAATCTAAAGCGGAAGACCCTGTTGGAGACGATTTTCAAATTGGGGGCATTCCTGCCAATCTATTAATTCAAAACAGCATAATTATTGGCCGTAATTTACATGGACAAAAATTAGAAGAATTTATTACAAAAAATACTTCTGTAAAATGAGGATAACTTCAGTCATTTCGAATAACGAAATTACTCGAGTTGACTAAATTTCATCAAAATATACAAGGAGGTGAAAATAATTTATACTTTTTTTTGTCACCCTAAATATAATTTTAATTGTCTCTTTAGTAGTTAAAACAGCTTTCAAAATGACGACGCTCAAATCATTACTAATCGTCTTACTTATTGTTTTAGGTTGTAAAAGTAGTGGCTTGCCACACCAAGTTACAATAAATAGACCTGTATGTTTTGCGAGTTGTCGCGCCTATACTTTCACAGCACATAAAAATAATATGATGCTACAGATAAATTTGAAAGATAAACAATTTCCAATACCTCTATCTTCAGAACAACAACAAACGTTTAGAACCTTACTCAATACTATAGAATTTACTGACTTAGACTCTTTTTACGGAAACAAACGAGTCTATGACATCCCAGAAGTAAGTATTCAATATCACAATACAAACACAATAATTAAAGGCATTCATTTTGCTCCTAAAAAACTACAAACGCTTTTAACACAAATTTCCAACATTGTTCAAACTACACCAATTGAAAAATTAACACAATAAAAAAACTTTAAAACTCATAAACTTTTAGATTATGCAAATTCACAATTATAGAAAATCAAATTATTTTTTACTTTTTATGCTGCTTGTTGTAGTTGCTTCCTGTAGTAAAGATGATGCTCCTGAAGAATTACCCCCTAACCTTGCTGCCTCTCTTACTCAAGAGACTATTGCCAGTACTGTTTCTGAAGGAGGTTTTGTTGTATTCAACTACAATTTAACAAAGATATTATCCGAAGATCTTCCACTAACAGTAGATATTGACACTCGCTCTTTGAATTTACCTGTTGATGATGACGATTATAAATTTGAATTTCAATTTAAAGGCGATTTTGAAACTACATGGAGAACCTCTACAACTCCAAATATTTTCTTCCCCAAGGGGAATATCTCGATGAAAATTAGAATCCAAATCGTAGATGATAAAATTATTGAAGTTGATGAATCTTTTTTGTTTTCGATTGACTTGGGAGAAAGTAATATCAATTTCGACATTATGGGTGCAGCCCAGTTAGAACCTATTATGGTAACAATACTAAATGATGATGGATTAAACTTAATAAGGCCTGGAAGTCCGGGAGAAATAGCTAATTATTCTGTTGACGAAAATTATAATTTTGCCCCTATAAGAGTTAATAGTTCTTTTGCAAGCTATAGTGAAAAAGCTCTATTTGATAAGCTCATGAAAGAGGGGGTTCCAGAAGAAATCAAAGCAGATCTTAAAAAGGTTTTTGATAGTGCAGAAGGAGACGTAACGTTGAAGGAATTTACAGTACTTGCTGATTCAAATCTAATGATGGGAGGGTTTGTAGCACATACTTCAGATAATCTTAAAGATTGGCAAATGGGTTTAAATATATCTTTTGCCTATCCAAACTTATCGGATTTAGATCCTTCTTCAAAGACTTTAACTGAGGATGTTGAAAAAGCATTTTCTAACTACAATGATGGAGCATTTGGCTATATTATGATACACGAGTTTGGACATATCGTTAGTTTAAATTATCTAGAAGTAATTCCAAGAAACGATATGGGGGAATTAAACGAAGAATGTACAGCTGAGATTGTTGAAGGATGTTTGAGAGAGGGTTCAGTAGCTTTTGGATTTGAAGCAATAGAAGAAGCTTCTTCTAACTTCCCCATTAATGTTTCGACCTACGCATCAACTAATTTTAGTGAGGATATAGCAGAAACTTTTGCTTGGGCAGTAATTCAAGACGACATTCCAATGGTCAGTGTCGATGGAACTAGCAGTGTTGCACTACAGAAAATGAATTTTATAAATAAATATCCCCATTATGTAAAGCGAAATTATAGAGGTTTACGAGATAAAATAAACGCTGATTTTACAAAGATTATTGACCCCTTTATAGGTCCAATAAACTCACCTGTTTTTAACTACAATCCAGAAAGTGGAGAACATATATCCTGTGTAAGAAAAAGATCGAATGTTCAATAATAATAAAACTGATATCATTATGATTACTAAAAAAGCAACCCCCAATATGCATTCGTTACTTTTATTTGGATTAAGCTTACTACTTATGCTAGGGTCTTGTAGGAAGGAAGACGACATCCCCTCTATTTTAAGTGCTAGCATATCACAAGAATCAAATTCTGTGGTTGTTAGAGAAGGCAACCCCATAGTTTATAATTATACCCTATCGCAGGCCTTAACAGAAGATTTGCCTTTAGAACTAAGTATTTCTAGAACTAAGGTAAGTGCTCCTATTGATTTAGACGACTACAGCCCTGAAATAGAATATAAAGGAAACTTAGATACCGAATGGAGAAAGGTTGATGATGATAATACCTTGGTGTTTCCAAAAGGGAGTACAGGTTTAAAAGTGAGAATAAATACTATTGACGACACGCGTATTGAAGTTCGTCATGAACAATTTCACTTTTCTATTGAGGCAAATCAAGAAAATTTTATACAGCACAATTTTCAGATAAGCAACTTAAATGATTTGACACCTGTTCTTTCGGAGGTTCGAGATAATGACGAGTTTGAACAAGATGAGGACGATCTCTCATCTGGGTATCGATTTACAGTTGATGATGATTATAATTTTACACTTGTCTCTGCCAGCAGAGGACACCATGACATACTCAACCCTTTTGGTAAACTTTTTTTTGATAAAATTGTTAAAGAAAAGGATTTACCGAGTAAAATGAAAAAAGATATTATTGCAGTACTAAAAAGTGGAGATCAAACATATAAAATAGCTTCTTTTATCTTGGGAACACACGATGGTGGGGGCCTCTTAGGATATGTAGCACCAATTGACGCAAATTGGGAATTGTTTTTGGCTCTATCAGCTTATCCAAATGCCTTTGATGATGCTGTATTTGATTCTGATGGATCGCGTGCCCATCCTTACAAACAATATACCCAAGCTGAATTTGAGGCATTTTTAGAAGAAAAATATAATTCAAATAGCGTATTTGGGACTGTATTAGTACATGAATTCGGACATTTACAGACTTTGGGAGCTACGTCGCAATGGAATCCTTTTTCTTTTGATGATGGGGGGTATTGTCCAACAGAAATTTTTACAGGATGTTTAAAAGAAGATTCTTTTGTTAATCAATTTAAAGAGAAGTACAGTGATTTATCATTTGGAGAAAAGGTGGAACCAGAGTTTGTAACTCCGTATGCAGAATCATCTTATCTTGAAGATGTTGCAGAGGTTTTTACGTATCATATTTTACAAAAAGATATTCCATCTCTACAAGCAACTAGTAGCACTGCATTAGATAAAATACATTTTATGGCAAATTACGCACCATTCCAGCAGTATAATTATAGAGAGAAAATTAGACCACTATTTGAAACAGAAAGTAACGGAGGTATCATATTGCCACATGAAGCCTATATGCCTATCAATGCTTTTATAAATGGAAGACATAGCTGTGTGATGAGCAGAGAAAAACTCCTTGAAAGAATAGAAGATAACCGTGAAGAAAGATCTAAAAGTAAAATGTAAATAAATATAAAAATGAAAAAAACATTATCTTTATTATTAGGGCTATTTATAATTTTAATATCGTGTTCTAAAAGTGGTGAAGGACCAGAACCAAAAGCCCCTACCATTACAGGATTGGACTTTACAATTACAACAAATCAAGAAAACCCTTTACAAGTAGGTGTAACACCAACTGCTACAGGAGCTTCAAGCTATAAAGTCTATTTTGACGTTGCCGGTGCACCTTCAACATTTGAAGAAACATCTGGGTCTATTGTAACATACACTTATCCAAAAATGTCTGCAACATATAGTATTAAAGTTGTTGCAACAGCAGATGGTGCTGCTAATGTTGAGCTCACTAAAGAACATACGATTACCGTTGTTCCTGATACTGTTCTTTCAGATTTCGAAAGCGTTAACCCTCCTTATTTAATTGATGATCTAACAGCATCGATTGTTGTTGTTGAAGGACCAATTGGAACGAATGAAACAAAGGTTGGAAAAATCACCAACAATAGTTCTGATATTATAAACTGGGAAAGTGTTCAGATTATAAACACAAAATACATTGACCTAACTGATGTTACGAAAAGAGTAATTTCATTGGATTTTTACCAACAAGATGCGGCTACACCGAATATTGGAATCAAATTCGAAATAGCTCTAACAGAAGGGGTGTCTGATATCGAACTTACTAGAAAAGCTGTTGAAACTGCAGGGTGGCAAACAATTGAGTTTGACTTTGGTTCAGATGATGTTGAAAACAGTTTCCCAAATCATGAAAACCCAACCATTACTTTTGATCAATATCAAAGTATTGTTATTTTTATTGGTTATGGTGAAAATGCAGCGGGTGAATATTATATCGATAATTTAACTGGTGCACAATTGAGTTCTACTGATATTCCTGATACAGATGGCGATTCAGTTATTGACCCATTAGATGGATGTATTGATACTGCTGGAACAGTTGAAAACGATGGATGTCCTGCTGGACCTTCAACGGCTCCAACAGCTCCCACACGTGCTGCATCTGAAGTGTTAAGTATTTATAGCAATACATATACGGCTAATCCTGAAGTAACTACGTATGAAACAGCTTGGTCAACTAATGCTACCATAGAGAATGTGGAAATTACTACGGGAGAAAATGCTCTAAAAGCGACTATATTGAATGCAAACGGATATGCTGGGATTGCATTTAGTGAAAGTTTTGACACTAGTGCATACAACACAATTCACTTTGATGTTTGGACACCTGGATTGAGTAGCTTTAAATTTAAACTAGAGGGATCTAACCCTGATGAAGCTGTAGAAGTTACCGTGCCAATTACTCGCAGTAGTGGATGGGAATCAGTAAACGTGCCAATTTCTGCTGCAATTACAGATGTAAACCTTGCGGTTATATCAGGTGCTGATGCTGGACAGGTATACATTGATAATGTTTATCTTTATGTGGATGACACGCTACCAACATCAACAGTATTAAACATTATTGCTCCAGAAGATGCAATTTCAGTTCGCATTTCAGGCCCACGGTGGGGATGGGATCCAAATGGAGGTCCTGTAGCTGTAGCAAACGAAACAGGAACTTGGGATGTTATTTTTTCACCTGGACTTACTGAAAATTTGGAATTCCTAATTATTGTAGATGGTGTAGAAGAAAACTTAATTGATTTTCATGCAGCTGCGGGTAAATGTACTAGTAGAATTGAAGATGGCACATTAATTACCGATTTCGATAGTTATGCAAGTCGTATATGGTTATCAGGATCTGGAACGCAATCTTATGTGTATAGTTCATGCGAATAATTAATTAAATTTATTCAACTCCCAAGAAGTAAAATGCTTGAGAGTTTTATTTGCTCGATTATACTCGTTGAATGTAATAATGAAGAATTGAATATTGATGGCTTTCCCCCTTAATGAAGTTGTTTTCTTAGCTCAAAATGCTTGTCAAGGTGGTTCTGTTAGCGGCTCAAATCTTACAGGCAATACTACATCTATAAGATCAAATGAAATAGTAACTTTTGGGACATTATCGGTATCCTTTTTTACAAACATTAAAGAAGAAATGCTAAATGGGTTTCCCAACAGAATAAGGAAAAAATAGTATCTGATTACGAAAAGATAGCGTCAAATAATAGTGCCATTCAATATTTTTAAAAAAAATGTTACAAGTTAATCATAAGAATATAAAAAGTAAGATGCAGGTTATAGCTTTCACTTGCAGAGCTTAACCGTGAAGAAATATCTAAAAGTAAAATGTAAAAAAATGAAAAAAACATTATATTTATTATTAGGGCTATTTATAATATTAATATCGTGTTCTAAAAGTGGTGAAGGACCAGAGCCTGATGAAGATCCCAAAAACCCACTTGCACCTGCTAAGACCTATCTTGGTATGTTGGTAACAAACGCTGAAACTGGAGGGTATAAACTAAGCACTAACAGTTCTGGGATAACCATGGCTAATATTACTTTAGGGAGCAACACCTTTACGCTTACCAACAATATACCATTAAGAAATAACGAGACTATAACTCTAACCGATGGGAGTAATTCTATTAAACTTGGTCTTGATAAGTTTGGGAAAATTTCCACCTTTAAATTTACATTACCCGGGCACACTAAAATAACACATGATTTTTTAGAGTTAAAAACAGAAGGGGCTGTTCGAGTATTTACGGGAACTCAAAATTTTTTAAGAAAAGATAATAATGAGGTAGATGAAACATATATAGGCAGTCTTATATTAAATAACGATGGTAAATGGCAAAGCATAGACCGAATAGATGCTATTAATAATACTCATAACCCTAATTCGGTTGGCGATCATTTAACATCCGATGGTACTTATACTGAAAATGAAACTACAATAGACATTACCGCCCAAAATATTACTTTAAGTTTTGTTAAAGATGGTAATAAAATTGTACTGATGACTTCATCGTTTAATAATGAAGTTTTAGTTAACGCAGAATACAGTAAGCTAGCATTAGAATAAGGATAAAATTATAATAACCATAAACTTTGGTTAAAAATGAGAGTGAAAGCTACATCGTTTTGAGGGAGTAAACTGAACTCTGTCTAAGAGGAATGAAAGCTACCCCGTTTTAGTAGCATTCAAAACTAATGATTTATACTGATATTTCTGATCCTTTTGGAAAGTGGCTATCGCCCTAGGGCGATAGCCAAACTTTGCTGCAAATTTCACAGGAGTGTTGTAAGCTAATGAGCTATGGGGTCTTTCGTTTTTGTAGACCCACATCCAACAATTTGTAAGAGGGAGTAAACTGAACTCTGTCTAAGAGAGAATAATTAACTTAACTTAAACAGAAAAAAAATGAGTAAACTAGAGTTATCAGAATTAGAGAAGACCATACTTGTGCAGTTCAAGTCAGGGAAGAATTTGTTTGGCGAAGGCGGAGCCTTTGCTCCAATGTTGAAGAATGTTATCGAGAAGAGGCCCTTGAAGGCGAGATGGCCGCTCATTTGGATGAGGAAGAACGTTCACAGGGCAACAAGCGTAATGGTCGTGGGAAGAAGACCCTCAAGAGTAGTTTGGGCAGTTTTGACATTGATACACCCCAGGATCGCCAAAGCAGCTTTGAGCCAGGAATTCTCAAAAAACGCCAAACCATCTTGGCAGACAATCTATCGGAGAAGATCATTGGACTTTATGGGCTTGGTATGAACTACCGTGACATCTCTGCCCACATCAAAGAGATGTATGATAGTGAGATTTCCCACACTGTTTTAAGCCAGATTACCGATCGTATTATCCCAGATGTAAAAGCCTGGCAGAGCCGTCCTTTAGAACCTCTCTATTGCATTGTGTGGTTAGATGCAATGCATTATAAGGTGAAGGTTGATGGTAAGATTAAGCACCGTGCTTTATACAATGTATTAGGTATTAACAAAGAGGGGTATAAAGACATTTTAGGGATCTATATCTCAAGAGTGAAAGAACTTTCAGAGAAAAGATTTGTACTTGAAAAACCAAAAAATGCAATCAAAGACCCTTACATTCTTGAATTTATCGGACTTCCTGAGCACACCAAATACACGGAGAACGATTTAGAGCAAGAACTGATAGACAAACTAGAACACTTTTTATCGGAACTCGGTAACGGTTTTACGATTGTTGCTAGGCAAAAAAGAATATCATTTGAAGAGAAGCATTTTAGAATTGACTTGGTTTTTTTCAACCGAATATTGAGATGCTTTGTATTGATTGACCTGAAAATTGGAGAAATCAAACATCAAGACCTTGGACAAATGCAAATGTATGTAAATTACTATGAACGAGAAGTTCGATTAAAAGACGAAAACAAAACAATCGGAATAGTATTGTACAAAGACAAAAGTGAATCGGTTGTGGAATATACTTTGCCTGAAAATAACGAGCAGATTTTTGCGAGTAAATATCAAACGGTTTTACCAAGTAAAGAGGAATTGAAATTATTGATAAACGAAAAAAAAAAGCCAACGCTAAAAGCCATACACATTTGCAATTCGCAAAAGCCAGCACACAAGCCCAAAATTGCAAAAGGGTATATCTTTGCCAACGCTGACTGACAAACGGAATGAAGAAAGCCAGCAGAGAACAATGTGTATAAGTAATAGCGGTTTATTCGCTTAATCGAAACAAAATGAATAAATTAGAGGTCAGTTATAAACCGAAAAGTTAGTGCTTAAAATCCACTACTATTCTTATACTAGGCCGCTGGATTACATTCAGCCTTACCAATATCGAAAATTTAAAAGAGGTTTTGTACTGTAAAAAAAACCATCTTCTTATTTAAAATCCCAACCTCAGTAGTTTTTGTATTTTTGGGGAATATGAAGATTACACTCATAGGGGGAGGGAAATTGGGCAAGCAACTTTACAGTGCCTTTACAGCTCAAACAGAATTAAAACTGGTGCAATGGGTTGTACGTTCTGCTGAGAAAACCAAAACTTCGGAGGGGATTCCCTTAGTCAACGAGATCAAAGAACTATACCCCACTGACCTCTACCTTATAGCTGTTTCAGATCAAGCCATACCAAGCGTTGCTGGAGCGCTGCCCGAAGAGGCCTTTGTGGTACATACTGCGGGAGGGGTTGCGATAGAAGCCCTTAACCAAAATCGTGCTGGGGTTTTGTATCCCCTACAAACGTTTAGCGAAGGGAGGAAAATCAATTTTTCTAAGCTCCCTATAGGGTTGGAATGTAAAAAAGCGAGTGATCTTACCCTCTTAGAAAAACTTGTCAAAAAACTAGGAGCCACCTCTTTTCATATGAATTCCCAACAACGTGAACAACTGCACCTGGCAGCGGTATTGGTCAATAATTTTACAAATCACCTCTTTGTAGAAGCGGCTGCAATTTGTGCTCAAAATAATTTGCCTTTTGAACTCCTAAAACCCCTCATTAAAGAAACTGTAGATAAACTTCAGGATCTGAGTCCTAAAGCTTCCCAAACAGGTCCAGCAGTGCGAAATGATCACAAAACAATAGAAAAACACCTCGAATTAATTCAAGAGCACCGGCTTCAAGAAATTTATAAAGTACTAACTTCAGCCATTCAAAATAAGTGATGAAAAACACCAACTACAAAGCCATTTTACCTCGAATAAAAACCTTTATTCTGGACGTGGATGGCGTCCTTACAGATGGAAAAGTTTTGGTAACCACAGGAGGGGAACTCTATCGAGCGGTGGACACCAAAGACGGTTATGCACTCCAATGTGCCTTGCGTCAAGGCTATAAAATTGTGATCATCTCTGGAGGAACCAACGAAGGTATTCGCGATCGGTTTAAGGCATTGGGGATTTACGATATTTATCTCGGTGCCCATCATAAACTGGATGCTTATCAAGATTTGATGGACAATTACGACCTCAACCCAGAAGAAATACTCTATGTAGGAGATGACGTTCCAGACCTTCCCGTAATGGAGAAGGTTGGTCTAAGCTGTTGTCCCGCAGACGCAGTTTCTGATGTCAAAGCAAACGTGGACTATGTATCCCATAAAAAAGGAGGGGAAGGCTGTGTTCGTGAAATTATTGAACAGGTCCTACGCGTACAAGGAAAATGGACCTTGGAGTCTGGTACTGGAAAAGATTGAAGGAATGAATACAAACGGTTTGGAACTGATCCTCGCCTCTGGATCGCCGAGAAGACAGGCTTATTTTAAAGAAATGGGACTTCGTTTTCGTGTGGAAGTAATTCCCGTTGCAGAGGACTTCCCTAAAGAACTTAACGGCATCGAAATTGCCCAACACATTGTCCAGCAGAAAGCAGAGCCTTTTCTAAAGAAAATACAAGCAAAACAATTGATTATTATTGCTGATACGGTAGTGTGGCATCAAAACCAATCTTTAGGCAAACCCGAAAACGCTGATGAAGCCAAAACCATGCTCAGAGCACTTTCAAATAGCACCCATGAGGTGATCACTGCGGTAGGTTTTTTACAAAAAGAAAGCTTTGAAACCCTCTGTGAAGTTTCTAAAGTAACCTTTGATGTACTGTCAGAATCAGATATTGAGCATTATATTCAAACTCAATCCCCTATGGACAAGGCAGGAGCCTATGGGATTCAAGATTCCTTTGGAGTGCGCCATGTGACCCGAATTGAGGGCAGTTATTCCAACATCATTGGACTACCTGTTCCTCAAGTATTGAAAAAAATAACAGAAATTACCCTTAAAAATTAGTCGATTTTCCAAAATCCCAATATCTTGAACCTATCAAATACACGTTAAGAAATTTCAACATTCCTTAGACACTGAGATAATTTCATTTTTTATATGAACTCCTTCCGACCTATAAAATCAATAAAATAAACAGATGAAAAAAAGTATCCTCATTCTTCTTGCAATTTCCTTGGGCTGTACAAACCCAAAACCCAATCCAGAAGCATCCTCATCCCTGCCCTTAAGCTCTGTCTTTAAAACCTATTGGTTTGATGGTACTGCAGAAATCAACAGTTACGTTTTAGATCAATCTCGCTACGGTGCACCCCGAGAAGGGTCGGCTGTTTTGATTTATGTCACTGAAGATTTTCTACCAGAGGTCCAAGTCAAAGCAAACCAAAGATCAGAATCCACACACACTGTTCTAAAGCTTAACCGTACCAAAAACTTTTTGACAGGAATTTATCCTTATTCTATTATGACAAGTGTGTTTTCACGCTTGGGGCAAAGCCGTCCCTTGATAAAAACCACAACCTCAATTCAGGAATGGTGTGGGCAATCTTATCTACAGCTCAACCGAAAAGATAATTTAAAAGTAAAAAGTCACTCCTATTTTGAAGGAGAAGCCGATCAAAATCTCCAGTTTCAAGACGCCTTGACTGAAGAAGAACTATGGATGTGGATCCGAACCCAACCCGACCGCCTTCCACAGGGAAACTTGGAGCTTCTTCCTTCTTTTGAATTCATACGTCTCAAACACCAACCTTTAGCGCTGTACCAAGCCGAAGCTGTTTTGGAAGAAAACGATAGCCTCAAAACCTATTCCCTCACCTATCCAAAACTTCAACGCAAACTTTCAATCCGTTTTACAAAAGAAGCGCCTCATACCATCATGGGATGGACGGAACAAGATTTAAAAAATCCAGATCAGACAACACGAGCCCAAATCAACAAAACGGTAAAACTTCCCTATTGGAAACTAAACAAACTTGGAGATGAAAGGTTTAGAGATTCTTTAGGATTAAATTAAACAGGATGAAGAAAGCTTTTATTTTAACCGCATTATTGATGCTCAATGGGCTCTTTGGACAAGATGCTGCACGCATTTACAAGCAAATGAAAAAGCTCAACACCCTTTCCTCTGTGCTTTATGTTGCTGCCCATCCCGATGACGAGAATACCCGTTTGATCTCTTTGTTTTCAAACCATTACAATACACGTGCTGCTTATCTTTCCATGACACGGGGAGATGGGGGACAAAATTTAATTGGAACTGAACTTAGAGAAGGATTAGGATTAATCCGAACCCAAGAACTACTGGAAGCTCGGAAAATAGACGGAGGACAACAGTTTTTTACTACTGCCAACGATTTTGGCTATTCCAAACATCCTGATGAAACCCTATCCATATGGGATAAACAGGAAATACTAGCTCAAATCGTTTATCGCATTCGCGCCTTTAAACCCGACCTCATCATTCATCGTTTTGATCATCGTACGCCAGGAAGTACCCATGGGCATCATACCAGTTCAGCAATGCTCAGCGAAGAAGCATTTCACTTAGCAAATGACCCTAATGCCTTTCCAGAACAATTGGATCGGGTAAGTTTGTGGCAACCCAAACGTCAATTTTACAATACCTCTTGGTGGGCTTACGGTGGTCGTGCTCAATTTGAAAAAGCAGATAAAAGCAATATGATTCCACTGGAAAGCAATCCTGTAGACCTGCTGTTAGGAAGAACGAATGAAGAAGTTGCATCTCGAAGTAGAAGCCAACATAAATCACAAGGCTTTGGAAGTTCCCCAAGTTTGGGAACCCAAACGGAATATTTGGAATTAATCAATGGAAATATGCCCGCAAATTCAGACCCTTTCGAGGGGATTGACACCCATTGGACTCGCGTAAAAGGAGGCGAAAAAATTAAAGAACTAGTTAATGTGCTTATTACTAATTTTGATCTTGAGAAGCCCTATCAAAGTGTTTCCGCATTGGTTGAAATCTATCTAGCAATTTCAAAATTAGAAAATGGACACTGGAAAACAATCAAATTGGAGGAGGTAACACAATTGATTCAAAGCTGTATTGGATTGCGATTGCAATTTAACACCACTCAAGAAGTTGGGGTTGCCAATACTTCACTTCCCATAAGCTTAAAGGCCTTAAACCCCAGTCCCATTTCCATTCAGCTTCAAAATATTTCGGGCGCTTTAAAGCTACAACCTCAACAAACACTTCTCCAAAATCAAGTTTGGGAAACCAATTTAAATTTTAAGATTCCCAACCTAAACACTACACCCTACTGGCTTTTGAAAGAGGGTGATTTAGGAAATTATAGGGTTGAAGAAGAAACGCTAAAAGGTTTGGCGGAAACTCCTAATCCTGTTTCGGTTCAGTTTACTGTATTGATCGATAATACACCAATACCCCTTTCTGTACCCCTCACCTACCGTACCACCGATCGTGTGGCAGGAGAAATAGTTCAAAACTTTCAAATCTTGCCTCGAGCCACAACCCAACTGAGCGAAAAAGTACTTTTATTTAAAGAAACTACACCCAAAAAAGTCAGACTTCAAGTACAGGCTCATGTGGCAAACTTCAAAGGAACTGTTGGTCTAGACACACCCGAAAATTGGACTGTACTTCCTGAGAAACAAGAAGTTGATATTGAACAAAAAAATGCAATGAAAGAATATTTTTTTGAGGTATCTCCCCCAAAGGGAAGCAGTACAGGTATCTTTTCCGCAAAAGTATATGAACAGGGTATGACCTACGATATGGCGCTAGAAGAAATTGATTACCCCCACATTTCAAAACAATACTTATTACGTCCCAATAAAACCAGAGCATCCAAAATTGATCTTCAATCTAAAGTCAAAGCTATCGCTTACCTCAAAGGAGCTGGCGATAAAGTAGCAGAAAGTTTAAGGAATATTGGTGTCGAAGTAACCGAATTTGATATTGGAGATCTACGACTGGAAGCCCTACTCCCCTTTCCTACTCTAGTTGTTGGAATTCGTGCATTTAATGTGCATAAAGACCTTGCTTTTAAAAATCAAATTCTCTGGGATTATGTCAAACAAGGAGGAACCGTTATCGTACAATACAACACCAGTAGAGGATTTGATCCGTCTATAATGGCACCCTATCCACTACAACTTTCCCGAGATCGCGTCACTGATGAACATGCTGAAGTTCGTTTCTTAAACAAGGAACATCCCTTGCTGAATGAGCCAAATAAAATTACCTCCGAAGACTTTGAAGGTTGGGTTCAAGAACGTGGCTTGTATTTTGCCAATCGTTGGGATGAGAAATTCGAACCTCTATTTTCAATCAATGACAAAGGAGAAAGTCAAAAAATGGGAAGTTTGCTTGTGACAGATTACGGCCAAGGAAAATTCATTTTTACAGGCTTAAGTTTCTTTAGAGAACTTCCTGCAGGAGTTCCGGGAGCATATCGTCTTTTTGCGAATCTGATTTCTTACGGTCAATGAAAAACACCACCTATTTTATATTAATTGGAATGAATCTGGTGTACTGGCTTGGTTTTTATCTTTTTATGATCAATTTTAGCTGATGGAATTACTGGATTGGATTATTTTAATTAGCACCTTAGCCTTTATCGTTTTATACGGTATTTGGAAGAACAACAGCCATAAAAACATTCAGGAATACCTCAAAGGGGGAAATGAAGCGCGTTGGTGGACTGTAGGGCTTTCGGTCATGGCTACACAAGCAAGTGCCATTACCTTTTTATCGACTCCAGGTCAAGCCTACCATGACGGGATGGGCTTTGTACAATTCTATTTTGGATTGCCTTTTGCCATGCTGATCATATGCTTGTTTTTTATTCCAGTTTACCACCGTTTAAAGGTATATACCGCCTATGAGTTTTTAGAAAATCGTTTTGACCTAAGGGTACGAACACTTACAGCCATATTATTTTTAGTGCAACGGGGTCTTGCGGCAGGAATTACCATCTATGCACCAGCTATTATTCTAAGTGTGGTCTTGGGGTGGGATCTAAAATTGATGGTTCTTTTTGTAGGAACTTTGGTAATTACTTACACACTCATCGGAGGAACCAAGGCGGTGAACGTCACTCAAAAACAACAAATGTTCGTCATTTTTTTAGGAATGTTTATTGCCTTTGGCTTTATTATCAGTCGTTTTCCAGAAGGAATCTCCTTTTCGGATGCACTACAGATTGCTGGAAAGGCAGGAAAATTGGAAGTGTTGGATTTTAGCATCGACATGAACAGTCGATATACGTTTTGGAGTGGATTAACGGGAGGCTTGTTTTTAGCGCTTTCTTATTTTGGTACAGATCAATCCCAAGTCCAGCGCTATCTTTCTGGAAAATCCTTAAAAGAAAGTCAAATGGGACTTATAATGAACGGTTTGCTCAAAGTGCCCATGCAATTTTTTATTCTTTTGGTAGGGGTTATGGTATTCGTGTTTTATCAGTTTGAACCTGCTCCAATACATTTCAATCCGAAAGCTATAGCTGCGGTAAAAAACACTTCGGAATCTGAGGCATTTAAAACACTAGAATTCGAAAATTTAGATACGCAACAAAAACTTAGGGCAGCCTTACTTCGCGGAAGTCAATCCGATGAAATTCAGCTGCTCAGCTCAAAGGAATTGGCACAGCGGAAAAGCGCAAAAGCGCTGATTAATAAAGCTGCACCAGAACAAGAAACCAATGATAAGGACTACGTCTTTATCTCATTTATTTTAGGGTATCTACCCTCTGGACTCATAGGCTTATTGATTGCCGTAATCTTTTCTGCAGCCATGAGTTCTACGGCTTCTGAGCTCAATGCATTGGCCGCAACTACTACGGTAGATTTGTACCAAAGAAATGTTGGACAAAAATCTGATGCTCATTATGTAAAAGCCTCAAAAGGTTTTACTCTGGCTTGGGGATTGATCGCTATAATTTTTGCTAGTGTAGGAAACCTTTTCGAAAATTTGATCCAGTTGGTCAATATCATTGGTTCTGTATTTTATGGAACCATTCTAGGTGTATTTTTAGTTGCTATTTTCATCCAACACATTAAAGGGAAGGCTATTTTTTGGGCTGCAGTACTTTCAGAAGCTCTTATTATTATTCTTTTTTCCCAAGATGTGGTGAGCTTTTTATGGTTGAATCTTATTGGGGCTGTTCTTACAGTTGTACTCGGATTGGTTTTTCAAAAATTATTCTATGATAAATGACTTTTTAAATCGAATTGATCAACTCACAGAAGACCATAAACCCAAATATGGAAAAATGACGGTTCAGCAAATGGTGTGTCATTGTACCGACTTTTACCGTTTGGTACTTAGGAAAATGACCCTAAGTGAAAAGCCCAAAGTCAGTGCTGCAGAGGTGATCAAACTAGCTCAAAACAAAAAAACAGTACCCGCCCCTACCGAAATCGACCAAGCCGCAGGGAACGGTACTAAACCAAAAGATTTTTCTGCTGATATCGCTTTGCTAAAATTCCACCTTCAAGCCTTTTACTCTTTAGAGGAAGACTATGACTATCCCCCTCATTTTTACTTTGGAAAATTGAGTGCGAAAGAGTGGATTCAAATGGCAGAGTATCACTTGAATCATCATTTAAAGCAATTTGGTGTCTAACAGTTGGAAATCCATTTATCTCCAATTAAGCCAATGCATTGAGAACGGAGTGTATGTTCCGTTGACTGTACTGGCACTTAAAATGGCAAAAACACTAAATTGTAAAGTAGAAGATTTATTCAAATTGCCCTAGACTAAAAGCATTCTGATAAAAACTAAAAACGGTTACACCTTTAAAGTATAACCGTTTTCTTGCTTTTGTAGCGAGAGGGAGACTTGAACTCCCGACCTC
>Ga0255765_1001879_pt1 | contig 25056 bp, 33 predicted proteins | sample 041ome_8_FD_179965 | JGI IMG/M metagenome (GOLD analysis project Ga0255765, IMG submission 179965) | Coastal salt marsh microbial communities from the Groves Creek Marsh, Skidaway Island, Georgia - 041407BS metaG (version 2) | ecosystem: Environmental > Aquatic > Marine > Intertidal zone > Salt...
AGATGCGTTTGAAGAACAGAAACTATTAAGCGATTTTAAAAACTTTTACGAACAATACGATGAACGCAGAAACAAAAACTTTACAGAAACGTTTCCTGAGTTAGAAGGATGGTACCATAGCTTATGAGTGATAAAAAGACAGAAGACTACTATAAAAAATACGATTACAATAGTCGCAAGCCTGTATATATTGACGAAGATGAATTACGTGATGATCAATTAGATCGCTTAATTAAGAGTGATGTATTCTGTATGATACCATGGACACACATGCATGGCTTTCCAGACGGTCGTGCGTATCCTTGCTGTCTAGGAGATATGAATTGGCCAATTGGAAACTTTAAAGAAAAGACAATGGCAGAAGTATGGAATGACACACCTTATAAAACCATGCGAAAAAACATGCTTGATGAAAAGCCTTGTAAAGAATGTACCAAATGCTATGAACAAGAGAAAAATGGTTTTATGAGTATGCGTAATAGTTCTAATAAACATTTTGGACATCATATTAATACTGTTGACAATACAAAAGATGACGGAACATATGAAGATTTTAAAATCAAATATTATGATATCAGGTTTAGTAATCTTTGTAATATGAGTTGTCGTACCTGTGGTAGTTTATTTTCAAGTTCTTGGTATAATGAAGAAGTTAAATTGTTTGGGCCTAGAAATCATCCACAGATTATGTATGCTGGTCGTACTGAAATGGATATGTGGGAACAAATGCAGGAACACATACCTTATGTAGAGCAGATTTATTTTGCTGGTGGTGAACCTTTAATTATGGAAGAACACTATAGAGTTCTTAAAGAACTTGTTCGACTAAAGAGATTTGATGTTAGATTAATTTATAACACGAATTTTAGTAGACTTAATCTTAAAGATGAAGATGTATTAGATTATTGGGCCAAGTTTGACAGTGTATCAATTGGTGCTAGTTTAGATGCCATGGGACCTCGTGCTGAATATATTAGAAAAGGCACACGCTGGAACGAAATAGTTAACAATAGAAAACGTATGATTGAAAAATGTCCTAATGTTGATTTTTATGTAAGTTCTACAGTTAGTTTATATAATGCTTTCCATGTCATAGATTTTCATAGAGAGTGGGTTGATCAAGAATTATTAAAACCACAAGATTGGAATGTTAATATTTTACAAAGTTCAAAATTTCAACGTATTGATGTATTACCACAAGAATATAAAGAACGTTTAGAGAAAAAAATAATAGATCATCTTCTGTGGTTAGGACCTAAGGATAAACTTAAACGAGCAACTAATGGGTACAAAAGTATGATTAACTTTATGAAACAAGATGATAAAACAAAATTGCTTAATGAATTTTTTGAGTCAACTGACAGGCTTGATGAATATAGAAAAGAAAAATTTGAGGATGTCTTTCCTGAGTACCAGGACCTAAGAAGTTATGTCTAATCTTCCAGAAAAGATATGTATGCTACCTTGGGTTAGTATTGAATCTAGTCCTATTGGTACAGCACGACCTTGCTGTCTAGCAGATGATGAAATAACTAAGCCTAATGGTGAAAAGTTTACTCTTAGAGAAAGCACTCTTGAAGAAATATATCACAGTGATTACATGAAAGATCTCAGACTACAATTTTTAAATGGCGACAAGCCTAAAACCTGTAGACGGTGTTGGGATGAAGAAGCCGCTGGTCGTGTAAGTAAAAGAATGAATAGTCGGATTAGACTTAAAGAATACTATGATTCAGTAGATTGGTATAATGAAGATCCAGATCAATTATGGTTCTTAGATCTTAAACTAGGAAATATTTGCAATTTAAAATGTCGTATATGTGGTAGTTGGTCATCAAGTAAATGGGCTAAAGAAGAAATTGATTATATTCCCGGAATTAATCGTAAAGAACACTTAGCATGGAAGTTTTTACAAGATGGTGCTTGGCCTAGAGAGAATTCAGACTTTTGGTTAAATATGAATACTCTACTACCTAACATCAAGTATCTAGAGTTTACTGGTGGAGAACCATTCCTAATACAACAGCACTTTGACTTCTTAGAACGAGCAGTTAAGACAGGACACAGTGAACATATAGAAATTCATTATAATACAAACGGCACTGTGATGCCAAAAGAAACAGAGTTGTGGAATCACTTTAAACATGTTGAAATAGCATTTAGTATTGACAACACTGAACAGCGTTTTGAATATGAACGTTATGGCGCTCGTTGGGAAGAAGTACAAGATAACATCAATAAGTTTAATAGTATGCGTTCGGAAAAATTGTCAACACAGTTATGTTGGACAGCAAATATACAGAATGTCTACTACTTGCCAGAGATATGTGATTGGATAGACACACAGACATTTGATCATATCTATTTTAATATGTTACATGATCCATGGCACATGTGCATATCTAAAATGACTAAACCAGCACAGGAGTTAGTTATAGATAGGTTAAACACATATGAGTTTAATCCTAAGCACAAAATGGAAGTCATGCGTATTGTTAAGTTTATTCAAAACGGTGAAGGCAGTGATGGTAAAACATTCTTAGAAAAAATGAAACAAACTGATGAATACAGAAATGAAAGTTTTTTAATAACACACGAAGCAATAGCACGAGCAATGGGATATGAAGATTGAACAACTATCTGAGAATGGGTATCAATTACTAGATGTTTTTGATTCTACGCTATACATCAAACTTGAATCTTTCATTGACACATTTATTCCAAACAACGATAACTGGCCTGCTGGTGATTCGCCCAAATTGCCAGCGTTAAAATCAACGGCTAGACGAGAAGTATTTTCATTATTAAAAGATAAAGACCTAAAACCACAAATTCTTAGTTCACTAAGTGGACTTAATATATCAAATAAATTAAATGCTATATTATTGTGGCGTGATTATCTAGGTTATAGAAATTTATTACATTGTGATCCATATCCTGTACAACATGTTTGTATTATCTATTTTGGAAATAGTGATACTACTAATATGGGTACTGTATATTATGAAAATGGGAAAGAATACATAGTTCCTTTTAAAGAAAATTCGGGAATATTTTTAAAAAATAGTTGTAACATAGAACACGGTATGATGGGAGAAGTATCAATTGATTGCCGTAAATCTTTATATGTTAATTGGAAACCTGAATGAAATTAATACTTAAAGAGAACAGTTGGTCGAATCCTCGAGCATTTTTCTTAGAGTCACTGTTTAAAGATTATTTTGAACTAACAACAGATCTAACCAGTGATGGGCTATTGTATGTACATTGGCCAGACTATGAATGGGCAAAAAGTTTAAATAGACCAGGAATAGTTGATCACTTGTGGGAGCCCTGGGAAAATCCTACGATACAAGATACAGAATATCTAAAAGTTATACGCAGTGATGGGTGGTTTGCTATCGCCAATGAATGTTTATGGTATAAGGCATTAGGGTATGATAGTTATAGATCTACTTATATCAATGATAAAACATTCATAATGACAATGAATAAACAAAAGCCACATAGGGATTTATTGTGGGATAAAATACAACCTCATTTAACAAATGCTATTTACAGTTATCAAGGACAAGGCGTAGAACTTCAAGGTGCTATAGATATTAACCAAACTGATCCAACATGGCAACGACATTTTAACAGTGAGTGGTACGATCATACTCGATTTAGTTTGGTAGTTGAAAGCGAATTAATAACAGAACCTTTTAGTCACAGTGAAAAAGGTTTAAAGCCAATGGCATTCCGACATCCATTTGTAGTATGGGGTCCTTCGGGATATTTAGAGTGGCTACGAGTACAAGGATTCGTAACATTCGATCATCTAATAGATGAACGTTATGACTTAGAAAAAGACAATAGTAAAAGATTAGAAATGGTGATTGCTGAAGTTGCCAGATTAAATAATTTACCAAAACAGTGTTTTCAAAATCCCGAAACAGAATTGCGCCTTGACTACAATCAAAAAAGGTTTTATAATACTAAATGGGCTTTAGAAAAATTTGAGAAATACTTTGACACAATCAAACAATATAGCCATAGTTGGTGAGGGGTTAATAGGCAAACGTTTAGCCAAGTTTGTTAATCCTACGCATACATTTAACAGTAAAACACTGTTGGACTTGCCTATGAATGACTATGACACTGTGTATGTGGCCGCTCCTAGCTCAAATAGAATATGGGTAAAAGAAAATCCTGATGCGGACACAGCATCAACTGAAATACTAATACGCTGTCTGTTAACAACTAAAACTAAACGTGTGGTGCTGATATCTACCTGTGATACGCAGGTTAATCCAGATACAGTGTATGGTGCCAATAGATTAAAAATAGAAAACTTAGTTAAATCTTGGTATCATTACCATCATATTATAAGATTACCTAGTCTAATAGGCAACGACATTACTAAAAATATACTATATGATATTAAGCATAAAACACCTTGGGTAGACAAAATTAATACTGGTATACGTCAACAGTGGTATATTTTGGATGACTTAGAACAAGACATCAAAGACATTATGTCTAGCACTGATATGACTGTGACTAATCTTGTCAGTGAGCCTATATTAAACAAAGAAATAGTAGAAAAGTTTTACAAATCAAATGATGAACTAATGATTGGCACAAAATATAATCTAATGCCATACAAATATACTAAGGAAGAGATTTTTACTGCTATTAAAGGATATTTGAATGATAGCCGCAGTTAACTATGATAAACAAATTAAGTTAATTAACAAAAAATTAATCACGTTTGAATCGTTACGTAAAGATTTTCTTATGAGAGAACTGTTGGCATATTTCATACCAGATGATAGTATTATAATATGGGATGGTCTTGTACCTGAAAACGGTAAACACGATATTGAAAATATTGTTAATAATTTAAGTGGGTACAAAAGAGTTATATTAGATTGCTGTAGTTCCTCAAGATGTTGGAAAGTGTTAGAAAATTTTAAAGTAGACTTACCTTGTTATGCTACAACTAGTATCGTAAATTATTATCAGACCAACGACAAGCAAATTAAATTTTTCCCAAGCGATTTAGTTAATATGAATATAATGTCTATAGATCAAAAAATTAATAGAACTAGAGAATATAAATTTAGTTGTTTAAATGGAAATGCATGGAGTCACAGACAACTTACTTATATTAATCTATTTGATAAGCCATACTTCAATGAAATAATTTTTAGTTGGGGAAGAAAAACATATAGAGACTCTATACTAGTTGATGATATTATAAATGACATAGTTTTAACAGATAGTGAAAAACAAAAATTAACTCAACTTCCTAGCTGTATATCAACACACGAAGAACAACGATCAGGAAATGATAGAACATCGCAACATCCTGCGTTTACTAATGCCTGTGTTAATATTGTTACTGAAACACAATCTAGATCAGACACACCTAGTCTGACAGAAAAAATAATGAAACCCATATTAACTGGACAATTCTTCGTATTAATAGGACAACCTGAATGTATTAGTTTTTTAAGAAAAGTAGGTATAGATGTTTTTGATGATATTATAGATCACACATATGATACTGTACAATGTGATAGAGATAGAATACATCAATCTATCGCTGAAATAGATCGACTAGCAACATTAGATTTATTTAAACTACACAATGATTGTTATGATCGATTTGTGGCAAATAAAGATTATATACTTAGCGAAGATTTTCTAAATAAAATCACACAGATGGAATTTAACAATGAATAGTGTTCAACAATTTGAAATTGAAATAGCAAAATGGTTTGGTAGTCCGTATGCTGTTGCTACTGATTGTTGTACACATGCTGTTGAACTTTGCTTAAGATACAAACAAATAAAAAAGACTACATGTCCTAGTAGAACTTATGTAAGCATTCCAATGACATTAGAAAAGTTAGGGATAGATTGGGCATGGCATGATGAAGACTGGACTAGTTATTACTATCTTAAAGGCACTAACATTATTGATGCCGCGGTATTATGGAAACAGGACAGTTACATTCCAGAAACCTTAATGTGTTTGAGTTTTCAATTTCAAAAGCATTTAAGTCTAGGCAGAGGAGGCGCCATACTCTGTGACACAAAACAAGATTATGATCAATTGAAGAAAATGGTACATGATGGGCGAGTTCCTGTTATACCCTGGAAACAACAAGACATCGATACCTTAGGATATCATTATTACATGACATTAGAAACAGCAGAAGAAGGATTAATGAAATTAAAAGATGCTAAGAATAGAGCACCTAAGATATGGACACAAGATGAATATCCTTATTTGCCTGACATGAAGGTGTTTAAATGATATACATCTGTGGCGATAGTTTTTGTGCTAGTGATCCAGAATATCCTAAGATATTACCATGGCACGAGCAAATAAAAAATTCTATAAATCTTAGTAGGGTTTGTGCTAGTAATCTATTAATTAGTTTACAGGTAGAACGTGCTATTAGAAAAAAAGCAAAGGCTATCATTGTTGAATTTACGTCAGTGACACGTAATGAAGTTAAATTTAACCATCAGACACACAAGGACTTATATGATAGATTTTATAATATGACAAATCCAAGCAGTAAAGCAGATTTGTCAACATATACAGTATTAACTATTGAAGATGCTTTTGCTTTAACAAAAGAACAACAGAATCTTCTCAAAGAATACAATAAAGAATTTTTTGATTTAGATTTAGCAATACATCGAGATAAACTTATAATTGAAGCAACTCTACAAAAACTAGTTGATAGTGGTATACCATTTAAATTTGATCAAGGTGGATTTGAACACAAAAGTTATGGAGGAGTAGGTTCATATTTTAATAAGTATGAGTATTATCGTAGCAAGTATTGTCTTTGGGATTATGCTAACACTAGAGATTTAAGACCTTACTTTCATATACAAGATCAATCTATACACGATAAGATAGCAGAGTATTATATCAATGAAACAACCAAATAAAAGACCAGAAACATTATGTATGGCTCCGTGGACTCATACTTATCTAAGCCCACAGACTGAAAGACGTATGTGCTGTGCCTCGCGAGAAGAAGCACAGAACTTTGAACAGTACATAGATACAAAAGCAGGTACAGGCAAGTACATTCCTATTACTCTGGATGAGCATTGGAATTCAGACCATATGAAGTCAGTGCGTAAACGCATGATGGCTGGTGAAACTCTGCCTGAGTGTGATGTATGTAATAGCAAGTTACTAAATACAGACGTTTACAGAAGTTATTTTAACCAATTATTTGGTCATAAGTATAATAGTATATGGGACACAACAGATGATACAGGCCACACCACAATGAAGCCTGTAAGTTGGGACTACCGTTTCAGCAATCTCTGTAATTTTAAGTGTCGTATGTGCGGTGACATGTTGTCAAGTGCTTGGGAGTCAGAGCAAAGACAGCACAACATGATAAACTGGTCCGATCCTAAGAACAACTGGATGCGGAAAGAAGTTCGGGAACAAATTGAACTGTTCCAGTCATCTCAAATTGAAAAAGAGTTCTCAGACGCCGTTGAGGCTCATCAAGTTGAAGAAGTATATTGGGTTGGTGGTGAACCGCTAATGTACGATCAACACTGGAGATACATGAAACGTATCGTTGATTTAGGAGATGGCAAAAATGTTTACGCTAGATACAACTCAAACCTTAGTCGTATCAATTATCGCGGCATCAATCTCTATAGCGACATTCTATCTAGGCTACGTGATTGGCAAATATGTGCAAGCCTCGATGGTACAGGAAAAATTGGAGAGTATATCCGAACAGGTCTCTGCTATGAAGAATGGCTTGAGAACTTTAAGGAAGGTCTTCAAGGAGTTACTCATCGCCGTCAAATGAGAATAGACTTCACACTTACCCTACTAGGTATGTTTGAAGTTGAAAACATAGAGAAGTTAGCAAAAGAGTTAGACGTAGATATACTGGCTAAGGTGGTGTTTAGTTTTTCACCAGACATCACCTTTAGTCCTCTCGCATTACCAAAATCTTTACTACACCCATGGATAGATGAATTAATACCTAATACATCAAATGCTATGCGTGATGTATTAGTTCAACTTAAACAACGACCAACATTTGCTGAACAATGGCCTGATCAATATCTAGAAGGTCTTGTAAAAGGTAAGCAACGTGTGCTACAATTAGAACTAGTAAGAAAAGATACATATACTATGCGTGATATATTGTCAAATCGAAAAGAAGTATTAGAATGGTGGGATTCAATTGGAAGTTAAAGTTACACTAAGAAATCCGTTGGACAAACAAGATACATTAGATTATTATATAGTTTCTGATGATCATAAATTAGCCAATGATTGGATTCAAGCATTAAAAGAAATATTATCAACAAATTTAAAATTACAAAAAGAATTTTGTTTTTTAGGTTTTCCTAACACACCAAGAACCATAGAATATCTCTGTGAAGAACTAAACAAATCAATTGATATTATTAATCGCTATGATTTTACACAGCATGGATTAGAGTCATATACAATAGAAGAATGGTTTCATCCTAACACTGTTAGGTTCCCTGACTCATATCCAATTGAAGATAGAACAGCACAGTCGGACAATACCTCAGACGCACAGCCACTAGGATTAAATATTAAACATGGTATAATGAATGCTCTACATAATCATTTTGAAGTATTAGAAGGTACTGTAGAACATCCTAGTTCATATGGACAGGTAGCACCAACTAATGTCAGACAAGCAATTGGTTCTTTAAATCACTTGTGTCATGAGTTAGAAAGTTTAATATTAAGTCAACGTAAAGCAAGAGTTCAGCCTGAATGGATCCGTCCAAGTCAGATTACAACGTTTGATCATCGTAAAAGATATGAGTTAACAGATGAACATAGACAAGGTTTTTTAACTAACAGTTATGATCGTAAGTTTGGACATGTTTATACACATTGGACACAGATAGGTAAAACACTGATAGAAGTATTCCGCGATGAAGGAGCACCTGAGTTAACAGACACAGTTTGTGAAGCAATTACTCATCTAAGATATTACTCTGGAGAGTTTGATGTAGAATGGGCCAAGTCAGTAACTCGTGATGATCGTTTCCCATGGCAGGTCAAAGAACAAATAGAGTTTGAAAACTGGTTATTGAAATATGGATATGACCCCAAAGATCCTAAATTAAGTTTAGGATATCTACACATAGGACAAGTTGACCTAGTTAAAAGTTTTGGCACTATAGATATGTTTGATATATGGAAACAATTAGAAACGCATTTAGATCTATACAGTATAGAAGTTGATGGTATAAAACAAACATTTGATTATTGTTGGAGTGACCAATGAAATTGATTGCCGGAGGAGATAGTTTTATATATGGCAGTGAACTCGCCGATTGTCCAAATGGTAAAACATACAGTCAGAAAACATTTACGGCTTTATTATCAAAAGAATATAATCTAGATTATCAATGTTCAGCATACCCAGGAAACAGTAACAATTCTATATCTCGTAGTGTTATTAATACTGTAGAACTTTGTAAATCAAACAAAGTGGTAGTAGTTTGCTGGACATTTCCGCAACGGTGGGAGTTTAGACTGTTTAACGAACAAGGAAAAGATCAGTGGTTTAATGTCAACAGTTGGCATACTGACAAGAAATACAGGTTTAATAGTTTAGACTTTGACGAATCAATGATAAGAAAGTTTGCTACAGAGTATTTTAAAACAGCAGGCGCTAGTGAATATTATGAGGTATATTCTACTCTTAAAGAAATATTGTTCCTTCAATATTATTTAAAAACTAATAATGTACCATACCTATTCACTACAGCAAATAATACATTTTTTGAGCATGAAAACTACAATAGAAATGTTAGTAATGAATTAATAACATTAACCAATGAGATTGATTGGGATGGGTGGTATTTTTTTCCTAAAGGTAGTGGACCAAGCCAAACTGAAGCACCAAGAGGATTCTATCAATGGGCTATTGAAAATAAGTATAGTATAGGTCCCGAAAGTCATCCTTTAGAACAAGCACACCAGGATGCTTTTAAATTAATCAAGGAGAAATTTAATGAAGTGGTTAAGAAAAATAATTAATCGAATTAAAATGGAAATTCGATATCGTAAAAAACTAAAAGAACTTAAAAAAAGAGATCCATTTATTTACAAATGAAATTACTAACCATTGGTGATAGTTTTACCTACGGTGATGAACTGTCTGATCGAACTCTCGCTTGGCCTAATCTGATAGCAGATAAACTTAATGCCTCAGTAGACAATTTAGGACAGCCTAGTCGCGGCAACAGTTATATTGTAAGAACAGCAGTTGAAAAAAGTTTAGAGTATGACATAGTCATTGTAGCATGGAGTCATTTTGCTAGAATAGAATTTGGTGATGACAACGGAATATTTGACGTTTGGCCCGGAAAAGGTAGTTCTCCACATTTCTTAGGTCAAGAACTAACATATAGAAAAGAATTACTAAAGTATATTACAATCAATTATAATGACACATACTTATATAGACAACATTTAATACAGGTAATAATGTTACAGAGTTGGTTTAAACAAAATAACATAAAATACCTTATGTTAGATGCTTTTGGAAACAATAGAGAATATTACTTTAATCAGAAAGATAATGTAAAAGATATTGTTGATCATATTGACTCAACATATTATCCAGGATGGCCAGATAACTCAATGATGGAATGGACATTTGGATGCGAACAAGGTCCTAATGGACATTTCTTAGAACAAGGACATCAACAAGTAGCAGATAAAATTTATGAACATATTAGGAATATCGGCTGGATTTCATGATGCTGGTGTAGCAGGAATACAAGATGAAAAAATTGTATTTGCTAGCCACAGTGAACGCTATAGCAAAATAAAACATGATGCCAGACTCAATCCTGGTATTATTCAAGATTGTCTTGATCATTTAGGTAAGCCTGATGTTATTGCTTATTATGAAAGACCATGGCTTAAAAAAACTAGACAACTTTATGCTGGACAATGGAACGACCTATTTGATAGCTGGAGCGTTAGAAAATTAATCAATGAAGTTGATAGTATAGGTCATCTAAGAAATGTTCCTATTAAAACATTCCCACATCATTTATCACATGCTGGCGCAGGATTTCAAACAAGTCCCTTTCAAGATGCTACTGTAGTTGTTATTGATGCTATTGGTGAATGGGACACTATTACTATATGGGACGCACGATACGACAGTAAAGGAAAAGCCAAATATCGTAAACTATGGAGCCAAAAATATCCACACTCAATTGGTCTAATGTATTCAGCATTTACTAAAGAAGTAGATTTAAAACCCTTGGATGAAGAATATATTTTAATGGGCATGGCCGCATATGGTAACAGTTACTTCAGAGATTTATACAGAGCCACCCTATTAGAAGATCCATACACTTTAACTTTCAAACATAATTTACACCTAGGATTACCAATGTCAGGTGAATATGGAAATCAACAATTTGATATTGCCGCATCAGCACAGGAACTAACAGAACTATTAATCAGAATAGTAATACAGAGAGCAAAAAACTTAGGATCAAGCAATAATTTAGTCTACATGGGAGGTGTTGCTCTCAACTGTAAAGCAAACAGTGATCTTGGAAATCACTTTGATAATATTTGGATCATGCCTAATCCTGGCGATGCTGGGTCAAGTCTAGGAGCCGCGGCTTTGGCCTATGGTCGTCGACTAGATTGGCAAGATGCTTATTTAGGTCATGACATGAAAGGCCCATACCCTGTAAAAGAAGTTATTAGTGAACTAGTAGAAAATAAAATAGTAGGTGTAGCATCAGGACGTGCCGAGTTTGGCCCAAGAGCTCTTGGTAATAGATCATTACTAGCAGATCCAAGAGGTCCAGAAATAAAAGATCAAGTAAACGCAATTAAACGCAGACAAAAATTTAGACCATTTGCGCCTATCATATTAGAAGAATGTGTACATGATTACTTTTTAATGCCAACTCCTTGGGAAACTAGTGATTATATGCAGATTACTGCTCATTGTAGAGAACCAGGGCTGTTTCCGGCAATAGTACATCATGATGGAACAAGTCGTGTACAAACAGTACCAAAAGATTCTCGCAGTGGTATAAGACAATTATTAGAAGCATGGTATGAATGGACTGGTTGTCCAATGTTACTAAACACCAGTTTAAACATTAGGGGTGAACCTATGGTTAATGATCGCAAGGATGCGGATCGATTTGAAAAGAAATATGGAGTGCGAGTATTATCATGAAGATTTTAATCTGCGGCTTACCTGGCAGTGGTAAAACTACTTTAGCAAAAAAGATAGTAGAAGATTTAAAATTAATTAATATCAATGATTGGATTATAATAGACCAAGTTGCTGGCACCAGAAAAGAAAGACAGGAAATAAATGCCGACGCAGTTATTTGGATAGATACTGTACCAATAGTAGATACAAATTTTCAAAAACCAACAAAATTTATGTATAGAATTAAAGACCATTCTGATTTTCCGTGGAGTACCTATATTATCGAATCAATAATAAAGATTAAAGAACAAGATCATGTTTGAATGGAGTAAGTATCAATGAAAATATTAGTGTGTGGATTACCAGGTAGTGGTAAATCAACACTGGCAGAACCGTTTGCTAAACTAATTGGTGGCGTATGGATCAATGCTGATCAAGTTAGAGAACAGTATGACGATTGGGACTTTTCACCTGAAGGACGTATTAGACAAGCACAGCGTATGCGATACCTAGCAGACGGAGTTGTTCTAGCAGGTAAGATTGCTGTAGCAGATTTTGTGTGTCCTACACCTCAAACACGTGACGAATTTGGTGCTGACTATGTGGTATGGATGGATACTATCAAAAAAGGACAATTTGAAGATACTAATAAAATGTATGTGCCATTAGAAAAGGGACAGTATGATTACCATGTTTCACAATGGTTCAATGATACTGATAAGCAGTTAGTTGAAGTAGTTTCAAAATACATGAAGAGAAATAACAATGTTTGACGTGTTCATCCTGGACATGGGCGGTCATGACGATAACGTGCAAGGTCTTGTACAACGTTTCCCACACGCAAAAGTAGTAAGATACTATGATAATCATTTAGACACTATACGTCGATGTGTTAATAGATCTAAAACATCATCGGCATGGATTCTTTCAAGTTGTTGTGACTATACTCATTTTGATTTTAGTTATCGTTCACCGCCTTGGGAAGAATATCAACTACACTGTTGGGCTAGTGGGGATCAAAAGTTTGGTGACACATTTCTAATTAATAAAAAAGAATTTGAAAAGCAACAACAAAGAGTTGAATTGTTAGAATGGTATCATGACATTAATTGGCATGAGGATGGCGTTCCTAGATTACCTTTTGACAAAATAGTTTATACTGGTGATAATCTGGTGAATATTATTAAATCAGCTGAATTTACAACACCTTATTGTGCGTTTATACCTGAATACACTAATACTAGCATAGACTATAATCCGGCACTTTGGCGTCAAAAACTACGCAATATTGTTAGTTTTAGTACCGAAAATAGCACTATTCTGGCACCTAAGGACGTCCAACACTTCATTAACACACAAGTATACGATTATCCCTATATAGAAAAATTAAAGAAGATAAAAGATCCACAGCAGGATATTATTTTTATTAGTTATGATGAACCCAATGCTGATGAAAACTATGCTAAACTAATTGAACGTTTTCCTCAAGCACGTAGACTACATGGTGTTAAAGGAATGGAAAATGCTTTATTAGAAGCGGCCAAAATGAGTCGAACTGATTGGTATTATGCTGTGTTTGCTAAAACAGAATTACACCCTGAATTTGATTTTAGTTTTAGTCCTGATCTATTTCAACAACCTAAACATTATATATTCCATGCCGAAAACCCTATGAATGATCTAGAATATGGTCACATGGGAGTTATCTTATATAACTGTAACATTGTTAAGAATACTGAAACATTTGGCATAGACTATACTCTAAGTTCATTACACGAAGTTGTTCCTATTGTTAGTGCCATAGCAAGATTTAACAGTAATCCTTATCAGACATGGCGTACTGCGTTTAGAGAATCTAGTAAACTAGCACAATTCTGCGATGAAAAAGATAATGTAGAAAATGAACATCGTCTTGAAGTTTGGTTAAATGATGCTCAAGGTGAATACAGTGAATGGTGTCTTCAGGGTGCTAGAGATGGATATATGTTTTATATGAAGTATAGAGGATTTCCTGAAGAACTACAGAATGCCTTTGATTGGCAGTGGCTTAAAAGTTATTTTACAAGCATTTATCAGAATGTTGATAATCCAGATTTAACTGTGCTCCAGCAACGTCAAGAACTTTGGCAACCTCAATAGCACTTTCAACATCAGTTTTGGGTGTTGTTCTTGAGTCACAGCATTCAATAAAATGTTCTAGTTCTAGTTGTAGAGGTGATCGAGTTAGATCAGGCGTATAAGTTTCTGCTAGTTCTAATTCGCTGAGTCTTCTACCTTCTAAATGTCCTTGATATAAATCAACTTTGTTTGTTTGATCATCCCAAACAATAGATCCTTGATCACCTATTATAGTAATTTTACGCACTTTCTCTGGCCAATACCAACTTGTGGTAATGTTTGCTCTAATACCATACATATTTTCTAAAATAAGGCGTATATTGTCGGTTTTAACGGTGTCTGTGACCTTTGTATGACCTGTATAAGCAACTTTTACTTCTCCAAGCAGTTCTTGGGCTATTGTAATATCATGTGTTGTTATACTAAGCAAGGGTGTAGTTTTGGTTTGGTAAATGCCCCAATTTAAACGTTGTTGATCAATGTGTTTTATGTTGCCAATTCGTTTGATGTTTGTTTTAATCCAATCCATAGCAGGATGATATAAGAAGATATGTCCTACCATAACAATACGATCGCCTTGGGCTTGTTTAATCTGTTCACATTCTGCTAGAGTTTCTGCCATTGGCTTTTCGACATAGCAATCAAAGCCACGTTCTAACAAAGGCAATACTGTGTCAACGTGATCCCATAATGGTGTTGCTATAATAGCGGCGGTGATGTCGCTGTCAATATCTTTAATAGTCATTCCATTCTTAACATCAATTATTTGCTGTTTGCCTACCAAAGGATGTCCTTCTAGGCTACTAACAATTTTACTACCCCAATAACCTGCTCCAATAATTGCCAGATTAATCATTGACAAAATCCTTTACTAAATTAATAATTTTTGTTTGTTCTTCATCTGTTAAAGTATGATAACAAGGTAAACTTACTGACGTTCTACAGAACATATCAGCATTAGGTAATGGTTCTGTGATGTATTCTTCAAACAGTGGTTGTTCATGTAGACCTTCAAGGTAATGAACATTGGTTGCTACACCATTGGCCTTCATGTATTCAATGAACTCATCTCGTCTATCTAGTCTAATAGAATAAACATAGTAGGTATGATGACACCAACTTGGTTCTTGTGGAGTAATAACATAGTCTTTGAGTTCTTCTGTATAGCGTTGGCATATTCTACGTTTACCATCTAACCAACTATCTAAGTAAGGAAGTTTTGCTAGTACAACTGCGGCTTGTAGGTTATCAATACGAGCATTAATTCCTCTGACTTCAAAAGTCCACTTGTTCTTACGACCGTGGTTGTTATACATTCTACATTTGTCAATTAAGTCTTTGCGTCCTGTAATACAACCAGCATCACCAATGGCGCCCAAATTCTTAACAGGATTAAAACTAAAGCAAGTTAAGTCAACTAAACCGCCTACTTGTTTACCTAGGTAACGTGTACGAACTGAATGAGCCGCGTCCTCAACTAAAAATAAGTTATATCTATCAGCAATAACTTTTAATCTGTTGATGTCAGGACAAGCACCGTGCATATCTACAAACAATATGGCTTTGGTTTTATCTGTAATTTTTTCTTCTATTTTATCAACATCAATTTGATGATTGCTATCAACATCAACATATACTGGTTTAGCACCTTGCCATATAATTGCTTCACTGGTACTGATAAAAGTACAAGGTGTTGTAATAACCTCATCTCCCTCTCCAATGCCTAAGGCCATCATTGAACACATTAGAGCAGTAGTACCACTACCAGTAGCACAGCAGTCTTCTGCTTCTACAAACTCGGCAAATTTAGTTTCAAACTCTTGAGTGATTGCTCCAGTGATAAAATTTGACGTATCCATTACTCTAGCAATGGCTTGATCAATGTCTTCTTTTGCTTCTAAATATTGTTTCTTAAGATCAGTGAATGGTATCATTATCTTTTTCCCATAAATGCGAGTTTTCTAAATACCATTGATAATATCTTTGTAAACCTTCATCAATATTAATTTTTGGATTAAAACCTAAATCTTGTTTTGCTCTTGATATACTTAAATTCCCTCTACTAGGAAACGCTAAATCTCTATCAGCAATTTCCACAGTGCCTTTTCCTGCTATCTTAATACAGAGATTGGCGGCATCTAACAGTGTTGTTTCTATCGAAGCAGATCTAGTAATATTATAAATTGTATGTTGACATTTTTGAGTAGCGGCTAAGGCAATGCCTTGAGCAGTATCAGTAACATAAGTAAAGTCTAATACTTCGCTAGGACCATTAACTTTAAGTGTTTCATCTCTAAGAGCACGTGTCATAAATTTGCTTACTACACGATCCTCTACATCTAATTCTCCATATACAGCACTTGGGCGGATAATAACATGTTCAAAGTGTCCTTGTCTAGTATAATCTTCTACTAACTTTTCGCCCATGTATTTCATAATACCGTATTGTCCAATTGGTTTACATTCTGCTGTTTCATCAACCCCGGAATCAAAATCGCCATAGACCATTGAACTTGAAATATATACAAATTTTCTAATATGATGCTGTCGGCTAAGTTCTAGTAAATTAATTAATCCAGTTGACATAACATCACTGGCTAGTAATGGATTTTGTCCAACAACTTTTTGTCTTGGAAAACTTGCTAGGTGTATAACTACTTCAGGTTGAAATAACATAAACGCAGTTGATAGAACTTCTGTATCTCTAATATCAAATTGTTTAAGATCACTAGTTATTTTCTTTAATCTTTCTAGCACTAAAAATTCTAATTCATCTGATGGTATAAATCCATAGGTTGTATGCCTATCAATAATTAAACACTCATGTCCTTGTTGTTCAAGTTGTTGAACTACATTATGCCCAATAAAACCACTTCCACCTGTAACTAGTATTTTCATTACTTCCACTCTGCCATATGTCTAAAAAATCTTAATCCGTAATCAGTATACTGTGATTCATTTAAGTCAGCATAGATGATATACTGTTTACCATATCCAACATAGACGTCGTCCTCATGCCATTGCAATTCAACGTCATTGTTTTCTATCCAACTGTATTGAGGAGTTTCTTTAAACAGTTCAGCAACGTCCCAAAACTGTCGTTCTTTTGACTTTGTTACAATGTTAGAATAGTCGTTTTCTTGATGTGTAAAGAATCTAACTCTATATTTTTTATTTTCTATCATACTGCCATTGGTGCTTTAATTGAGTCCATAGGATTATAGTTGTCTAGTCTAAAGTCGTTCATAGTAAACTTTTCAATGTCTGTAACTTCTGAATTAATCCAAAGTGTCGGAGCAGGTAATGGTTCACGTTTAAGTTGTTCTTTTACCTGTTCTAAATGATTCAAATATATGTGTGCGTCTCCTAGCACGTGAACAAACTCGCCTACCCGTAACCCACAAACTTGTGCTACCATATGTGTAAGTAGGGAATAGGATGCTATGTTAAAAGGTACACCTAAAAACATATCACAGGATCGCTGATACATTTGACACGACAATTCATTATTAGAACTTACATAAAACTGAGCAAAACAATGACATGGTGGTAGTGCCATTTGATCTAGTTCACCTGGATTCCATGCTGATAATATATGACGTCTACTGTATGGATCTTCTTTTATGCCTTTGATTAATTCTTTTATTTGATCAACGCCACCAAAATCTCTCCACTGTACACCATAGACACGACCAAGATCACCAGGATACCTTGCTCTAGGTTTCCAATAGTCCGCTTCGGCATTGGCAGTCCATATGGTTGTCTTTTTGGGTGCTTCACTACCATATAATATTTCTCGCAGACGATGTTCATCACTGGAACCTTCAATAAACCAAAGCAGTTCTGATAAACAACTTTTGAATGCTAGTTTCTTTGTAGTAACAGCAGGAAAAGTTTCACGTAAATTATAACGTTGTTGTAGCCCAAATACGCCAAGTATTCCTACTCCGGTTCGATCTTTTCGTTCTTCACCGTGATCTAAAATGTATTGTAATGAGTCAAGATAAGTTTTCATACTTAGTTATTATAACGTACTTAATAGTTATTAGTCAACTACTTTTTGATGGATTTAAGAAATAAATCAGCGTATAATTTGTGTTGTTTTGGCCCTGGATGTTCAGAGTCTGAACCTAAATCAATATAGGACTTAGGGCCTTCAATACCATTATTATCAGACGATAGCGTAAATTCAGGAACATTGTTACTTAGATATTTATACAAACGCATTCGATGTTCAATGATGTTCAATGGTGCCGTTGACAAAATAAATTTACATCCAACTGATCTTAGATATCGAACAGCATGTTCAATTTGGCTACAAGCATGAGCAACAGCATGATCACTTACTAAAATATTTTTATTAATTAACATTTTTAATTCTGGATTATCAGGCCATTCAGTACCAGTAAGTTGATGCCAATGATTATCATAATACATATGATGTCTATTAACACCAGTAAGTAACCAACAAACAATATCGTCTTTTCTAATGTCAGATCTAATTATCTGATCAACTGCCCAACTGACACTGGTACCACTCAAAGCCAAGTAACTAACAGGCATGGTTAACTGTTTAGATAATAAATGGCCCCATCTTTGATCTTTAGAAACACCAACTCCTTCAGTAATGCTACAACCAACTACCCATAATTGTGAATTATTAGATGTTCTTATATCAACTAGTTTTGGTAGTATATCGTCATCACTCAAGTCTAACCCAATTATTTTTTTAGTATCTAGTAATTTATATTGATAAAGGTGTTCTAATACTGTTGTACGTTCTTGGTAATCTTCTGCTGACCAACCTGAGTCAACAAATTCTATAATATCAAATTTTTCAATGGTTATTTTAAAATTGTATATGTCGTCAAAATCACCTAAACTAACATATCCATTCTTAACATTATCTAAATTTATATCTTTGGTAATAAGTACAGCGTTGGGGTGTCTTTCTTTCGCGTAAATTGATAAAGAGTTGTTGGTAGGTCCAACATAAAGATGTTTCACTTGGTTATTCCTAAAAGAACACTCGATCCCATACCTCATAGGTACAGTCAGTACCAGGACGAACTGATCTGATTCTAAAACATCTAAGGTAACTTTCTAACTGTAGTCTAGTATCAGCAAAGTAGTTACCATTGATTCTAGTAAGATAAACTCTTTGAACAATGTCTTTGGTTGCTTCGTATATTTGTTGTCCGCCAATAACAAATATTTCTTTTTTTGGATAACTTTTTTCAATGACTTTTAACTTTTGGGTTACATCGCCTTGTATTGTAAAGGCGCCTGATTCTAATAGTCGTCTATTAGTTACAACGTAATTAATTCTATCAGGTAACGGCTTAGGCATCAATGGATCTTCCCAAGTTTTTCGTCCCATAACTACTACATTATTAATTGTGTGTTTTTTAAACCAAGCCATGTCACCTTTCTGATGAGGCCAGGGGAGGGTACCACGGTTCCCAATACCCCCCGATGGTGTAGATGCTAGTATACTAGATATCATAGGCCTTTAAGTGCCTTATCTGTTTCGGGTTGTACAGCACCTTCTACGGAGTCAACATCAACAAAAAAGTCAACATTTTTGATGTATTCGTCTAATTCAGTAAACTTAATATCTAACATTTCTTCAATGTCACTAGGACTCTCTCCCTGTTTAATAAGCTCTTTAACGTTGATATTTATAGTAGTACCATCAACTAATGTTACTAAAATATTATTTAGAATTTCAGTAGGTACTTGATTTTTATCAACACCATCAACAAGTTCGGTCCACGACTTTCTTTTGTTAATAATAAGTTTCTTAGATTTTGTAGTTTTACGCTGTGGCTTTTTTGGAGCTTCTGACATTTTTAGCCTTAGTTGCGGTTACTTTTTTTGTTGTTGTTTTTTTAGTACTAGGAACAAGATCGTTTGCTTCAGATTCTAATCTATCTGCTTCTGCTAAAAGAACTTTAACCTGAGCCCTCATACCATTTGCTTGTTCTCTTAAATTTTGAGCAATATCAGCATCACTCAGAGCACCACCTGCTTGTTGTGCTACTGCTGGTTCACCAACATCACGTGATGTTGTTTTTTGCGGATCACGAAATCCTCTACCTTCGTCTAATGCTCTTAGTTTTTCAATAGCATCTTGCCCACCTTCCATCTTTTTAAGCATTTCGTTAAGTTCATCTAATCTAACAGTTGATTTAGCATTTGGTGTTAAAATAACTTGTTTAGTTTGTACTTTTTTAATAAAGCCACCAGTATGTAAAGTATTCAAGGCATTATTACCATCAGGCATTGTGTGTCTAAATAATGCTTCTGCTAAAATTTGCGATTTTTGTCCAACTTCACTTTCAACAACACCCATAACAGCGTCATGAAGCATTTGTGGTAAGTTTTCACTGTAAACCACTAACCCCATATGATCTTCACCGGGGACAGTGTTGTAAATAATAACAACTTTTTTATTGCTATGTTTGCCTACATGTTTAAGCATCTGTCTTCTCCTCGGTACTAGGTTTTTCTTTTGAAATAGCACCCGTTGATTCTAAAAATGTAATTAACTTATTATACAACGCACCAACATTTGCTAATTCGTCAGCTCTAAAAGAACCTCTAGTAGATGCTACTTGAATAATCTGTGATACGAAAATAAGATCTTGTAATGTTAGTCCTGCGGCCGCTGATGCTTGTTCAGTTGTTGTCCCAGCCGCCGGACTTGATGTTGCTGTAGTATCAGCAACAGTACTTTCTGTTTTCTTTGATTTTGTCATTGATAATTTCTCCTTTGGGAACAGTAATATTTAACTGTGTGCACGGACCAGGAAAAATTTTTTTAAGTGTTTCTGCTAAGGTTTGGTAAAATTAAACTAAAGTATGATGCTTCTTCTGCTATTTCAAATGCAATTACTGTATCTCTGCTGAACAATCTAGTTTCAGGATTTCGAGGAGTATCTATATGTCCTATATAAAATCTACCTTGTAAATTTTCATAAAGCCAGTCTTTGAATTCTTTTATTGATAGTTTAGATACTTCTGAAGATATAATTATTTGGGTAAAATGTGGAGGACAAAACTTTAATTGTCTCATTCCGTGGACATTTAACAAATTAATTTCTTTACCATTGATCATGCTTTTGCTTTGTCGAGATCATAGTAGGTAGTAATACCAAATGGTGCTTCTATAGTTGTTGATCCGTGTATAACAAATAATGTATCACAATAATCTGGATCACCCCAACTATCCCAAGCATACCCGTCAGTGAACATTACAAACTTTTTAGGTTCAATTTGATTATCTTTCATAAATGTCCAGTTCACGTCAAAGGCTGTTCCGCCACCACCTTGTAATTCATATTCCATAATCTCATCAATGTTTTCACTGGTAAATGTTTTTAAGTTATAAACTTCGGTATCAAATGTCCAAAGATGAAGAACAAAACTGTTATAAGATTCCATAATGCCTTTTATTTCACCTAGGATATCTCTTAATTGGTCGTCACCCATTGATCCTGAAGCGTCGATAGCTACACATATATCAATTTCTTTATCTAAATCATTCCCTGGTAGGATAGCATCAATGTGCCACCCTCTACGGCTAGGTCTCATCCAGCTATAATCTGCTTTGAGTGTACTTTGTATTTGCTGTTGAAGAAGTTCTCTCCAATTTAATTGGGGACTTGTTAGATCTTTAATTAATCTTTTAACACCACTTGGTAATTTATCAACACCTGTAGTCTGCGCCGCAGAAATTACTGCTTGTTTAATTTCATCACGAATTTGTTTTTTCTCTTCGTCAGTTAACTGAGGACGACTTGAGCTCGTATCTTTACCATCGTCGCCACTTTGTCCTTTATTACCTGATCCGTTTCCTTCTTCAGTTTCATCTCCATCTAAGTGGTCATCAAGTAATTGTTCAAGTAACTCATCTATGTTAATTTTATCTGCGTTTTTATATAAGTCATCATATACTTCTTCAGCTGACCAACCTCTATACTTGGTATCAAATAGTCCTTCAGGAATTTTTTCACCAATGTTTTGATCTAATAAATCCTGGTTAACACAGTAGTCATCTGCTATGTTCCATAATCTTGGATCACGTTCCCCTCTACGATTCATATGATCATATACACAGTGTAAAACTTCATGACCAATTAAAAACTCTACTTGTTTAATTGGCATGTCATTGATAAATTCAGAATTATAATAAAGTTTACGACCGTCTGTAGCGGCTGTTGGACACCAAGCATCAGCGTTGACAATTTCTAATCTTGTTGCTAAGTTACCAAAGAACGGTGCTTTTAATAATAAAGCAATTCTAGCACCAACGATCTTTTCTCGAACAGCGTTATCAACTTGAGGATCTGTTTTTGTTGATACTTTTGATTTATCTGCTAACGTATTTGCCAATTGTTTTGCTCCAATCCTTTATTATATATATCATTATAACATCAAAATACCAAAATGTCAAGAAAGAAGTAGAAGACAGTCAGTGGATCTATTTTGAGTGTAAGTTAGGAGCAATAGATTCGCCCTAACTGCCTTCTAACAAACAGGTTAAGAAATTGCCTGTACAATGTACTTGCCAAAGCGTTTATGAAATTCGTCAAACGTTTTAAGTTTATTAGGAACAAATGGCAAGTTATAAACGGTAAGTGCTACTCTAGCACCCATAACAGTAAGTTCGGTAGTGAAGTTATCCATCATAAAACGGAAGAAATTATCAACCATAGAATGCCACTCAACAACAGTTGATTTATCTTCACTTGATTTTTTATGATACTCTTTAAGTTCGTAACACATACTAACAGTTAACGAATACATAGCACTAACTTCTTTAGTTTTTAGTTCTTTTACTTTCCCATTAAGTATTTCAGTTGGGTTAGGCATTTCTCCTGCTACTTTTCTATGTGCCATAAATTTAACAGCAGTACCATCACCAACAGTTCCGGCAACTAGTTCAGTTTCAATGTTATTAGGTAAATCATCATCTAAGATTTCACTAACAAAAGCCCATGACCTAGGAGTTGCGAATGCTCGTGAACTTGACTTTGGATCAAAATCAAATAAGTCCTGTTTAGCAAATGATACATACCCAACTACATCTTTGTGGATGCCATTTTTAACTGCCCAATTCTGCCATGAATCAAAATCTACTCTCAGTTCTAAGTGAATAAATCTGTTAGCAAGTGGCGCCGGCATTTTGTATGTTACACCTTTATCGCCCTCACGGTTACCTGCGGCCACAATAACTACATTGTCTGGAAGAACATACTTACCAATACGTCTATTTAACACTAACTGATAGGCCGCGGCCTGTACACTAGGAGCCGCCGAATTCATTTCGTCAAAGAATAAAACAATAATAGGATATTGTTTAGCCATTTCTTCAGAAGGTAAATCAATTGGTGCCGCCCAATCCATAACACCTAATTCTTTATTGTAAAAAGGAATACCTCTAATATCTGTAGGATCCATTTGACCTAAACGTAGATCAATCATATGGCCATTTTGTTCTTTAGTAATTTTAGCGACTAGTTCTGATTTACCAATTCCTGGAGGACCCCAAAGGAATACAGGACGTTTACGGTCAAAACATCTGGTTATTGCTAGTTCTGCTTCTTCACTGGTAACTGTACGATTTTCTGTAACTGTTGACATAACTGCTCCTAAACTATTATTAACTTACAAAAACTATTATAGACTCAAATTATAGTTTTGTCAAGACCAATTTAAATGATCGCCATTTTTATACGTTTTCAATTGATGACATTCGCTACATAATGTAATTAGATTCTTAGGATGATCGCCACCATGTTTTCTAACAGTTTTATGATCTACTTGTAACATCATTCTACCAACTGTTGTTTTTATTGGTTCTTTCATACTAGCAATTCTAGGATTATCTCGACTTGGTTGTCTACCACAACTTTCACACGAATCCTTTTTCCAAAATGTATAAGGTCTATCTAGTCTACCTGGACCACCATAGTGTCTCTGACGTATTTGATGTTCACGGCACAGTTGTAGGCTACCTGGACCTTGAAAGTGTGTTAGTGGTTGTTTACAGCCGTCTAAGACACATTGTGTAGTAGCTCTCTTCTCGCTGATATTTTTAAATTTTTTATCATTGAGAGGATTCCTGACCGTCGAAACTCTCAAATTTTTCATTAGTGTAGACCAGTCGGTGCTTCAAAAGCCACCATCTTGCCGTCCTCATGTTTGTCAGCCATTGTCTCGGCCATAATTTTAATACCAAGGATAAGAGCTTTAAGATCTCGTTCACTCATGTCAGGCTCTTGTTCCCCCCAAATTGCTTCAATAATTTTTTGTTCTTCTGGAGTCATATTATTCCTTACCTTTAATGTCTGACATCCAATCAGTTGAATCTACAGTAGAATGTTTCTGTTTTCGTCGGTTGTTCCATAATTTAAATCTTATACGAAGTAAATCAATAGTTCCTAATCTCCAAGCCCAAAGAAAATCCATTAATAACATTCCTACTAAAATACCAATTAAAAAATTTAACATACTATTCCTTTCTTACCACCATGAGTTATAATAAACTTTGCGACCACCTTTGATGTCCGCTCTTGCTTCTTCAATAAAGGCCATGTCCTGATCTCTGTAGTATTCGTCAGCAGGATTACCATAGAAGAAACCAGTGGTGTAAGGTAAGCGACCATGTGACACCACACGTTCTAAACGA
>Ga0255765_1001881_pt1 | contig 25047 bp, 19 predicted proteins | sample 041ome_8_FD_179965 | JGI IMG/M metagenome (GOLD analysis project Ga0255765, IMG submission 179965) | Coastal salt marsh microbial communities from the Groves Creek Marsh, Skidaway Island, Georgia - 041407BS metaG (version 2) | ecosystem: Environmental > Aquatic > Marine > Intertidal zone > Salt...
CGCGGCGTTATCACTCAGAACGTCGAGCGTAATAATACAGCTCTCCAACCGTTTCTTTTTGTCTTTTCGTCGTCGTCTTCTCGCTATTTTTTATATCATTATTGACCGATGTAACCGCTGGTCACTCCGACTAACAATATCAACGCCGGAACGCCGATTATACCGACGATACCGATAATCGCCATCGGATCTTTCAACGGGCTCTCGCCGGCTTTTTCGCTCGGGGAGAGGAACGCCTCGGTTTCGGCTTCGTTTTTTCGGGTGATTTTTGGTCCGTCGTCTTTATTTGCCGCCGCGTAAACTTTGAACGCGTTCGACGATCTTCTCTCCTTTTGCGTAATAACTGACGTGGAATGACGTTTTCCACGATGATGATGATTCGATTGGTATCGTCGAAACAACGCCGTTGTTGCCGCCGCTTTGTTAAGGTTGTTCTTCTTCAAACAAGAAGAAGAAGAAGAACTCGCGACGGAAAAGGAGGAGGTGGTTGACTGCATCATCATCGCAAACATTATTATTAGTATCCAATTGTAAAGTGTTATGTTATGTGTGTACGAGTAAAGAGAGTTTCTCGATTCTCGAGTACTAAAAATCCAAAACAGAGAGAGAGAGAGAAGAAAAGGAGGAAAACTACATAACGAGTCAAAAAAATAAGGAGTAAGAAATACAGACCAACGTCAGTCTGTAATTGTTGTTGTGTAAGTGTGTCTCCGTTGTACAAGGGAGAGGTCTAATAAAAAAATTCTAAACCCCAAAAATTTTCTCGCAAAGTTTTTTCCACAAGAAGAAGAAGAAGAAGAAGAAGAAGAAGAAGAAGAGAGAGAAGTCGCCACTTGCGCATCCACAACTCTCTTCGTGTTTATTATCTCTATATATAATATATATATATGCCGTATTACCCAAGCATGCAAGCCTCGCAGCTCTTCTCCTTCCGCCAAGCGCTGAAGACGTCCACGTCTGGGAGAAGCAGCGATCAAAACAGTAGCAGAAGAAAAAACGTCCTCTCCAAAACAAAGACGACTCCACGAGCGAACGTCGACAACATTCGCGAACAGGCGAAGAAAGACTCCAAAAGTGGCGCCCGAGGAGGAAATCTGTTCAACGCGAAGTACGTCCCGTTCGCGTCTTCGGATAAGTCGGAAACGTACTCGTTAGACGAGGTCATCTACCGATCGAAGAATGGAGGTTTGTTGGACGTCGAGCACGACATGGAAGCGTTGGGGAAGTATCCAGCAGGTACGAAAAGAAGAGATATGCCACGAGAGAAGAGAGATGCTCGTCGTCGTCGTGCTTTGTATTCGATTGCATTTCGACGGCGCGATTGGCTTTTTTTTTTTGGTTTTTTTAACCCTTTTTCCTCTTATCCAAAAATTTGAGATTTGAGTTTTTCTCTCTCTCTCTCTCTCTTTTGAAGTATCGTTAACAAACATCACGGAACACACGCGCTGACGTTATCAATTACTACCACTACTCACACACAACACACACACACACAGAATACTGGAAAACGTTGTTCGACGAACGCGTGGGGAAGACGTCGTGGCCGTACGGCTCCGGGGTGTGGTCCAAGAAAGAGTGGGTCTTACCGGGCATCGACGACGACGACATCGTGTCCATGTTTGAAGGGAACTCGAACTTGTTCTGGGCGGAAAGGTACGGTCGGGAGTGCCTCGGGATGAACGATTTGTGGGTCAAGCAGTGCGGGAACTCGCACACGGGGAGTTTTAAGGATCTCGGGATGACCGCGTTGGTCTCTCAGGTGAACAGGATGAGAAAGCAAGGGAAGCCGCTGGCGGCGGTTGGGTGCGCGTCGACCGGGGACACGTCGGCGGCGTTGTCCGCGTACGCCGCGGCGGCTGGGATTCCGTCCATCGTGTTTTTACCGAAGAACAAAATTTCTTTGGCGCAGTTGGTGCAGCCGATTGCGAATGGCGCGTTGGTTTTGTCCATCGATACCGACTTCGACGGGTGCATGAGACTTATTCGAGAAGTCACCGCGGAGTTGCCGATTTACTTGGCAAACTCTTTGAACTCGTTGCGTTTGGAAGGCCAGAAAACCGCCGCGATTGAAATTCTTCAACAGTTCAACTGGGAAGTCCCGGATTACGTGATCATCCCGGGTGGAAATTTAGGCAACGTGTACGCGTTTTTCAAAGGGTTCAAAATGTGCAAAGATCTCGGATTAGTCGATAAATTACCTAGAATGGTTGTCGCGCAAGCGCAAAACGCGAACCCGTTGTACCGAGCGTACAAGAACGGGTGGGAAAACTTTGCGCCGATTAAGGCGGAACCGACGTTTGCGAGCGCGATTCAAATCGGTGACCCAGTTTCCATCAACCGCGCCATCTACGCGTTGACTGAGTGCGACGGTTTAGTCGAAGAAGCTTCCGAGGAAGAAATGATGGACGAAGCCGCGCGCGCCGATTTGACTGGCATGTTCAACTGCCCGCACACCGGCGTCGCTTTAGCCGCGTTGAGAAAGTTGCGCGAGAACCAAACCATCGGCCCGTCCGACAGAGTCGTCGTCGTTTCCACCGCGCACGGCTTGAAGTTCACCGGAACGAAAATTCAATACCACGCGAAAGAAATCGAAGGGTTCGCGGCGACGTACGCCAACCCGCCGATCGACGTCGCCGAAGACTTGGGTAAGGTCATGGATGTCTTGAGTCAAAAGTTAGGGAATTAAATTAATAACAATAACAACAATAAAAGGAGAGTAATAATATTGAAAAATTGAACAGGAAAGTAATATGTGGAGAGAGAGAGAGAGAGAGAGAGAGAGAGAAAGCGAGTGAGCGTGTGCATAGAGAGAGAGAAAGAGAGAGACTGATAAAGAGGGCGAGCGAAAGCGTGTGCGTCTGTTTAATCTAAATATATATATATTTACTATAACTAACGGTACATATTCTAAAACTCGCGTGCAAAGTAATTCGCCTCGCGGCGGAGAGCTCGCCCTCCAGGCGATAGATACTAAAGCGTATTCTTTTTCTTCTTCTTCTTCCTGTTTCGTCTCTTCTTCTTCGCGAACGAGTACTCGCAGCACAAACACCGATTGTTCTTCTTGTTGTTGTTGTTGTTATTATTATTATGCCTATCTTTAGTCGTGTTCGCGGTGGTAGTAGTATTGGTTTCTTCTTCGCGTTCTTCCTCTTTTCGCTCGCTTCTCTTCTCCTTGGGCAATCCGCACCTCACGCAGTACTTGAATTGGTCGATCAACTTCCTCGGCAAATCCGCCTCTCTGGCCATTCGAATCGCTCTCAGAGAGATTTCCGCCGCCAAGAATGTCTCGCTGGCGTTCTCCCCCTCGCGCGCCCTCGATTCTTTCTCTTCCTTTTCTTCTTTCGACGACGACGTCGAGAGCAAAAGCGCTTCCGCGCACCGTCGCAAGTGAACGACTTTTCGATGCGTCGGCGTGTTGGACGCCGAGACGTGATCTCGCTTTTGCGGGCGGAGAGACGCTCTCATTTACTATTATTGTTGTTATTACGCGTGTGTGATTAAACGTGTTTTGATTGTTACGGTTCGTCGCGTCGTAATATCATCGTTAAAACGTCGTTTGTCGTGATTAACTGTGCGATAAATAAATTTTGTGACGGCCGTGCGACGACGAAAGAAAAAGAAGAAAAAAAGCGTTTTACATTCGTAGCGCTCGCGAGGCGCGTACGCGCTTCACTCGTTTATATCGGCACGTCCGGAAATGAAATCTACGCTCAACTATGTTTTCTTCTATTACAACAATCCTTGGCTTTCGCCTTCGCTACCATTACTATTATTATTAATAATAATACCACTGCTCGAAGTCACCGTCGATCCTCCTCCTTCCCACATCTCTTTCAACTCGCCGTTGGTCCAAGCGACCAACACGGTGGTTAAAACCGTGGTCGGGACTAAGTACGTCAACGCCGGCTGACCGCCTTGACCGCCAACTTGTAGATATAAAGCGATGAAGGTTAAAATCATCCCGACTGAGTACGCAAAGATGGACCACAGGAAGTATTTGTACCGCATTTTCTTCACCGCGGCGTTCGAGGAGAGAAAATAAAATCGGTTCTCAAACAGCGCGTTGTGAACAATCAACAACCCGGGTAAGATGACGTCGCCGTAGCCGAGCATGCTGTATTCGCCTTGCGTGCCTCCGATCCTCGGGAACATGAACAGCATCGGTAACGACTCGTGTTGATCGCCACCACGAGCGACGTTGACCATGACAGATTCTTTGCCGAACAAGTGCGGCTGAATGTACACCCAGAAAATGTCGTAAGACATGGCGCACCCGAGAAGTAACGTGGCGATTTTCAAGTTTGGCAAGTGGACTAAACGCATGACGTTAACTAAGAACGCGACGCCCATGATGTCTTGCAAGACCCAGGCCCACTCTTCGGATTGGAACATTAGCCAAATGGAAACTAAAATGCCTCCCAGAATGACGGACGGGATCATCAAATAATGAACGTTGCCGAAGAACGGAAGATGAATAAAGTTGGCGTTGTTTTCTCGGATGCGTTTTTTCATCAAAGCTCTCGATGATGAAGCCTCTTCGTGTTCCTCTTCTCCTTGTTGCAATCGACTGCTACTGCTCGAACGCCTTCTCGTGGAAGAAAGCGCCGTGTGATCGTACGACGTTTTGTGCGGATCCACGCCAAAGATTCGAGTGATCAGTTCAAACAACATCATTGATAATCCTTGCAACGCGGCTAAGCAAAAGAGCAATCGAAACGCGACAAAGATCCAATGGTCCATGGAATAAAAGAGGACGACTAAGACCAACGAGGAGAAGAGGACGAAATACACCGCCGACATTTCGGTGATTTCAAACCCTCCCTCTTCTTCCGAAGAGTCTTGTTGTCGTCTGCGTCGGCTCGTGCCTCTTCTGCTTCTGCTCCGTTGTCTTCTCTGTTGTTGTTGTTGTCGTTGTTGTCCGGATTCTTCGTCAATTAAAGGTTGGTCGTCGCCTTCGTTTGCCGTCCCGTACGATCCTCCTCCCGCACCAACGTTGTTGTAGTTGTTGTTGTTATGCTTCTTTTTATGCTTCGCTGGCGTTCCGTTTGGCGAACTATCTTTCGACGACGACGGCGACGCGCTGTTGCTCCTACTGCTGCTGCTCGTGCTATTATTCAACTCCCCGCTAAAACCACTACTATTTTCATTTCTATCCCCTTGAGAATAAAACTTATCCGTGACGCTAAACATAGCTCCTAACGTGATCGATAACACCGCGATGAAGAGCAAAGCGCCGTTCCCGTAGAAATCGATCCCATCTTTTAATTTTCTCATCTCCACCGTGCCGTCCAACTCGTACGCGGTGGTCAACATTTTTCCATCTTTTTCGATGACGTTCATGACCGGAATATCGATGCTCGAATCCGACTCGCACGTCATAGATCCTAAATCGTCACCCTCGCTGACAATAATCACGCACTTCGCGCCTTTATTCTGTGCTATTTGCGCTTTCGTTTCGAACGTGCACCCGCCTCTTTTGATAACCACGCACTTGTTTTTATACTCCGAAGCCTCCGAATCTTTCCCGACTTCGCACCCGGTCATGTTGACATCTTTCGGAGTCGCCAACTGAATCGGTCCAGATTCTTCCTCGTTTTTATCGTTTTCGTCGTAATCCGCAATTTCTGGTCCGAACAGCGCGCTCAAAGCGAAAATTTTCGTCCCATCGATCCCTTCCATCGCCGAGTTGCCGCCCGTCGCGACAGTCAGTTCGATCCCAAACGCTTCGTCTCGCGTGATGCACTTTGGTTGCGTCGTCGTCGTCGTCGTCGCCGCCGCCAACGCCGCAGCTTCTCCTCCCACAGATAAAGGAGAGGACATTGAAGATGACGACGACTCTCCGAGACGGAACTTTGTTTTTGTTGTCATCGTTAAACTATCGTTCGAAGCGCGAGTCGCAGAAGAAGAAACCAGTTCTCTCCTCGCATCGACCGAGGACGCTTGGAGAAGAAAAAGAGTCATCAACAGACCCGCGGAAACGAAGAGCCGACGACGAGAGATGCCTCCTCTCGTCGTCGTCCTCGTCGGAGGAAAAGATGAAGAAACCAACATCGTCGCGTTTCTTTTTCTGTCTCTTTCTATTATTCTCTGCGAGTAGTAAACTCAACCGCAAACGCGCGAGGAGAGAAAACCAATCAATCGAAAAGAAGACCCCCGCGCTCTCTCTGGAAATTCCTCTCACCGAAACCGCGCCAAGAGAAAGAAACAAACGCGAGATATTTAAGAGCGCTCTGGTTATATCAATCTGTTTTTATCTCTCCCTTTTCTTCAAATCTCTCTTCTTCTGTCCTCCTCGCGCGTTTGTTGTCCGCCCGGCCCGCGCGCTTTTCCGTTCAGAAGTCTCTCTCTCTCTAAAATTTTTATGAGGAGAAGAGAGAGCTTTTCTTCTTCTGTTCCCGCGGCGTTTCTTTTTTTTGTACAACGTATACACTTACACCCTAAATAAACCGGTCTTTAGAGGGAGTCATTGCTTCCCTTTCAACTCCCAGGAAGAGTACCTCCAAAGAGTAAGGGTTATAGACTTATGTCAAACCCTAAATAATAATTCTTCAGAGAAACGAGAGAGAGAAAAAACGCACGCGAATATACATAAACACGCGCGACGACGACGACTCCGCGAGAGAGAGAGAGAGAGAGAGAGAAACACAAGAAAAAATGTCGCGTCAACGCGTCCTCCGATCGATCCAAAACGCCTTCGCTTCATCATCTTCATCATCTTCTTCGTTATCTAGACAACAACAATTATTCATTAGCAAAACTAGCAAAAGATCGTACGCCGGTTCCGGTCCTCCCGGGGGTTACTTCTCCGAAGGCACGCAAACGCACAAGAACGGATACTTGTTCGGGGAAACCCCGCCGAAAGAAGGCGCTCGACGCGTCCGAGAGAGCTGGGAATTGCCGTATTTTTTAACCTTCTCTCTCGCTGGCGTGATGTTGTATTTCGGTTTAAACTCGAAACCGAACACGAGTTTAGTCGATTGGGCGAGAGAAGAAGCTCAGAAGAGGTTGGACGAGGAAAAGTAGAATATATACCGACGAACGCGTGCTCATCTCATCATCGACGAGGAGGAGTTATTCTTCAGAGAAAAGGAGAGAGAGAGAGAGAGAAGAGAGAAAGCGCGCGCGCGTTGTTGCTGTCGATTTGAAGTACCGATGTATCGATCGATCGATCGATCAAAACCTCGGATATTCGAGACCCGGGGACTTCGAAACGGCGCGCAAACCCGTTGTAACATTTTTGACTTTATACCACTTTACTAAAAACAAATACTATTATTACATCATATGTGCGTTCTAATGTGTGTGTGTGTGTGTGTGTGCTACTATCTATCTTCTGTATCGCGGACGCTTGAAGTTTACGTACAGATGAAATATGCCGCGCTCGAACGTGCACTTGAACCCTCGCTTGTGCGAATACTCCCACTCTTTGTTTACGATGCGAAACGCGACGTCTTCGTACGGCGGGCCGCTGGAGATTCTCAAGATGCACGTGTCGTCGTTTATGGAGCTCGCGTCGCGCTCGAGCTTGTAAGTAGGCGCTTTGCTTTTATCGATCAAATCCGGGAAGAAGACGTTGAACTTGTACCCTTGGACGGTTTTCGGCGGCGGGTTATCGTGGTCGTAGTGCGTGGAGTTGTATTTGTTCCACTCGTAGCCGGTGTGGACTCGGTTGAAGTATCGAGGTTTCCGGGGTTTGTACTTGTTGTGCCACCAGTAGAGCTCTCGGTCGTTTCCGTCTTCGTCTCGTCTCAAATCGACTTCGCCGGTGAACGCGACGTCGCCGTCCTCGAGTTTGCCCATCTGTTTCTCCGCGTACTGTTTCGCTTTGAGTTCTTCCTTGAGATCGGCGGCTTCCTGTAGGAGTTCTTCTGCCGTTTTTCTGAGTCCTTGGGCATCGTCGTCGTCGTTATTGTTATCGTCGTCGGCGGCGTCTTCATACCCCGTTATCTTCTTAAACCTTTTCATTTTTTCTTGTCGTCGTCGTTGCTTTTCCAACTTCTTCTCCGCCTGTTCTCTCGCAAACTGCTCCGTCGCCGCGGCGCGCACCCGGAGAAGATTTGCAGCGTCTCTGTCTTCGTCGACGAGGATAAGCGTTCGTTGCACACCACTCGGCGCTTCTTCTTGCTCTTCACACAGTTTCAAAAGCTTCGCGGACTCTTCTTTGGACAGAGGTTTCGGCTCTTCGCCGTACGTCACTTCGACGTGCGCCAAGAGCGCTTCTTCGTCCTCTTCTTCTTCTTCTTCTTCTTGTTCTTCTTCTTCATCTTCGTCGTCGTCGTCGTCTTGAACCCGTTTCGCAAAGTCGTCGCCGCCTAACAAATCTTCCTCGTCGTCATTGTCGTCGTCGTTCTCGTTCCCCATATTTTTTTTCGCGACAAACTTGATGTTTTTCTTCGATTCTTCGTACACTTTCACCAGCGTTTCTCTGCACTGTTTGTTGTACTTTGCCAGCGTCACTCGCTTCAACGCTTTCCTCCAAAACGAGATTTCCGTCTCGTCGTCTAAATCTTCGCTGATAGATCGATTGATTTCTCGTTCGAGATCGATCAACTCTTCGAGCGAGCCAGATAAGTCCACCGATTCCATCATCTCTTCGTCCATTTCCGTCAGTTCTTCTTCGTTTCCTTCGTTCAATTCTGTCTCCGTCAAGCGATAGACGCACGTCCAGAAATTTTTATACTCCTTCTCCTTCTCGTCTTTCTCGTCGATGAGTTTCAACACGTTCACGCACTCCTCTTTAAGCTCGTGCAAATCTTTTTCCGTCATGTACTTGAACAACGAACTCTTCGAATCGAATTCTTCGTTGAACTTCCTCGCGTTTGCAAGTTCCTGTTCGTTTTCGAGACTCGCAAACGCGGCGCCGTACAACGCTCGCAACAAAGTATCGATTGGTTTCGCTCGACCGTTTTTGTATCGAATATTTGCACGCAGCAACAACTGATTGAAGTGAAACTTCTCCTCTTTCTCTTCCAACTCTTCCGCGCCTTCCATCGCTTTCTCTCGCATTTGCGCGTCTCGTTCTTCCTCTCGTTGCGCTTTCGCGCGTTCGTATTCGATTCGTCTCTCTTCGATTTTCCGAATTTCCTCCTCTCGTTCTTTTTGTAACTCTTTATCCGTCAACCTTTGAACGGCTTTCTTCCCTTCTTTTTCAATCTTTTTGGACCAGACGAACTTTTCCGTCAAGTTTTCGTCGTTGAATGGGTTCCTCTCGTCCGTGTAGAGCCCTCCGGCGACGGAATCGGTCTTCATCTGCGACATCAATTTCTTCGTCGCTTTCGCGAGAAGTTTGTTCTTCTTCGTCAATTCTTCTTCCTCGTCTTCTTCTTCTCCCGAGGAAGAGGAGGAGGAAGAATAGTCTTCTTCATCTCCTCTTCTTCGTTTCTTCTCCTTCTTCCGGCTGCTGCTCTTCTTTTTGCCGCCGCCCATTGTTTCTTCCGCGCGAGAAGAGCGTTGGTGAGTGAGGCTAGGCTCTCTCTCTTTCTGCTGCGGGTAATAATGTAATAACGAGACGACGGCGATTCGAGAGAAAAACGTTCTTGGAGAAGAAAATTTTTTTCCTTCACTCTATTTTTCTATGGGGGCATGGGCAAACTCGGGTTTGTTTTTGCACAAATTAAAATTTTATATTTTCCATTTTAAATGCCGCGAAACACATTTTTATGGATCCCCATGGGATTAATATTTTGTTTTAAAGTATTACATTCACTTTGTATGATATAAATCATCGAGTAAGTACTGATTCGGGAATTTTCAGAAAAAATAAAAATGAGGCGAGATTTGTCGTCCTTTAATTCGGCACATTTACTTCCTAACAGAATAGATATTGTGCATTTAAATATTAATTTAGTTCCTTTTGAAAAGAATTTATCATCTTTGTTCGAATATATATGATATTAAATAATAAAAAAGCTGGATGCAATGAGAAAATTTAATTAATTAATTTTAAAAATAATCCCGAGTGAAATAATAGATACAAGTTCTTATATGTGCGTGTAAACTAATTTACCAATAAATAATTGCAATACAATGCAGTAATTATATATTTCAGAGTTTCAATTGGATTATTTTGACAAATTTTTATTTTAATTAAAAAAGACTATTCCTGCTTTTGCCTATTTCCTTTTCGGAACACTTTACTAAATCTATCCTTCTCACAAACAAACAGCGTCATTAGAAGAACTACGGCTACGCTACCTCCTTTTATTACTGTGTGTTTGAGATGTGGCGTCATTCCTTCGACGTCGTTCTTCTTCTCTATGGTTGTCAGTGCGAGAGCGCTCGCAGCGATGGCGACCAGCGTCCCCGGTTTGGGAAACGTTTCTCGGAGGACCTCTTCACTCAGCTTCCCTCTCCGGATCAAGAATCGTGACGTCAAGTAAATTCGCAGCACTAAAGACACGAAATTGCTATACACTAATCCAGCCGCGCCTACTCGTGAATATTTGAGAAGCGAAAATCCCAAGACGCAGTTAACGATTGAGCAGGAAACCAACCACGCGTTCCCTTGCTTTTTAATCTCGCGCTCAGACATGACCGCGTGCGCGAAACCTTCGACTATTCCATTAACGCTCAACGGTAGTATTAATCTCGCGTACGCTTGGAGAGTATTTGTCCCATCTTTCATCCATTCTTTACCGTATAGAAAGTACATGACGTCCTTGGCGAAGAACGGTCCCACGAAGAAAGCAATCGAACCGACTAAAACGCTCACCGAAAGAATATCCTTCAACTTCTCCTTCTTCTTCTCTTTGCTCGCACTCGCCGCAAACGTCACGTACGCGACCTCTTCGAACGGCTGTAACACTAATCGAACGAACAACGACCCTAAGTTTGAAACGAGACCAAAAACGCCCATGACAGAATCGTTCGCGTTGGCGACTATCAGAGCGAATTTTTCACCCTCGGCCAGCGCCAACTTCAAGTAGGACTGATACAAGAACGAATTAATCAGACGACGTTTTTGATTCGTTTGCGTTTCTTTCCTCATTATCATTGTCTTCTTCTCCTTCTTCTCCTTCTCGCGATACACGTAATAACTCGCCCCGTACACCGCGCTCGTCGTAAAACTCTGCGCGACTTGGGCGAACGCGAACGCGTAATACACGGACGAAGAAGATAACGACGCGTAAAACAAAACCGCAGTTTTCGTAAACGTCCCGACGGTTTCCGCGACCACTCGCGAACCAAATATTTGCTTCTTTTGTAACCAAACGTACTCCGGTTCGGTGGTCAGTTCAATCAAAGCCGCGAGAACGCACAGAACCAGAGACTGCGCTCGTCGATGATGATCTTCTTCTTCTTTAACTGTTTCCCTTTTCAACACTAACCACCAAACTAAACAAAACATCAGTGCGAAAACAAAGCACGCGTACTTCCAAATATATCTCCGAGCCAATCGACGGGCATTTTCATTTTCATCGTTTTCATCATCATCCTCATTTGTTCTTCCTCTTTCTTCTTCTTCTTGTCGGAGTAAACTCCTCCGCAATCCATCTCTGACGCATAAAACGAGCGCAAAGACGAGCGGAAATTCCACGAGCGTTTTGCCAATCTCTTCGCTCTTCAAACGTCGAAATATCCGCGCGTTGAATAAAAAAGGGAGACATTTCCCTACGATTTGCGCGGATAAAAGCAGAGAGAATGATTTTCTGAAGGACGTGTTTGTGTTGTTCTTCTTGTTGTTCGCGTTGTCATCATCGGGAGGAAGAGTTGTAGCAGTAGTAGTAGTAGTAGTAGTAGTAGTAGTAGTCGTACTACCACTACGACTTCTCGTCCTCATTCTTCTTTCGTGTGTGGGAGTATTTTATTTAAAATAAGATTTCTCTCTTCCTTTCTCGCGTGTGTGTGGTGTTCTTACTCGTATATGTGTATGTATGTGTTTACGACCCTGAGAGTAATGAGTGTTTTTGGCGGCGAAAAGTTTTTTTTTTTTTCGTGTTTCTCTCTCTTCATTAATAAAAACTACGAGTAGTACTTTTATTACGCACGTACACATGTCATCGACAGCACAACAATCATCGTCGTCGTTACTCACGGAGGAAGAAAAGAACGAACTCGTGGAGTTGCTCATCTCTTCCGCGCGGTGCGGGGACGCGGAGGACGTGCACACCATTCTCAGAGAAACGAGCACGACTTCGGGAAAATATTTTCACGAATTTTCTTCTCCAGAATCTTCTTCTTCGATGATTTTTCGTTTCGTAAACTCGACGGATGAACACGGGAGAACGGCGCTGTTTTTCGCCTGCGCGAACGGACATTTAGACGTGGTGAAGATTTTAGTGAATGAATTTAACGCGGACATCGAGAAAACGACGAAAACGGACGAATCTACGGCTTTACACTGGGCGTGTTTGAACGGACACTCGGAAGTTGTGAAACTGTTGTTGGAAAAAGGAGGGAAAAACATCGCGTTCAAAGTGAACAAGAACAATCGAACGCCGATGGATGAAGCCATGCACAACGATCGACAGGAGTGCGTGAAAGTGATCATGGATTTAACCGACGACGGGACAGAAGAAGTTGGGGATGATATCGAAGAAGAGGGAGAAGAAGAAGAAGAAGGAATAGGAGCCGACGACGGCGCGAAGGACATGGAAATGGAATAACCAAACGCGCGGCCGCAAGAAAGCGACTTAATTATAAACGATAGAATACTAATAAGAAGAAATAATTTATTGTATAGGTGAAGAAAAGTTCACACGATGCGCATGTGCACCAAATAACAACAACGTGTTATTCCTCTCTTCTCACATCAAAGCTTTGACTAAGTTTTCTTCGACTTGTTTCCAGTTTACGATTTCCCAAACTTTGTTCACGTAATCCGGACGCAAGTTTTTGTATTGCAAGTAATACGCGTGTTCCCAAACATCGACGCCGAAAATAGGCACCAAACCAGTAGTTATGCACGGATCTTGGTTCGCGGTTGTCACCACGTGCAGCGTTTTCGTCTCTTTATTCAAACCGAGCCATCCCCATCCGCTGCCTTGCACCGCCACCGTTTGCGCCGCGAATTTTTTCTTCATGTTCTCGAACGAGCCAAAGTCTCGATCGATCATTTCTTTCAATTGCCCGGAAGGATCGACATAATCCTTCTTCGGTTGCAAGACTTTCCAAAACAACGAGTGATTTTCGTGTCCTCCTCCGTTAAACTTCAAGTTTGGTTGCAACGCGATCATCGATTGCACGTCGTTCTTCGCCTCCGCTTCCGCGAGTTTTTCTAAAGTCACGTTCAGATTGGTCACGTACGTGTTGTGATGTTTCTGGTGATGAATCTCCATGATCTGCGCGTCGATGATTGGTTCCAGAGCCGAGAAATCGTACGGAAGATCCGGCAGAGTGTGTTTTTTTCGTCGGTGTTGTTGTTTTTGATTTTGATCGTCTTCTCCTCTTCCTCTGTGATTAAACGATGACGAGTTCGTTGTCGCGTTGCCGCTTCCTCCGAGAAGACGAAGAAGCGAACTTCTCACCCCCAGAGAAGAAGAAGAATTGATTTTACCACTCGCGCGTCGAAGCATGATAAACTGGACGAGATGTGTTGACTCGAGTATAAAATTTTATACAAGCAGCAGTAGTAACAGTAGAGTGATAAAGATGCTCTCTCTGATGATTAAACGTAAGGAGAGAGAGAGAATATGAGAGAGAATGTGAGAGATTTATAATTGAGGAGAAATTAAGGAGAGTTGGGGGAGAGAGAAGAAGAAGAGAAGAAGAAGAAGAATAAGAAAAAGAAGAAAAAATTTTTCGAAGAAAGAGAGAAGAAGAAGAAGAAGAAGAAGAGAGACAAAAAAAACGGACAGAGAGAAGAGAGAGAGAGAGAAGAAAACGAACGAGGAGGAGGAGGAGAAGGAGGAGGACCCGTACTACAGCAGGAGGAGAACAACACAATTATGAGGGACGACGACGACTCAACTGCTGTTGCTGCTGGTACTGCTACTACCACTGCTACTCTTTCTTCTTCTGCTTCTGTTGGTGGTTTTGGTAACGCTCGTGGGACGATGAACAACAGCAACGATAATAACGAAAATGAAAACGATGTTGAAACTACTTTTACTACTCATACTACTAATAAAATAACCGTAGACGAAGCGTTCGATGGATACGTCGGACAAATTGGACGAGGACAGCTGAAACAGTTTTTATTATCCTCCTCGGCGTGGTTACCGGCGGCCTTTTTGACTCTGGTCTCGGTGTTCACGCAACGAACGCCAGAGTGGGAGTGCCTCGTTGGTAGTGAAGCTGATTATTATTCGTACTGTTCGGAACAGAAAGCGAAAGCGAGCGAGGACGATTTGTCCGTGCTGTGCACGCTGAACGACTATTACGACAAGAACAAGAACGGAACGACATCATCTGTGGATGGAGGAGGAGAAAACGTCGTGTGGAAATGGACGAACGAGAAACAATCGATCGTTTCGGAGTTTAGTTTAATATGCAAAGACGAATATAAGAAACAACTCGCGTCGTCGATGTTCTTCTTCGGGTTTTTCTTCGGGGCTGGCGTGCTCGGACAACTCTCGGACGCGAGAGGAAGAAGAACGGGAGTTTACGCCGCGGTGTTGATTTCATCTTTAGGTTCCGGTTTAGCGTCCATTTCGTATTCGTATTCGCAATATTTCGTAGCCGTGTTTATAGGCGGGTTTGGCGTCGGAGGTATCGGCGTCGCGTCGTTCGTGTTATGCACGGAACCGTTAGGGATTTCCTGGAAAGGCATCATGGGGATTGGGACCCAATACTGGTGGGCGCTCGGGATTTGTTCGATGTCGTTTTTCGGCTACTTGATGCGAGAGAGTTGGCGAACGTATTCTTTTTTCTGCGGGGTAATCGGGTGCGGATACGTCGCTCTCACGTTTTCGTTTTTGAGAGAAAGTCCTCGATGGTTGTTAGCGAACGGAAAACCAAACGAGGCGAAAGAGGTTTTGGAGTTTCTAGCGAAGAAAAACGGACGCTTGACGTTCGATCGACTCCCGGATTTGAAAGAACCGGAAAGGACGGAAAGTGTCAACGTGTCTGCGATTTTTCCGCACAAGAAGTTAAAGCTACGATTGATGTGCATGGCGTTCGTGTTCGCGTGCAACGGTTTAATCTATTACGGAATATCTTTAAACGTGGGAAATCTAGCCGGTTCGATATATTTGAACAATTTCTTGAGCGGGTTGGTGGAGATTCCTTCGCACATCGTGGCGCAGTTCGCGGTGGATATCATCGGAAGACGGACGACGTTGATGTCTTTGATGAGTTTGAGCGGGTTTGGTGCCTTCATCAGCGGTTTTTTGAAAGGAAAGCAGAGAATATTCTTCGCGTTAGTCGGTCGATTCGGCATTAGCGGTTCCTTCAACGTCGTGTATTTATACACCACGGAGTTGTTTCCTACTATCGTTCGATCGGCGGCGTTGGGGTCGTGTTCGATGATTGGACGCATCGGTTCGATCAGCGCGCCGCAGGTGTTGTTCTTGCGAGTGATTTCTCCGGAACTTCCATCGATTGTCTTGGCGCTGTTCGCCTTTTTAGCCGTGTTGACGTGCACGTTAGTTCCAGAAACGCACGGTTTGATTTTGGAAGAATCTTTGGAAGGCGCGGAGCTGCAGGCGTGCGGAGAAGAGGTGACTCAAAACTTAGCCATCGGCTCTCAATTTTCAAACAACTTTACGCAGCTCATCGCCGAAGAAGAAGACGACGAATACGACGAATACGAAGGGTCGAGAATGTTAGGGACGATGGCGGTGAATTCCTCTTCGACGATGAGAACGTAGCGGGGTATTTTTAATGATGGTAGTTTATAGAAAAGAAGATAGATATATAGATATTGATATTGATTTAGACGCGTGTAGTCGAGCGGGCGAGCGAATAATAAAAGCAACGGTACGTAGTATAGTATAATTATAAGCGCAAATATACACAAAACAAAAGAATCTCTTTCTATCATTCATTAATCTCTCCCGTTTTCGCCCCATAAGATGGAATCTACGTCTTGACCTTTCCTCGTGTACGTTCCTCCGCTTTCGATGAGACCGGGACACGGTCTGTACGCTTTAATAGGCCACCACGAGAACAAAGGAACGGCAGCTAATCCGCCTTGAATTCTCCCGGTTCCATCGCACTGCATTTGATCTCTCGCTAATCCGCACGAATCGCACGATCCAGTGCACTGTTTATTGTTGTTGTTGTTCTCGTTGTTGTTCTCGTTGTTGCTGTTGCTGCTGCTTTCCGAAGCAGCGACGAGAGTTTTGACGATTTTTTTTGGAGACGTCGTCGTCCTTCTGCCGCGAATCGTCGTCGTCGTCGTCGTCGTCGTCGTCGCATTCGTCCTCTTCCTAAACAAACAAGAGGGAGAAGAAGTAGACGCGATGGATGATGATGATGATAATGTAAACATGACGATGTTGTTAGTAACGCGTATTATATACAAGTTTTGTTGTTATTAAAGAAGCGGGAGTATTCTTTTGAAGAAGATAGAGAGAGAAGAGAGACTTCTTTGTGAGAGATATTCTTCACCAGAGCCAAGAGTGTGTTTGTGAGAGTAAAAATCTATCTCGTTCTTGCGTTTTATTAAATCTATTGCTATTATTTCTTCGTCGAGAAGAATCCTCTTCTGTCGTTGAAGACGGAATCGGTGCCGCTTTGACTGTCTCGGCTTTCCTTCTCGGCGTTTGGATTGACCAACTCGATGCCTTGGATAGGCGTGAACGCTAAAGAAGAGCTCATGCCAGATAAGCCGGCGTCGGAAGTGGCTAATCCACTGCCCATACCGCCTTTGTACCCTTTTTGCGCGTATTTACCGATCTTCGCCTTCTTCTCTTGGAATCTGAGCTTACCGTTCGCCGCAGCCGCGCCGGCGCTTTTACCAAGCAAGCCTAAACCTTCACCTTCGTAGCCAATTTCGTCTTCGGCGACGTTAAAACCCACTCGGTTCGCTTGCTTGCGCATATCGGACATTCCGTATCGCTCTTTTATCGCGCGCATGCGCTTACCACCTCTGCGTTTCTTTTGAATCATGCCGGGAGCCGGGAGCGGTTTCTCCGTGCGCGCCGGCGGAGGTTCTTGCCATTTTTCAATCTTCTGTTCGATATCGGCGTACATCTTCTTCCCAGTTTCGCCCGTCGGATCCTGGCCAAACGCGTCAACTCTGGCCATTAAAGTGCACTTGCCGGCAATCAATCGAACCGCTTTGACTCTCAACGGCGGCGGCGTTTTCTTTTGAATCAAATCGCATTGAAAAATGAAACCGACGTTCACGTCGCCGGATTTCTGAAGCACTTGCAAAGACGAACCGGCAATATTTTTCTTCCTCCCGTTTCCTATGTTTTGCACGACGTTCGAGGGCATTTTGGAGAGAAGTTCTAATCCTCCGGCTAATCCCATGATTCGAGCCGCGACGTCTGTTCCCAACACTTGCGATAAATTTGGCGCCGTCTTCTCCATGTTTTTCTCAACAAACTTGAACAGTTTCGTCTTGTCGTTGTCCAACTTCAACAACCGGTCGCACGCTTCTAACGTCAACTCCAAGTCCGCATCGCTCAACTCTTTCCCGTCTGTGGTCGACCCAGTCACGGTGACAACCATAATCGTCGCCGAAGGTAACACCGATTCCAAATCTACTCTCATGATATCCATCTCGTTTGCTATTTTTTGTACGACTCTGGCGTAATCGATCGGATGCGGCACCAACGATTCCAACTCCGGGAACTTCTTTTTATACTTATCTTTGATGTAATTGTGAATGAAGACGATTGTGTCGTCGATGTCTACGGTCAACGCGTTGCAGTCTAAAATCAGCTTGTACAAATCTTTATTTTTCTCTTCTTCGTCTTCGTCTTCTTCTCCTCTTGTTGTTGTTTCTTTCTCCTCTTTCTTGATTTTTGCTATTTCTCTCTCGACGGCCCCTACGGTGCGCGCGTATCGATCCGCGCTCAACAGCTTGGTGCACTTTTCCAACGCGTTCGAGAAGTTGTTGTTGCTTTTATTATCGTTATTATTATTATTATTATTCGATCCGTTTTGTTCTTTCGCTTCTTCTTCTTTCACTTCTTCTTTTACTCCTCCTCCTCCGTGCTCGACGGCGACGACGCCGGCTTTTGCGAATTCTTCTTTCTCCTCTTTCACTTCCTCTTCTTCTTCTCCGTCGTCGTCGTCGTCGTCGGATAAATCGTCCAAATCCGCCAGAAAACTTTCAGCCAGAGTGGTCATGATTCTTCTTCTTCTTCTTCTTCTTCTTCTTCTTCTTTGCGCGTGCGCGTTCAACTTTTTTTTATAACGCTCAATCACAAAGACAAAAGGAACGAGAGAGAACACATTTTTGATTCTAGATTCTTGACTTTATACGCTAGATGGAGTAAAACTCCTCTCAAATAAAAATGCTATACTACGTGCGACGACGACGAAGACGACGACGACGACGACACTCTACTACTAGGTAGCTAAACAAACGCTATTTATCATTATTGACAGGTTTTACTCTTGCACCAATTTACTTGGACCGCTCTGCGCTTCCCCGTGAACGGCCGCAAACCGTGAATAGCTTCTTTCTGACCTTTTACGCCGCGAAAGTTTCTAAAAGCAACCATGGTGCCGCCAAAAGAAGGCACGCGAGCGACGACGTTAGCATCGTCGAGGCTTTTCTTGTTCTTTAAGAAAAGCAAGTCGCCGCCGTGGTAGTCGGTTTCGTCTAGCGTGTTTTCGTTTAAATAAATGAGAACCGAAACCGCTTTGGCTTTGTGGTCGACGTGAATGCTATCCATGCCGCCGCACGGATTCGGTTCGCAGGCGCCGCGTAAAGTCACTCTATTATGCCATCCTTTTAAATTAATCCCAAATTTTGCACCGACCGCGTCTCTGAATGCGTCGGACTCGACGTCTTTCAACAACTCCGCGTACGTTCCTTTCACCTGCCCGGTTTTCAACACGTCTCGCTTCTCCACGTTTTTCTTATTCGCCAACGTCGTCGAGTCTAGCGCAGGAGGGAAGTCGTTCAAAATCTCTCTCAACTTTTCTCCTTCGATTAAACCTTCGATGACGATGAACTTCAAGTTTTCCGAATTTGGTTCGAGTTCAGACTGTGCTATTTTCGCGATATCGAAACTTTTTAATGAAGGTAATCGATTATCCTCGGCATCGGCATCGGCATCAGCACTTAAATCATCCTCAACAAAATCTTCACCCGCCGCTCTTCCTAGTAAAACTTGTTGTTGTTGTTGTTCTTCACCTGCACCGCCCACATTTACTACCGCACCTCTTTTGTTTTTGTGATATCCAAAATCGGTCTCTCTGTTGAACCCGTCGACGAGAAACAAAACGAACAGCAAGAGGAAAGTGAACGTCCAATAGTTATTCACCGGTTTCGAAAAGCGTTGCGATGGAGAAGAAGAGAAGAAATCCTCGCTCATCGCGTTAAATGTTATATATTATATTATGTTATATCACGCGCGTATCGACGAGGGAGCAGGGAAATCCAGAGAGGAGACGGGAGCAGAACGAATACTACTAACGAGTTCGTGTGTTTACGAGCGCACACGAGTAGAGCAGAGCGTATATCCCACAGTGGTGCGGTGTTTTTTACACTTGTGGGTTGGCTCTGGAGAGGTGGTCGTTGTGTCGTGTGTGTGGTGAGTTCGACCCCCCGCGGTTTTTACTCATATTTTCTCCGAGAGAAGAAGGAGAGAGAGAAGAGAAGAGTTGTTCGTTGTTTTTGTGTTGGAGGTGAATTTTCAGGTTTTTGCAGCGCAGCAGCACGAAGGAAACAAAACATCGATCGATCGATCGATAGAAGAACGAAGAAAAAAAGAGAAAAAAAATTTGTCTTCGTCTTTCGCATTTTTTTTTTGACTCGCGCACCACGCCGGCACTTACACAAACAAACAAACAAACAAACAGATTTTTACACACACACACACACGAAGATCGATTACGATGATGAAGCGAGTGGCGAGAAGACAGTTCTTCTCGATTTTATCGTCGGCGAGAAGCGCTTCTTCTTCTTCCTCTTCTTCTCTTCTGAGCTCCTCCTCGAGTAGTTGTTATTCTTCCAGAGGAAGAATTTTTGTTGGTCGAGATAAAGCCGCAGCGGTTGCGTCTTTTTCCAATCGATCGAATCCTTCTTCTTCTTCCGTCGTCGGGGTCTTCGGTAATGGTGGTGGTCGAGGCGTCAGAGGAGGCAATAACAACGGTGCAAACAACAAATTGGTGTTGAATGATATCAACAATAATATTAATAATAATAGCAGAAGTAGCAGCAGATGTTTTAGCACGACTTCTCTCGCTCGAAGAAGCACGTCGACGACGACGACGCGAGAAGGAAACGAAGGCGACAACAACGACGGCGATAAGTCAGCGGGAGCAACAGGAAGCGAAAGGGAAGAGAAAGAAGGAGAACAAGGACAAGAAGGAGAGGAACAAAATGAAATGGCCGAGAAAGACGCGTTGATCGTCGAATTGAACGAAAGACATCTGAGAACATTAGCGGATATGGAAAACTTACGGACGCGAACGCAGAGACAGAACGAAGACGCCAAGAAGTTCGCGGTGCAAGGTTTCGCGAAAGATTTATTAGACGTGGCGGATAACATGGATCGAGCGTGCGCGACGGTGACAGAAGAGATCATCACAGAAGCGAAGAACGACGCGGGTAAGTTGGAAGCTCTTTTGAGAAGCTTTAAAGAAGGCGTGGAGTTGACGCAAAGACAACTGAGTAGCGGATTTAAGAAGCACGGATTGGTAAAATTTGATCCCGTGGACGAACCGTTCGACGCGAACGAACACATGGCTTTGTTCAACGTCCCGGTCGGGGAAACGAAAAAGGAGCCAGGGTCAGTCGCCGTGGTGACAAAAGCTGGGTATAGATTACACGATCGAGTAGTGAGAGCTGCAGAAGTTGGCGTGTACCAATAAGAGGAGAGAAGAAAGAGAAGAGAGTCGTTTCGTTTTTTAGAAAGCAGTACAAATTGAGTATATTTATATATACACAGCAGCCGCGCTAGTCTCTTTCTCTTCTATCTATAGAGTTTGTGATGATAGTACACTTTTAGTGGTACACATTGTCGTGCTAATTTATATTTGATTCGCGTCGATTCCTTCTCAAGAAGAGACGGTTATTTTCGAAAAGCTCACCTCGTTGATCACGTTTGACAGTCGCGCTCGAGCTTCGGCGACGATTGCGTTCGAACCAACACCATCCTCGTTTCCATCGCTTTTGAGCGAAGAAAGAATGATCGGATCGTTCGCTAACGAATTATCTCGAGAAATTAATTCGATCAACGCTTCTAAAGCGGCTAAGCGAACGCTCGAAACTGCGTCGGATGCGACGAGAAAACACAGTTTCGTGAGTAACGTGCTTTGCATTTGAAGAAGTTTCTTGTCTTGCTTTTGTATTCTCTCTTCTTGTTCGCCTAAAGCGAGAAGCGCGCGTCCAGAGCACTCCGCGAACGTTCTGCGTTCCGTCCAAACTTTACTCGATGCCATTTTGATAATACTTTCGATTGCATTTGAAGCATCTTTGTATTCAGCGCGACTGGACGAAGACCACGTCGGCGGTTCTGAAAACAGAAGCGGTAAACTGTTCTTGAACACGTAATAGAACGAGTCCATCGAACTCGCAGCTTTTCTCACGTCGTTCACCGGGTCTTTCAAAAGCTTCAAAGATATGGACAGAAGAGAAGACGGTTGTGGTTGCAACGGTGGCATGTTGTTCGAGATGTTCCCCAATGCGGAGGCCAATTCGAGTCGAACTCTCCAACTTCCCACGGAATCTGCAGCAGCCGGTTTCCTCGACTTTAAAGGAGAAAGAGAAACATATGCGCTAGAATCTTCCGCGAGCGAGGACAAGAGGCTTACTATCGACGAAGAACGTCCCACAAGAGAAGAAGAAGGAGGAGAAGGAGGAGGAGGTGAAGATGCGCATTTACTTTCGTCTGAAGTACTTTCACGCTTTTTTTGAAGGAGGTGATGTAGCTGCGAGATGGTTACCATTTTCACCTCGTCGTTGGAATCGTTCAGAAACGTTGTTTCCACCACGTGACAAATATCCTTGACCACAATAGAACCAGGAAGTGAGTTTACGATCGTTTGCAGCGACTTTGCGATTTCAAGCCTCGCTTTGTGAGCGTTCGAATTTAACAGCCAGTTTGACGATTCGCTATTGTTAGTGTGTTCGTCCATGACTGAAGAAGTCGGCGGCGGTGAAGAAAGTAATCTGAACGCTTCAACAATATCGTCCCACTTTCCCATCGGGGCTAACTTTTCGCACATGGCACCAAAATAACTCGCGCAGCTTATCCGAACCTGTTCAACATCAGCGTCCTTTGCGTTTGTACCGCTACGATTCGTGCTCATTTCTCGAACAGTTTCGCAATATTGCTGAATCATGCCGGAAAGTTTTGCTTCGTTAACGTCTCCTGGGAGCAGAGAAGCGATGATGTTACCGAGCTCGCACGACGTCAGCAGTTGAACTTTCTTTGAAACGTCGTTAGATAGCTTTTCAAATAAGTCCAACACTGTATCTGTACTGATATCGGTGCTGGAAGATTTTTCGCCAGCGGCGTCAGAGGAAAGTTTTGCCATTGCGTGGAGTGACTTCACGCAATTGAAGCGAACGGCCCAGTTCTCATCCTCACACAACAAAATAAAGCCATCGACTAGAGCTTTCAAATGCGCTTTTATCGCGCCCAATTTCGATGCTTCATCTATCGTCGGTATTATCTCTCTCAATCCCGTGGCTATTTCTACCGCGTTATGAACGAACGATTCTCGCACGCGATAACTTTTATCCTTGGAAGCGCTCGAGAGGCATCCAATCATCTCATCCATCGTTTTCAAATCCTTGTCGCTACTAATGTTTGTTTCGTGGTAACAATTTTCAACGAACGAAATTCCGTTGCCCGATCCGATCAAAATATTCTTCATGACGTTCAAGGAAGATATTCGCAACTGTTCGTCGTTCTCTTCAAACATCACTTTAATCACGTGCGGAATCAGCATTCGATCGATGCAATCTTTCGTTATGTTTTCGCAAATGACCGAAAATTGTTTCTCCGTCTTTGACACGACATCTGGATCGTCGTCCTCTAACAGAACGAACGCAATCTCCAATAACTTTTCTTCATAAATCGAATCGACGGCGAGAAACGCTCGAGAGAGTAAACCCAAACTTTCCGCGCACGTTTCCCTCAACAGCGCCGATTCTCTCTCCGCGATCGTTTCGAATACAGCCATGACGATATCAGCTTCCTCGTTCGTTTGAATCCCCCTGAAATTCTGTTGTTGTTCTTTTTCTTTGTTATTGATGTTATCATCCTTTTCTGCGCCGTTCTCTTCGTGGTGGTGGTGGTGGTGGCCGTTATTTTCGTCACCCCCTTTACCAGCGACGACGAAAACGACATCTTTTTTTCCCGACGACGACGACGACGACGACGACGATAAAAACGGCGCTGCGGCTAACTCGGCCAGTCTTTTCACGTGATACGCGATTTGTAGTTCAGACACTTCCTTCTCGTCGTCGTCGTTGTTGTTGTTTCCGTCTCCGTCGCGGCGTGTCGAGTTCAAGACGACATCGGCGCACTCCTCTAAAATCGACTTTTTTCTCCTTTTCGTCGTTTCGTCGCTTTTTCCGTTATTCAAATCCAAACTGTTCGTCGACTCGATCGCCGTCGAGTCTCTCAGTTTATCCAACGATGGGTATTTCTCTTCTTCATCGAGTGGTCCTCCCCTCCCTCTGGTAGTCGCGGTAAGGGCGGCGGTACTGCCAAGGGACATTCGTTTTCTCCTCGCGCGCGCGCGTGTGCGTGTTTGCGTGTGAAACGGAATATGAAGAAGAAAGACAAAAAAAAGAGAGAAAATTTTCTTGGCGTTTTTTTTTTGTTCGTTTTTGTGAGTCTTTTCGCCTCCGCGTAAGCTAGTTATTCTTATGGTACTTCCTGCGCGTACTTTACTATATACTTTATATTCAAATGGATTTTCGATATTTTAGATTCACACTCGTCGCATCATGATATAATGTATATTACAAAACACAACTTTCCCTCTCTCTCCCTATTCTCTCTCTCTCTCTCTGTTTTACTAAGCTTCTACTACAAAAAATCTAACACGCGAAGAATACGCGAACAAATATATAAGAAATTTATTCGTCTTCTTCGGAGCGCAAGCGCGCGTCCTTGTTCACTACACAGACGTTCAATTGCGCCGCTCTCTCGACGATAGCTTTTCTCTTCAACGCAGAGACGTTGTGGGCAATTTCCGCGCAGTACTTTCTGTTGTGCATCAACAAGAGATCCAAGTCCTTGACGTTCTTGACGACAAACTTCAAGAAACCATTCGGCAAGACGTGTCTGGCTTTCTTGGCGGTACCGTAGCCGATGTTCGGCATGTACGGCAAACCTTTGAATTTACGTCTGAAGCGAGAATCGATACCTTTCGGTCTTCTCCAAGACGTCTGTTATTGTTGTTAAAGAGGGAGAGAGAAACGCGACGGTTAGTATTTTAAGACGAAGAAAGAGAAGAAAAAATTCTCCTACGCGAGAAGAGAGACGCGCAAAAAGACCAAAACAGGGCTTCGGCGGACTCGAAAATGGGTGGAAAAATCGCGCGCGTCGAACGCGCAAAAAAGGGGTCCAAGCGTGCAAAACGTCTCGAGATGACGATTAAAATGAACGTAAAAACATTCATTTCATTCGAATACGTCTCGATGTCCCTCTTTTATGCGTCGCAAACGCGCGTTTATCCCTCCCCCACGGATTAAAAAAAGACCTCTGTCCCATTTTCTCTCGCCCTTTCTTTTTTAGGCGGAAGAAAAAAGAGCCATCGCGGGGGGAGTCGAAATGCGCTCGTAAAATAGACGTACCGAAACTCTCTTCGCGGTATCGGATTGATAACGCGTGAACCCATTGGGTTTCTTCTTGATCTTGTTCGTTTTCACCAACGGAGTAACCATTTTTTTCAATCTATTATCTCTCTCTCTCTCTATTTAGTATGGCGATTTTCAACTTTAGCTTTTGTGTGAAAATGTCGTCGAGAAACCACGAACCAAAAAAAACCGAGGAGGAGGAGGAGGAGGAGGAGGAGGAG